>FTCC01000189.1_pt1 | contig 41923 bp, 23 predicted proteins | sample 1639481 | NCBI WGS metagenome assembly FTCC01 (sample SAMEA3914864, study PRJEB12502) | metagenome | biome: forest; material: soil | place: USA | collected 2012-03-12 | depth 0.3 m | reverse complement strand
GCCTGAAGGTGACCATCCTCTACACCGCACCCACCGCCATCCGCGCCTTCATCAAGTGGGGCGACCAGTGGGTGAAGAAGCACGATCTTTCCTCCTTGCGCTTGTTAGGCAGCGTGGGCGAGCCGATCAATCCGGAGGCCTGGATGTGGTATCACAAGATGATCGGCGGCGGCCGCTGCCCGATTGTGGACACCTTCTGGCAGACGGAGACGGGCGCGATCATGATCACCCCGCTGCCGGGCTGCACGCCCACCACGCCGGGCACCGCCACCCTGCCGTTCTTCGGCGTGGATGCGGCGATCCTGGACGAGGAAGGCAAGGAAGTGGGCCCGAACGAAGGCGGCAAGCTGGTGGTGCGCAAGCCCTGGCCCTCCATGCTGCGTACGATCTTCGGCGATGTGGAGCGGTACAAGTCGGCCTACTGGGGCACGTACAAGAACACCTACCTGGCCGGCGACGGCGCACGCCGCGATGAGCACGGTAACTTCTGGATCGTGGGCCGTCTCGATGACGTGCTCAACGTCAGCGGCCACCGCCTCGGCACCGCCGAAGTGGAGAGCGCTCTGGTAAGCCATGAGGCCGTGGCCGAAGCCGCGGTCGTCGGCCGCCCGGATGAGCTCAAGGGCCAGGCCGTGGTCGCCTTCGTCACCGTCAAGGAAGGCCACAAGGCCGACGCCGATCTCGCGAAGGCGCTGAAGAGCCATGTCGGCAAGGTTATTGGTGCCATCGCCAAGCCTGACGACATCCGCTTCACCACCCTGCTGCCCAAGACCCGCAGCGGCAAAATCATGCGCCGCCTGCTGAAGGAAATCGTCTCCGGCGGTGCCGTGAAAGGCGACACCACCACGCTGGAAGACCTCTCCGTGCTGGCCCAGCTCGCCCAGAGCAGCGGCAAGGGCGAGGAATAGTGTATCACACTGTGACGGCCATGCCTGCGGGTGCGGGCATGGCCGCTTTTATTGATGACCATGGCCCGTTCTTTGATCAGTGAACTGTTCGCAGCGCCCGGGCTTCAAGGGCGGCCGTTCCTTTTGATCGGTGGCCATGCGGTCAATGCCCTTGGCCGCGTAAGGGCCACCTTGGACTGGGATTTTATGATCCCCAGGTCCGCGCTGTCTTTTTGGGCAAAAGCACTGGAGGGATTGGGGTTCACTATTTTTGGCGGCAACGATGTGTTTGCTCAGTACAACGCACCGGAAGGGTTGCCACCAGTGGACTTGATGCTGGTGGATGATGTCACCTTCGACCGCCTCCATGCTTCCTCTTCAACGCTCGAAGTCAGCGGCCATGTTCTTCATGTGCCTGCGGCTGCGCATCTGGTCGCACTCAAGCTTCATTCCGCCGCTTCTCCCTTTCGCCAGGAAAGATCGAAAGACTTGGAGGATGTTTATGCTATTGTTCGGACCAACAAGCTAAGCCTTGATGACCCCGATTTCCGAGCACTCGTCGAAAGATACGGAGGCGACTCCGCCGTCCGGCTCATCCGGCTTCATGAAGGGGATCAGCCTGGATCTGAACCTGCCGGTGCTTGACCAGCCCACGGCGTTGCGCCCGGAGAAGCTCGTTTCCATCGATATGGCGGAGGCAAATTTTCGCCCGCTGCTGGATGCAGTACGTGACAAATGGCCAACACCTGAAGAACGCTGGCGGTCAAAGAACCACCAGCCGTTTGTGATGCACTGAGCCTGACTCAAGCCTTGCCGCCGCGCTGGCGCACGGCTTCATACAAGCACACGCCGGTGGCCACGGAGACGTTCAGGCAGGGCACTTTGCCGTGCATGGGGATGCGCACCAGGAAATCGCAGTTCTCCTGGGTTAGCCGGCGCATGCCTTCGCCTTCGCCGCCCATGACGATGCCGATGGGGCCTTTGAGGTCCTGGTCGTAGAGCGACTTGGTGCCTTCATCAGCGGTGCCCACCAGCCAGATGCCGAGTTTCTTGAGCTTCTCCATGGTGCGGGCCAGGTTGGTCACGCGCACGATCGGCACGGTGTCGGCCCCGCCGCAGGAAACGCGGCGCACGCTTTCAGAGATGGGTGCGGACTTGTCCTTCGGCAGGATCACCGCGGCCACGCCGGCGGCATCGGCGGTGCGCAGACAGGCCCCCAGGTTATGCGGGTCCTGAATGCAGTCGAGGATCAGCACGATGGGATCAGCCTTGCCTTCGAGCAGGGAGGCGAGATCACCTTCATCGAGGATGGAGGCTTCCTGGTCGGGGCGGGAATGCTTGTTGGCGCGGGCGGGTTGCACGGTCTCAGATTGGCGAACGAGCCCGGAGGTGCAAGCCGGTTCTCACGCGGATGGCAGACGCTTCAATGATGAGAGGTGAGGCTTGCGAACAAGCCAGCGGCGAGCACGATCGTGCCGAGCACACCCACGATCAAACCAAACACAGCCCGCCCCATGCCGTGCTTGGGGTGGGGGTTGTTCTTGCTCTTCTTGATGTCCCGAATGGCGATGATGGAGAGAATCAAGGCGATGGGGGCCGGGAAGATCACCAGACCAAACAAGCCCATGTAACCCGCAGCAATGGCCCAGCCAGAGATGCCCACTGGCATGATGAGGCGCATGGCCGGATCGTCGCCCAGATGCTTGGCCGGCGGGCGCAGTCCGCCCCCAGGAGGCAAGGGCGGGGGAGTGGGGCCGCTGCTGAAGGCTGGCAGGGTGGCGATGCGCTGCCAGTCTGCCATGCCTTCGCACCAGGCAAGGTCATCAGGCGTGAACTGCCCTGTGGCGAGGCCTGCCGCAACCTGCTGCTGGGTGAAGGATCCGAGGGTCGTGCCTGCTCTTGCCACGGTGTAGGTCATAGGTAGTGGGCGACGTACCGAGCGGCGGGCAGGTTTCAAGTCCACAATTTGGCACGTGGCTGGCTCCGCTCCAAGGTTGCCATTTGAAGAAACGAAGACAAGGGTGCGCCAGCCCTCATGCCCCGACGTGTCCTGATCCTCTATGCCCATCCCATGCCGCGCAAATCGCGGGCGAACCGGGCGCTGGTGGAGGCAGTGCGCGGGCTGGACGGCCTGACGTTCCATGATCTGTATGAGACGTATCCCGACTTCTACATCGATGTGAAGCACGAGCAGGACCTGCTGCGCCAGCACGACGTGATCGTGGTGCAGCACCCCTTCTACTGGTACAGCGCGCCGGCCCTGATGAAGGAGTGGCTGGACCTGGTGCTGGAGCACGGCTTTGCCTATGGCGAAGGCGGCACGGCGCTGAAGGGCAAGCGGTGGCAGCAGGCCATCACCACCGGTGGCCCGGCGGAGGCCTATGAGCCGGCGGGCTACAACCGCTTCACCGTACGCCAGCTCCTGGCCCCCTTTGAACAAACCGCGCACCTGTGCGGCATGCCGTTTCTGGAGCCCTTCATCGTGCCTGGAGTACTGGCCTTGAACAAGCAGCAGCTAGAGACTGAAGGCCAGCGTTACCGCGTCCTGATCGAGCAACTGCTGAACCCGGAGGAAGCCGATGCAGCTTGAGAGTTTCCTGGCGCAAGCCTTCATCTACCTGTTTGCCGCGGTGATCTCCGTGCCGCTGGCCAAGCGCCTGGGCTTCGGCTCGGTGCTCGGCTACCTCATCGCCGGCATGGCGCTCGGCCCCTCGGCGCTGAAGCTGGTGGGCGGCGAAGGCAAGGACGTGATGCACGTGGCGGAGTTCGGCGTGGTGATGATGCTGTTCATCGTTGGCCTGGAGCTGCGGCCCTCGCTGCTATGGCGGCTGCGGCGGCCGATCTTTGGCCTCGGCGGATTGCAGGTCGCCGTCACCGGGCTTGCCATTGGCGGCTGCCTCCTGGCGCTGGGGCATCCCTGGCAGCACTCACTCGCGGCAGGGCTGATTTTTGCCATGTCCTCCACCGCCATCGTGATCCAAAGCCTGGCGGAGAAAGGCTGGCTCAAAAGTGAGGCGGGCCAGGCCTCCTTCTCAGTGCTGCTGTTTCAAGACCTGGCCGTGATCCCGCTGCTGGCCCTGCTGCCGCTCCTGGCCGATGGCACGCCCACCGGCGGCGAGGAGGGCCCTCTGGCCGCCTTTCCCCGCTGGGCGCAGGGGCTTATTACGCTCGGCGCGGTGGCGGCGGTGGTCATCGGCGGCCGCTTCCTGCTGCGGCCCATGCTACGCTACATCGCTGCGAGCAAGCTGCGCGAAATCTTCACCGCCTCGGCCCTGGCCCTGGTGATCGGCGTGGCGGTGCTGATGCAGCGGGTGGGCCTGAGCCCGGCGCTGGGCACCTTCCTCGGCGGCGTGGTGCTGGCGGATAGCGAGTACCGCCACGAGCTGGAATCCGACCTGGAGCCGTTCAAGGGCCTCCTGCTGGGCATCTTCTTCATCGCCGTGGGTGCCAGCGTGGACTTCCCGCTCATCGGCTCCCAGCCCTGCACCATCGCCTGCATGACTCTCGGCCTGCTGCTGGTGAAGGCCCTGGTGCTCTTTGTTCTTGGGCTGGTCTTCAAGCTCGACCTGCGCGCCCGCACCCTCTTTGCCCTGGCACTGGCCCAGGGCGGCGAATTCTGCTTTGTGCTCTTTGGCTTCACCCAGGACCACCGCATTCTGCCCACCGCCTTTGCCGGCCAGCTCACCGCCGTGGTGGCGCTCTCCATGGCCCTGTCGCCGCTGCTCTTGATGCTCTACGAAAAGATGCTGCTGCCAAGGCTCGTGGTCAAGGCCACCAAGCACGAGCAGGACCGCATTGATGAGCACGACAACCCTGTGATCATCGCCGGCTACGGTCGTTTTGGTCACATCGTCGGCCGTGTTCTGCTGGCCCAGCACATCCGCTCCACCGTGATCGATCTCGACCACGAGCAGGTCGAGTTCTTCCGCAAGATTGGGCTCAAGGTTTTCTACGGCGACGCCTCCCGCCTCGACCTCCTGCACGCCGCCGGTGCTGGCCAGGCGAAGCTCTTCATCCTCGCCATCGATGACGAAGAGAAGTCGCTCGAAATTGTCGAAACCCTCCAGCGCCACTTCCCCAAGCTCCCCGTCCTCGTCCGCGCCGCCGGTCGTCTCCACGCCCACCAGTTCATCCGCAAAGGCGTCGAGGCCATCTACCGCGAAACCCTCGACAGTTCCTTGGAAATGACCGTCGATGCCCTGCGCCGCCTCGGCCTCGGTGCCTATGAAGCCAGACGCGCCGTCCGCATGTTCCGCGAGCACGACGAAGAATCCGTCCGCGAAATGGCCAAGATCCAGCCTGGCGATGAGAAACGCTACATCGCCGAAGCCCGCCGCAGGATCACCGCCCTTAACGCCTTGTTCAAACAAGACCCTGACCTGGATACCGTGGACAAGGGGTGGGACAGCGATGCGCTGAGACGGCAGTCGGGCGGGGAGTAAAATTCCACTTCAGAACCGGCATGTGGCGATACTCGGCGGAGGCAGTCCAGAGCCAAAAACGGGTGCCCTTGCTCAAAAAGAATCAGCGCTCGCAACTGGAGGCTAGGCCAAGCTTCGCGGCTACGCGGCTTGAACATCTCCTGGTGGGAAGTCAGTGGGCTCCAGCGCAGTCAACTGATCCGATTTCGCGAAACTGACTTGGGCGTTGAGGTGCGGAGCAAGGCTGATGATCCCATTGACAAACTTGGCTCGGTGAGCGGCATCGACAAATGCCCGAGGGGGAACAAAAACCACAAACGACGAATGGAATATGGCGATGCCTGAATCTTCCACGATGAGATGCTTGGCGTGCTTCCAGCACAAGGCCAGCGAGTGGCTCGGGTAGTTGCAGATCACCGCCTCAGGTGTCAAATACACGCTGGAGTCCGGCACTGTTGACATCTCAGGAGCTGTCAGCAGGGATTTGCTCCGCGATTTCACGTGCAGTGTCGCCAGCCCGCACGCGATGAAAAGGGCAACGACGGTGGCGAGCACCGCGCCAAGATCGGTCGCGTGCCCCAGGCCATACTTGTCGAAAAGGACCCACATCCCCACACCTGCAGCCCAGTAGAAAAGAAAGAGTCCGCCGCCGGATGAGGCTGCGCCCAAAGGTTTCGGTGCGCGGGATGCAAACTGCCTGGTTTTCACCATGTCTTCCGCGAGCAGTGTGTAATTCACGCCGAGCCCTTGAGGAACATCCTCGGGGAGCTGGGAGTGCCGGGCTTGCTCATTCACCTCGGCTTCCTTTGCCGGTGATCCTTTCAACCCTGCGATCAGCTCCGCCATCACCGCCTGATTTTTAGCGGTCCCAATGACTCGCAGCACGATTTGCTTGCTCCTCAATGCCAGTGTGCAGAACCGAAAGGTACTTCCAAGCCACGCGCCAAAAAACAGAAGACCAAGCGCCAGAACGACGACCGCGACATAGAGGCCAATGGAGGCCTTGTAGAGAGGGTATGCCTGCGCCAGTACGGCAACGAGCGCTGAACAACCTGGCAAGAGAAAGAGCGAACGGAGGGATAATGACAGTGGCAACTCGCCAGAAACGGGCCAGATCGAATCCACAGGGTGGTTTTCGGTACGAGTGGATCCGAGGGGAGACGTTGCTGCAATTTTCAAAGTCTGCTCTGACAGTTCAACGTCACAACGGCTTAAAAAGCTGGAAAATTTGCAATTCACATAAAAATCATACTATCGGAAGCTGTAATTTGTCAATCCTGGGAAAAAGGCGGCTTGGTAACGAGAGACTTGGCCTTGCCAGTTTTCCACCTGCCGTGCGGCTGGTTCGTCCGCGCGACGATTTTTACTTTCTGGGATAGCCTGCTACCTTGGCTGGATGGCCCACACTCAAGACACTCGTTCCGCGACAGACTCTGAGCCCGCTTCAGGTCATTTTCAGCGAGCGAACAAGGCGGCCCGCTCTGGGAGTCTGGATACACTGGAATCGATCCAGCGGGGACTGGATGATCTGGAGGCGGGCCGGACCGTGGATGCGGCTACGGTGCATGGCAGGCTGTGTGAGCTATGATTTTGAGGAGACGGGAAGAGGGCGACCTGCCTTTGTAGCCCTCTCGTCTCCGTTCTTGGCAAATCCCCCTCGGTAGGCGATAATGGGGGCCCTCGCGGAGCGTATTTCCAACTGCCATGGTCCAGGAACTTTCTCAAATCACCGCCTACATCGACGGCGAACCTCATCAGTTCGAGTCGGGCGACACGCTGCTCAACTTCGTGGACCGCCATCGGGGGCGGGGGCATGTGCCGACGTTGTGTGATGCGCCGCAACTGACGCCCTATGGCGCCTGCCGGGTGTGCTCGGTGGAGGTGGCGATGGCGGCGGACGGGCCGCGCCGGGTGGTGGCTTCGTGCCACACGCCGATCTCCGGCGGCATGCACATTTTTACCGAGTCAAAGAAGGTCCTCGGCCTGCGGCGGAACATTGTGGAGCTGGTGCTCACGGACCATCCGCTGGACTGCCTGACTTGCGAGGTGAGCGGCAACTGCGACCTCCAGACAGTGGCGGCAAAGGTGGGCATCCGCAAGGTGCGCTACCCGGCGGGGGCGAACCACCTGCACGTAAAAAAGGACATGTCGCATCCGTACATGACGAGCGACCTTTCCAAGTGCATCAACTGTGCGCGCTGCGTGCGTGCCTGCGATGAGGTGCAAGGGCAGTTCGTGCTCAGCATGCACGGGCGTGGCTTCAATGCGCGCATCATCAAGGGGCTGGACACCAGCTTTGAGGATTCGCCCTGCGTTTCCTGCGGTGCGTGTTCCCAGGCCTGCCCGACGGCGGCGATTTCGGACCGCTTTGAATCGAAGTCGGTGGAGGCCTCGAAGAAGACCCGCACCATTTGCACCTACTGCGGCGTGGGCTGCAACCTGACAGTGGCGACCAAGGGCGACCAGGTGCTGAGCATTCAGGCACCAGTCGATGCGGAGGTGAACCACGCGCACACCTGCCTGAAGGGGCGCTTTGCCTTCAAGTTCTACAACCACAAGGACCGGCTGCGTACGCCGCTGATCCGCGTGAACGACCAGTTTGTGGAAGCGACCTGGGATGAGGCCTACGACCACATCGTCGAAAACTTCACCCGCATCAAGAACGAGCATGGCGGCCAGGCCTTCGCCGGCATCTCTTCGGCGCGCTGCACGAATGAGGAGAACTACCTCATGCAGAAGTTCATCCGCGCGGTGATGGGCACCAACAGCATCGATTGCTGCGCGCGCGTGTGCCATTCGCCCACGGCCTGGGGCATGCAGCAGAGCTTTGGCACCGGTGCGGCGACCAATTCGACGGAAGACCTGGAGTACACCAAGTGCATCATGGTCATCGGCGCGAACCCCACCGAAGGCCATCCGGTCACCGGCGCGCGCTTGAAGCAGCAGGTGATGAAAGGCACGCCGCTGATCGTGATCGATCCGCGTCGTATTGAACTGGTGCCGTATGCGAAGCATCACTTGCAGCTCCGCCCGGGCACGAACATCGCCCTGCTGAACATGTTCGCCCGCTACATTCTCGATGAGGGGCTGGTGAAGAGGGACTTCGTGGAAAAGCGCTGCGAAAATTGGGCTGAGTTTGAGGCCGGGCTGCGTGCGTTGGATTTGGACGAGATCGAAAAGACCACCGGCGTGGACCGCGAACTGGTGCGTGCGGCGGCCATCGAATATGCTTCTTCGGAAGCGGCCATGAGCTTCCACGGCCTGGGCGTGACCGAGCACCAGATGGGTGCCAAGACGGTGATGCTCATCTCCAATCTGGCGATGATGACCGGCAACATCGGCCGGCCCGGCGTGGGCGTGAACCCGTTGCGCGGCCAGAACAACGTGCAGGGCGCGGCGGACATGGGCTGCCAGCCGCACCAAGGCGCGGGTTATTACGAGACCACCGACAAGGCGGCGCACCAGCGCTATGAGGAGTTTTACGGCGTAAAGCTGAGCGAGGAGCCCGGGTGGAAGATCCCGCAGATGTTCGAGGCCGCCATCGACGGTCGCCTGAAGGCCCTGTGGCTGATGGGCGAGGACATCGTGCAGACCGATCCGGACTCCGAGCATGTGAAGCACGCGCTGAATTGCCTGGACTTCCTGGTGGTGCAGGAGATCTTCATGACGGAGACGGCCAAGTTTGCCAACGTGATCCTGCCGGCCTCGTCCTTCCTGGAAAAGAGCGGCACCTTCACCAATGCCGAGCGCCGCATCCAGAAAGTAAATGCCACGGTGAAGCCGCTGGCAGGTACCAAGCCCGACGGCCAGATCATGTGCGAGATCATGCAGCGCTTCGGCTATCCGCAGGAAGACTACACCCCCGATGGCGTGCTCGCGGAAGTGTCCAGCATCGTGCCTTTCTTCAAGGGCGCGACCTGGGAGAACCTGGGCATCAATGGCAAGCAGTGGCCGGTGAAGGAAGACGGCACCGACACGCAGATCATGCACGTTGACCACTTCGCGCGCGGGCTGGGCAAATTCCACTTCTTCCCATGGCAGGAGTCCTCCGAGCTGGTCGCGCACGGCGGCGAGTTCCCGTTCATCCTCACCACCGGGCGCATCCTGGAGCACTACAACTGCGGCACCATGACACGTCGCACTGGCAACGAAGAGATCGTGAGCGAGGACCTGCTCACCATCAACCCCGCTGATGCCCAGAAAAAGGGCATCAAGCAAGGCGACAAGGTGAAACTCTTCTCCGCGCGCGGCGAAGTGGAACTGCACGCCTTTGTTAGCGATGAAGTGAAGCCAGGCGTGCTATACACTACCTTCCATTTCCCCGAGGCCATGGTGAACAACGTCACCGGTTCCGGCTGCGATGCGGACACGCTCTGCCCTGAGTACAAGGTCATTGCCGCCGATGTGATGCGCGTGGCCGAAGGCAGGCGCAAGCGCAAGATCAGCATGGAGCCGGCGCTTTCGGCGCATGCGTGATGCACGGCCTGTCAGCCGGGTGAGGGGCTGTGGATGAGCCCCTGGCTTTGGCAGTGCGGGTGCACATGACTGGCCCAGGACCTGACACTTTTGCGCGAAGCGCCTTGGACTGCGGAACGAGGGACGAAGTTCCACTTTGCCGGAGTGAGGGGCTTCGGCAGGAGCCTTCGTTTCTGAAGTCGCAGCGTTTCGGCCTCAGGAAGTTCACGGTGATATGTAGTCACCGGCTCCGGACAAAGCGGAGCTTCGTGCCTTGCTCCGCAGTCCAAAACGCTTCGCGTCACGTCTCCGAGCTAGTTTTTCCAATGAGCCCCTGGCCGTTGGCAATGTCGGGAAAATCCTCGAAGGCAAGAGCTCCGAGAATCAGACCACATAGTCATCGTCAACCTTAAGCTTGTCAGTTTTGAAGCGGTAAATGGTTTGGACCCACGATCCGGCATTCATGCGTTCGAACCACGCGGCCGAGCACCAGGGGTACTGGCTGGCCACGCTAGCCACACCGTGTTTCACGGGGTTCTGCATGACGTAATTGAGGCGTGCACGATAGGAGGATTCAAAGGTGAGGTGAGTATCCCAGAAGTTGTTCCAAACCTTGCGACCGGGAGTTTCATCGATCTCGTTGAGCTTCCGGGCGGTCCCTTCATGAAGCGTCTTGGCCAGCCTGCCGAGGTCATCCTCGGCCGGCACGTCTGCCGTGGGACGGGCAACAAAGTGATAGTGCTTGCTGAACACCGCCCAGGCTTCCATTTGCCAGCCAAAATCTCGAGCATGCGCAAGCAAGGCATCCTGAAGCAGATCGAGCCGCCTGGCATCGTGGAACAATCTTGCTTTTTGCCAGTTGGACGCGGTGATGAAATAGCTGCCCGTCAGCCCAAGCCGGTGAGGCGGGCGTGCGGCCAGTCCACAACACGAGCTTCGTCTGACATCCCTTCCATTTTGCCACCTGAAACAAGCCAGGGGCAATGCGAATCCGCAGCAACTCAATCCCCCGGCCTGCCGGGCGCAAGGGGCTTCATGCGGAACATGCTGTGCTCCACCATCACCGGAGCCTTTTCATGGCTGCTGATGGGCGGGGCAGGCTGGGTGCGGGAGAAGAAGTAGAGCTTGCCGTCGATGCCGAAGCACAGGTCGTCGGGCCACAGAAGGCGCGGGTCGGTGAGCAGGACGCGGTAGGGCTTGGGCTTGGTGCCGGCCTCGATCACGCCGATGGAATGGGCCTCGATGTCGCCCAGGTACAGGTTGCCTTTGCTGTCGAGCACCAGGGAGGCGCAGGCGGGTTTCTCAGCATAGGCCTCCACGGCGGCCGCCAGCTTTTCAGGGGGCGTCTCGGGCTTGCGCAGCAGGTCCACCGGCACCCGGTAAACTGTATGAGAGAGTACCGCAGTGTAATACAGCCAGGCGCCGCGGCGGTCCATGGCCAGCGGGCGCACGCCGCAGTGGGGAAGGGTGGCGGTGCCGTCGAGGCGGCGGGCTTCCAGGCCCTTGAGGCCCTTGTGCAGGGACACCTTGGGATCAGGCACCACGGAGGGATGCCCCTGCAGCACGCGCCGGGCGATGCCGGTGGTGCGGTCCAGCACGACGAGCGCGGCATTGCTGCCATTGGCCGGATCGCTCATGTAGATGAAGGGCGCCAGGGGATCGACGATGATGTCTGACAAGTAGGAGCCCGGTACGACGGCGGGCGGGGAAAGATTGAACACCACCTGCACGCGCTGCTTGTCGGGACTCCACGCGACGATCTTGGGCGGCAGCTCGGAGCGGCGGCCGTTGTCGAGCAGCCAGATGGTGCCGTCCTTGTCGGTTTGCAGCCCCTCAATGGCGTCCAGTGGCGTAGGCTCGGCAGGATCGCCCGTGCTTATTTTCTCGTTGGGGAAGGGCTTGACTTCACCGAGCTTGGAGATTTCCACCGCTCGCAGCCGGGGTTTCTGGCCCTGATCCACGCCCAGCACCCAGCTGCCGTTTAGCGCGGCAGTGAGACCCGCCGGGGCCAAGGAAAATTGGAACACCGTTTCCAGGTCGGAGCCGTCGGCCGCGGCCCCGTTGCATCCACCCGCCACCATTAAAAACACCAGCGCCTTTGCAGAGAAAGACAGGAGGCGGCGTGGCATGGGAGTTCAGAACTCAAGCCGGCTTCGAATCCCGGGGCAGGGCGGCGGGATTACCAGTTTTTGATCCACTTGGCGGAGATGGTCTCGCTCCTTTTGGCATCCACGGTGCCCTGGGTGGTATGCTGCTCGTCGTCCCCGTAGGACCAGAGGTCGTAGGTGGTGTTGATGGTTTCGGGGGCGCCAGCCGTGGTGGTGGCGGCACCGTAGCGCGCCTTGATGTTAGGATTGGGCGCCGCGTATTGGAAAGGGTGGCCGAACCCGTCCACGACAATGTAGCCGGCGGTGTCGCGCTTCCAGAGGTCCTTGGGCATTTCCTTGAATGCCACGCGGCTGATCTCCTGATCGGTAAGGCGGCCGGTGGAGGCTCCGAGCACGCTGTTGGCGAGTTCCAGCTCGGTGTCGCCGTCGCCGGTCATTGCCTGGTAGAGCATGAGGGCGCCGCCGACATTGTAGGTCTTGTTGCTGCCGAAGGTGCCGGTCTGCGCTGGCCGCTTGGGCCGTGGGTACTCGCCATTGTCGCGGTGGTAGTTTTCCAGGCCGGACTCCAGACCTCGGCTGAACGCCACGGTGCGGTTGCGCATGGCCGAGATCGAGGCATAGCGGAAGGCCATGAGCGTGAGCGAGGCGAGGAGCGCCATGATGGCGATCACCACCAGGAGTTCCATGATGGTGAAGCCCGCAGCCCGGCGGCGGCGATAAGAAAGCGTGCTCATGAAAGGATAAGGATGGCAGCCAGAAATTACTGCTGGAGGTTCTGAATCACGCTGATGAGCGGGAGGAACAGGGCCATCACGATGGCACCCACCACGACGGCGAGCATGACGATCATCAGCGGTTCGAGCATGGAGGTGAGGGCGGAGACGGAATTGTCCACCTCATCCTCATACACGTCGGCGATCTTGAGAAGCATCTCGGGGAGCTGGCCGGTTTCTTCGCCCACGTCCACCATGGAGATCACCATCGGCGGGAAGACATTGCTGGACTCCAGGGGAGCCACCATGGACTCACCTTCCTTCACCGCGTCGTGCACCTTGTTGATGGCGTCGGAGATCACCAGGTTGCCAGCGGTTTCGCGGGTGATGTTGAGAGCTTGAAGAATCGGCACGCCGGAGGTGACGAGGGTGCCCAGGGTGCGGGTGAAGCGGGAGATGCCGCTCTTGCGCTGCACATCGCCAAACAGGGGCATTCTCAGCTTCATGCGGTCGATGATGAGCTGGCCGCCCTTGGTGGAGGCGAAGATGCGCCAGGTGATGAAGACCGCGGCCACGACAATGAGGATGTACCAGATGTAATCACCAATGCCGCGGCTGAGGCCGATGACGAACTGGGTAAGACCAGGCAGCTTGGAGCGGCCGCCAGGAATCATGTCATCAAAGATCTTTTCGAACTTGGGCACGATCACCAGCATGAGGAAGATCATGATCGCGACGGCGATGAACATCACGATGATGGGATACACCATCGCGGAGATGATCTTGTTCTTGAGCTTCTGCGCCTTTTCCTGGTACTCGGCGAGGCGGTTCAGCACGATTTCCAGCACCCCGCCCAGCTCGCCGGCCTTCACCATGTTGACGTAGAGCTTGTTGTAGATGCGGGGGAACTGCTGAAGGCTTTCGGAGAAGGTGGAGCCTGTCTGAACGGACTCGGCCAGGGTGTTGATCGTGCGCTTCATGGCGGGCACGGGCTCCTGGCGGCCGAGCACCGTGAGGCCGCGGAGAAGAGGCAGGCCGGAGTCAATAAGCGTGGCGAGCTGGCGGGTGAAGACCATCAGCGTCTTGCCCTTCACCGTCAGGTTGGCAGCCGCCTTGCCGCCGCCCTTGGCTTTTGCCGGGCCGCGAGCCGCCTTCTTGACGCGGCTTGCAATGGCGCTGACGTCCCCTTTGCCTTCCTGCACCACCTGGGTCGGATACAACTGCTGGGCGCGAAGCTGGTTAATCGCATCAGTATCTGTAGAGGCATCTAAAACTCCGGCGGTTTCCTGGCCGTTCTGGTCGAGGGCGATATAATGGAACTTCGGCATAAAAAACGGCTCGTCAGTCGATGGTGATTGGTGAGTTCGAATCGCAGATTAACTGATCCGCCAATGCATTGTCGATACAAAAAGAGCGGCGGCGGCCCCTTCTCCTATCGGTTTCGGCGAAGCAAGGCAATGGCAAAATCAAGAAACTGACAATGCCTTGCAAACGCTGGCAGAATGGGCGTTGGCGGCGTTCGAGGCAGTGCGTGAGGCAGTTCAAAAAGCTCCGGGAAACGGCCTGTGCGTTGAGCAAAAACACGGGGTGCGAACCGCTTAGGAAGAGGGCGTCCGCCGCGTCAGGTATATTTCAGCACCTCTTCAATGGTGGTCACCCCTTCGAAGATGCTGCGCAGGCCGTCCTCACGCAGGGTGGTCATGCCCATTTCGATGGCCTTCTGCTTGAGCACGAGGCTGGGCGCCTTCTTGGTCACCAGATCGCGCAGCGTATCGTTCATGTCCAGCAGCTCAAACAGGCCGCGGCGGCCTTTGTAGCCTGTGCTGCCGCAGACACCGCAGCCGGCGCCGGTGTAGAACACCTTGCCGCCCGTGTCGCTGAGCGTGAGGTTGAGCTGGCCGAGGATGGACTGGCTGGGTTCGTAGGAGGTCTTGCAGTTTTTGCAGATGGTGCGCAGGAGGCGCTGGGCCAGCACGCCTTCCAAGGTGGCGGCGACAAGGAAGGGCTCCACGCCCATGTCCACCAGACGGGTGACAGCGCCGGCCGCATCGTTCGTATGCAGGGTGCTGAGCACCAAGTGACCGGTGAGCGAGGCCTGGATGGCGATCTGCGCAGTCTCAATGTCACGCATTTCCCCCACCATGATACGGTCCGGGTCTTGTCGGAGAAAGGCGCGCAGGGCGCGGGCAAAGGTCAGGCCCACCGCATCATTCACCGGCACTTGCATGATGCCGTCGAGCTCGTATTCCACCGGGTCCTCGGCGGTCAGCAGCTTGGAGTCCACGGTGTTAATCTTGCGCAGCGCGGCGTACAGCGTGGTGGTCTTGCCGGCGCCGGTGGGGCCGGTGACGATGAAGATGCCGTTGGGCTTCTGAATCGTGTCCTCGATATAATTGCGCAGGTGGTCCGGCATGCCCAGATCGGTGAGCGAGAGCTGGATGGAGGAACGGTCCAGAACGCGCAGCACCACCGATTCGCCATGCTGGGTGGGCAGGGAGGAGACACGCATGTCCACCTGCCTGCCTTCGCAGACGGTCATGATGCGGCCGTCCTGCGGAATGCGGCGCTCGGCGATGTTCATGTTCGCCATCACCTTGACGCGCGAGATGATGGGATTGGTCAGATGCACCGGCGGCGGCGCCATTTCATAGAGCGCGCCGTCCACGCGGTAGCGGATCTTGAACTCGTACTCGAAGGGCTCGAAATGAATGTCCGAGGCCTTTTCCTTGATGGCCTGGTTGAGCACCAGGTCCACAAAGCGGACGATGGGCGCGGAGTTGGGGTCGGCCTCGGCCTCGTTCTTGCCGCGGTCCGCCGAGAGGCCGAGCTGCTTGAACACCTCGGTGAAGCTGCTGGAGGAGGTGCCGTAATGCTTGTCAATGAGGGCCTGCACCTGCGACTGTCGCGCCACCACGGGCACCACGTCGCGGCCAAGGGCAAAGCGCAGGTCCTCGACGAGCTGGGGGTTCAGCGGGTCGGTGAAGGCAGCATGGAGCGCCTTCGAATCGATGCTGATGGGGAAGGCGCCATAGAGCTTGGCCATGGCGCCGGGCATGATGGCCACCAGTTCGGGCGGTGGCTCAAAGGTGCTGAGGTCAAAGTGTTCCGCACCAATGTCCTCGGCCACCATCGCCCAGAACTCGTCCTCGTTGCGGAAGACCTCAAACTCCAGCAGCACCTGCATCACATCCTTGCCGCCCTGCACCGTCTCATGGGCGATGTCATAGGACTGGCCTTCGTCGATGATCCCTTTGGTCACCAGCATGTCCACCACGTTTTGCGCCGTCATATCGAAATCAAATTGGGGTTGCCTGTTGCCTTGCTTAGTCTGCGTCCGACATGGTGGCCTCGATCACCTCGTCGGCCGTGGTCATGCCTGCCAGCACCTTGCGCACACCGTCTTCGCGCAGGGTGCGCATGCCCAGCTCGCGGGCGCGCTTGCGGATTTGCGGCGTGGTCAGTTCCTGGTTCACCATGGCGCGCACATCGTCCTCCATCTTCAGGATCTCGATGATGGCGAGACGGCCGCGGAATCCGGCCTTGCGGCAGCGGTTGCAGCCTACAGGGCCCATGATGTGGGCCTCGGCGGCCTGCATGGCATCGATGCGCAGGGAGTGCATCTCCTTTTCGCTCAGCGCGCCGGGCGCCTTGCAGTCGTTGCACAGCTTGCGCACCAGGCGCTGGGCCATGATGGCGCGCACGGCGGAGGCGATCAGGAACGGCTTGATGCCGATGTCCGCAAGACGGGCCACGGCACTGGGAGCGTCGTTGGTGTGCAGGGTGCTGAACACGAGGTGACCTGTGAGCGCCGCATTGATGGCGATGCCGGCCGTCTCCATGTCGCGAATTTCCCCGATCATGATGATGTTCGGCGCCTGGCGCAGCATCGAGCGGAGCGCGGCGGCGAAAGTCATGCCCACGTCTTCCTTCACCATCACCTGGTTGATGCCTGCGAGCTGGTATTCCACCGGGTCCTCCACGGTGATGATCTTGCGGTCGGGCCGGTTGATGAAGTTAAGGCAGGCGTAGAGCGTGGTGGTCTTGCCGGAGCCGGTGGGGCCGGTCACCAAGATGATGCCGTCCGGCAGGGACAGCATCTTTTCGAAGTTCTCCTGGTCATCGCTGAGGAAGCCAAGATCGGCCAGGCCAAGGCGGAGGCTGGACTTGTCCAGAATACGCATGACCACGCTTTCGCCGTGGTTGGTGGGGATCATCGACACGCGCAGATCCAGCTCCTTGTCCTGGAAGGCGAGCTGGATGCGCCCGTCCTGCGGCACACGCTTCTCGTCGATGTTCATCGTGCCGGTCATGATCTTGATGCGGCTGATGATCGGCGAAAGCAGGCGCTTGGGATGGTGCTCCACATCGTGCAGCACGCCGTCAATGCGGTAGCGCACGCGGATGTCCTTCTCCAGCGGCTCGATATGAATGTCGGAAGCGCGGTTCTTGAAGCCCTCCATCAGGGTGTTGGTCACCAGCTTGATGATCGGGGCATCACCGGCACTGCCCGCATCGGGGCCGATTCGCGTGGAGTTGATGTCGAACTCGTTGCCGTAGAGATTGCTCAGCACCGTGCGGATCAGCGAGGGCGTGGCGCAGAAGAATTCGATCTCCGGCTGCAGCACGTGGGGCAGCGCATCGAGTGTCTCGAAGTCGTAAGGGTCCGGCACGGCAAGCTGCAGGGCGGTGCCGTTCATGCCCAGCGGGGCCACCTTGTACCGGCGCGCCACCTCCTCGGGTACGATGCTCTTCATCTCCGGGTGCACCGCGTAGCCGTGCAGGTCGATGAACTCCATGCCGGAGTTGACCGCGACGGTCTGGGCGATCTGCTCGTCGCTGATGATATGGTTCTTAATCATCGCCTCCAGCAGGGATTCATGGGGCTTCTTCTGGCCCTTGCCGGTGGCAATGTCCTTGTCAGTGATGAGTCCGGAATCCTGGAGCAGTTGAAGCAGATACTCTTCGTTCGAATACATGCGGATGAAAAAGGGGCAAAAAAAGGTGACCGCGCGGCTGGAAAGGTTGATTTCGCGTGGAAATCCAGATTACGCCGATTCGCGCCCGCATGTCAATGATGCTGCCCAGAGGCGGTGTATTTCTGGCGTGGGAGGTTGCGCGGGCGGTGCCTCGGCTGCACACGCAAAGCAGTTTTGGAAGACAGGCCTTGTCCTCATGCATCCACCAGGCATGGCCAAAGCCCTGTGCTCATCAGCATCCCCTCGTCCGGAGCCGTGACGCGAAGCGTTTTGGACTGCGGAGCGAGGCACGAAGCTCCGCTTTCTCCGGAGCCGGTGGCTGCGGCAGCGCGTCGTGAACTGCCAAGGCCCAAGCGCTCCGGCCTCAGGCACGAGGGTCCAGCCAAAGTCCACCGCTCCGGCCAGAGCGGAACTTCCTTCGTCGTTCCGCAGTCCAAGGCGCTTCGCGCAAAGGTGCCAGGTCAGGAGCCATTTCGGGCCTTCACCCTGTACCCTCCCGGCACTGCCAAAGCCTGGCGCTCATTGGAAGAACCATGCATGGGCAGTGAAAAAACCAGTCAATCGCAGTTTCCTGCCGTGTGACCAAAAAAACAAAAGGGCAGGCCGAACGAACGGCCTGCCCTTCATGAGTCAGAAAACCAAACGCGTGCTTACTGCGGCAGCGGCTTGGCACCTTCCTTGAACGCGTAGAGGTGGGTGTGGGTGGCCAGGTAGAGCACGCCGTTGGCGGCCACCGGGGTGCCCATCACCGGGGCGGGGAATTCCACGCTGCCCAGCTCCTTCAGCTCCTTGCCTTCGGCGAGGATGAACATTTCGCCTTCCTCATTGCCCAGGTAGATCTTGCCGTCCACCACCAGCGGGCTGCTCCAGATGTGGCCCTTGGTGTCGAACTTCCAGTACAGCTTGCCGGTCTTCGCATCCAGGCAGAACAGGCGGCCGGTGTAGTCGCAGGCGTACACCAGGCCGTCCTTCACTGCGGGGGTGCTGATGGAGCGCTCGATTTCCTTGAAGGTCCACACCGCCTTGCCGTCGTTGGCGGGGTCAATGCAGCTCAGCATGCCCACGCCTTCGCCGTGCTCAGGGTCCTGGCCGATGAGCACGTAGAGCAGGCCGTCGGCCTGAACCGGGGTGGCGATCAGCTCGCTGGGGCCGTCGAATTCCGAGTACTTCTTCTTCTCGCCCTTGTCGTCGAAGCGGTATTCCTTGGGCAGCGCATCGTACTTCCACAGCACCGGCAGCTCGGACACTTCATCATCCACCTTCTTCTTCTCGGTGGCCGGGGCCAGGCCATAGACGAAGCCGTCGCCGGCGCAGAAGATGATCTGCTTCTTGCCTCCGACCACGGCCAGGCTCGGCGAGGACCAGTTGCAGTGCATGATGTTCTCGCTGATCTTTTCCTCGGCGGGGATTTCCGCCTCGTACTTGCCCGTCTCAGCATTCACCGAAACGAAGCTCGGTGCGGTGGGCGCGGGGATGTTGGAGTGCGACCAGTCCACGCCGTTGGAGGTGGCCACGTACACCTTGCCATCGACCACCAGCGGGTAGTTCGAGGAGATGTTGTGGGGGAACACGCCCAGCTCCTTGCGCATGTCATAGGTCCACAGGATGTCCGCGTCCGTGCTGTCCACTTCAATCGGGGTCACCTTGCCATCTTTGTCTGGCGCGGCCATGTACTTGGACTCGTCCTGCATGCCCTGGTTGCCGTCTTCCTGGCCCTTCACGTCGAAGCACAGGATCTCGCACTTGTTGGTCACCACGTAGCCCTTGTCGCCCACGATCGTGGGGCTGGAGCACATGCCGAGCATTTCCCAGTCCGAAACCTTGCCGGCACCGAGCTTCGGCGTCACGAGCTGCCACTTGAAGTGGCCGGTCTTTTCATCAAAGCACATTACGATGCCGCGGTCGCCCTGATGCTTGGGGTTGCGCGGCGCCTCGTTGTTGGTGCCCACGTAAATGCGGCCGCCGGCCACGGTGGGGGTGCCGTAGGTTTGTGAGCCGAGCTTGGCCACCCACAGGCAGTTTTCCGTGGTGGACATGTCGGTCTCTTCGCTGCCCGCCTTCTTTTTGCCGGGATTGAACTTCACCGGCATGCCCTTTTCATCGGAGACCATGTTGCGGCTGTCTCGACCGCCCCACTGGGGCCAGTCGCCGGCGTTGCAGCCCGCGGTCATTGCAACCAGGGCCAGAAGGATTTGAGGGGTGGCTTTCATGCTGTTCAAAGTAACGAATGCGGGGGGCTGGGGAAGAGGGATTACTTGTTGGGAAGCACCTGGATGTTGTCGATGAACACGCGCTTCTGGTTCTGCGGGGTGAAGCCAAACAGGCCGGGGGAGCCCTGGGTGTGCACGGGGTCCAGCTTCTCCTCCAGCGTCCAGGCCTCGGGTTCCGGCTGGCCTTTCTCCCACACCTTCGCATAGGCCGTGCCATGCACGCCGTCCGCATCCACGACGACCTTGGACTTGAGCGTGTACCATTTCATCGGCTCGATCTTGAAGTCGCGCTCCCGCTTCAGGCGCTCGTAGTTGGAGCTCAGCTCCAGCTTGTTGGCGTTGCCCTTGAGCACGAACATGTAGCGCTGGTTGATGATGCCCACGTCGGACTTCGCGCGACGGCTGCCTTCGGTCATCACATCGGCCTGCACCGTGTAGTTGCTCAGGTCCGGCGTGCCCATGAAGACCGTGGCGCGCTGGAACAGCAGGCGGTCAAAGCTCTTGGCAAACACCTTGTTGCCGTCCTGCTCGCGGATGTCGAACTTGAAGCGGCCGCCAATCCAGGCCAGCGGCGGGTAGGCGAACTTCACGCCCTCAGTGGGCTGGTCTTCAGTGAGCGTGTACTTTTCAAAGTCCTGCATGATCGGCGGCACCGGCATCACACGGCCGCGGATGATGCCAAAGATCCCGCCCGCCGTGGCCTTGAAGGCACCGGCACCGGCCTTGGCATCGGCATTGGCCACCAGTTCATTCTGGTCGTTGAACTTCGCGTCCTCGATCTTCGCCTTCACCTTCGCGGTCGGCGGGATGAAGGTTTCAAAGCTGGCGCTCTTCACCTCGGCCACCGGGAAGCCGGCGGCATCCACGCTGCGCACGCGGAACTTGGCCGTGGCACCCGGGTGGATCGCGAACTCCGAGGGGATGATCTGCAAAGCGGCAGGAGCGCCCACCTTGGGCATCTCAGGCGCAGGCACCGCATCGGTGGTGATGCCGTCGTTCTCGATGTTGAAGCAGTAGAACTTGTCCTGCGTGTGAATGTACATGTGGCCGTTGACCACCGCCGGTGCCGCCAGACCGGTGCTCTTCTCCAGTTCGATGACGCGGAGGATCTCGGCGCTGGTGTCACCCGGCTTGATGATCTTCAGCTTGGCCTGCTCGGTGACGAAGTAAATCAGGCCGTCCAGGACGATCGGGGAGGAATGGATGTTGTGGGCCGCGACCGACAGCTTCCACTCGATGGCGCCCGTATCAGCATTCACGCTGTGCAGCGTGCCTTCATCATCCACCTCGTAGATGTGGCCGTTGTACAGCACCGGCGAGCTGGTTTCAGCGCGCACATGCACGCGCCAGGCCTCGGCGGCCTTCCAGGCATCCGGCGTGGTTTCCGGGTCTTCGATGATCTCATCCTTTTCGAAGTGCTGCGGGATCTTCACCGCCAGCAGGCGGCCCTTGTCGGCCGTGTCGGGATTCTCCTCACCGTGGGTCATGATCACCGTGCCCTTGTAGATCATCGGCGTGTTGTTCACCCCGCCCTTGCTCATCTTGTGCCGCCACAGCGCCTTGCCGTTGCGGGCGTTCACGCACACGATGTTGCCGCAGCCGGTGCCGGCAAAGAACACGCGCTTGCCATCAATCGTGGCCAGCGTCGGGTTGGAGAAAGAGCTGTCCTTCGGCGGCACTTCGCCGGGCTGGCTGCTCCACACCAGTTCCCCGGTGATCTTGTCAAAGGCATAGAAACGGTCAGCGGCCGGGCCGTCGGCACCCCAGTTGGAAGTGATGCCGCGCACGATTACGAGGTCGCCCTCGATCACCGGCGCACCCACCTTCGAGTTCGGGAAGGTCATGCGGCCGATTTCTTCCATCAGCGAGTGGCGGAACAGCTCCTTGCCCTCAAACGACCAGCAGCCGAACACCCCGTACGAGGTGAGCAGGTACACGCGCTTGTTTTCCAGGTCCACCGCCGGCGCGCCGATGGCATAGCGGTTGTACACCGTGTCCGAGATGAAATCCTTCAGCGCCACTTCCCACAGCTGCTTGCCGGTCTTTTCGTCCAGCGCCGTCAGCGTCTCCACCAGCTCTTCCTTTTCGCCCTTGTAGCCCCAGGAGAAGACCTTGCCGTCCGCGATCACCGGCGTGCCGCGACCGTGTGTGGGGTAGGTCCAGGCCGGCGTTTCGCTCAGCTTCCCGTTCTTGTAGTGCTCCGCGCTGACGCCATTGCTAAAGGGGCCGCGGTAGTCGAGCCAGTCGCCAGCGAACGCGCTCGAGCCCAGTCCGAGGGCGAGAAAGAGGAGGGGGGTCTTGATCTTCATGTGGAAAAAACCGGGATGAATGGAGGAAAGGGAAGGCTATTCTGGCCACTTCGCGCCCGCGATCAATGCAATTCCCGCAGGCCCGACAAACCGCCGGAGCCTGAGGGAAACGAGTGCCCGTTTTGGCTTCTTTCCAGCCCGGGGCTCGCAGGGGCTTGGTAAAACCCTTATTTGTGAGGCATATATGACAAATTCGAAACTCATGGGGAGGACTTACGGGCTTGGTGACTGTGTTGTCGGGAGGGTCTTAAACTCCTGGCTTTCCTCGACGGCAGTTTGCCAGCGGCCCGGGGGGCCTGGCGTCTCTGCGCCAGTTTTTTGGGTGCGATCCGGTTGGATTCAGTCGGATCGGCCTGGAATGGTCCTGGCTGAACCACAGCCGGGGGATCTGCTTCCGCCCTCGCTTCCGAAACAGGGTCTTCGGCGCGGCTGGCACCGAAAACGGCCCGCATCTGGTGTGCGGCGTCCTCCGGCAGGCCGCTGGCGAGGCTTTGCAGGGCCGCCTGTCCCACGAACTGAATCGCCCTGTTCTGGCTCCGTTGGGCCGCTGCCGATTGATCCCTCTCCCACTTTTCCCGGGCTGCCTCCGCGCGTGCCCGCCTGTCCGCCCAGTCCTGCCGCTGCATCTTCAGTTTGGCCGCCCTGTGGTCGCCCTGCCGGAGGGCGCACCACTGGCGGATGAGCAGGATCAGGTCCTGCCGCTGCTCCCGGGTCGATTCCAGCCCCTCGCCCGCCTCTCGGATCAACCGGGACAGCAGCAGTGTGATGGAAGCCCCCAGCACATCGGTCAGTGGTGCTGCTCCCGCCGCCTCGCCCAGTTCTTCGGCCTCTTCCGCTGCCCGCAGCACCCAGTCCCTCGCCTCCTGCTGCCGCTGCCAGTCGAGAAACCCGCCCTGCCGCCACTCCGACAGGTTCTGCTCCGTCACCGCCCGCCCCCCAAACGCATCCTTCATCACCGCCTTCACCTCCGGCAGCCCGTTCAGCCAGCCCACCAAGGCCCTGCCCTGTGCGCCATCCTCCAGCCGCCGGTTCAGTTCCTCCCGCACCGCCTTCGGCAGCCGCGCGATTTTGCCGTTGCGGGTGAGGGAGAAACGTCGAGGAGTGGCAGCCGCAGCCGCCGGTGGGGCCGCCGCCGATTCCTGGCGGCCAGCCTCATCGCGGGAGGGTTCAGGCATCGTGGCTCCAAGGGCCAGGGCAAAAGCGAGGTCATGGTGCATGCTCATAAGATTCCGGGGTGGGGTTAAAAGACTTCCAACCCCACCGCTGGCGATCACTTTCTTCGGTGTCAAGGCCAGGACAGGCACTCGCCAAATAGGGAGTCCTACGCGCGGTGCTTTACCTTGAAGCACCGGGTGTGGGTATTTTGCAGCCAGGCCATTCCGGCCACAAGGCAGCTACATTTTGCCTCACCATTCTGCAAAAAAAGGGCTGCTTGAGGATAGCCAATTTGAGGCACCTAGACCATTATATGCGGCTCGATCAGTAAATATTTCCCAAATGAATTCGGTGAACAACAGGTCTGTCTCGTAAACCAGGCCAGCCCCCAAGTGGAGAACAGTGCAGCTATCTTCTGCCGGTTTTAAGCTTATGTTGACCGTATTAATGTTTGCAAAGGTGACGTATCCGCCAATGTCAGGGTATAAACAAATTCCATGACGTTGCCGCAACATGGGCCCATCTAAATCGTGCATTTGCATCAACGCGCCGTGTGAAAACATTAGGTTACGATTCTTTTTCTCCGCAGGATTGCGAACATAGCAGTGTCCCATTGGGCAGCCTCCCGTTCGTCTTATAAGGGCTCGGATATCGCCAGGCATTTCGCGACCCAGTTGGTTCTCGATATCGGCCCAGTCGTTGTTCGTGGGAACCGGACCCCAGGGGGTGCCACGATATAAGTTCGACATGTGTTCAATCGCGGTCATTGCTAATTCAATGTGAAAGATCCTAGGATTCCAAAGTCAAGCTAAATATCCAATGATGAACTTCCAAGGGAACGGCTCAAAATCGAGATGATCATGGCTGGTGCTGGTCACCCGCTGGCCGTTGACGGAGGTCTGCACGGCGGGCGGGCTGGCTGGCGCGGTTGCCGGTTTCGATGACGGTGGTGGTGCGGGTATCCGTATGGGCCAGCCCTGTAGCGGTGATCCAGGTGGTCACCGAGTAGTTCCACCACTTGCCATCGCTGGCACGATTAAGCCGGTGAGAGAGGCTAACTCTCTTCTTGGAGGAATGTCAGGTGAAAGACCCGCAAGGGCCTGCCGAGCGGTTGGAGAGGACGAGCACTGGATGTGGGTGGATTGACAAAGACCGCGCCCCCGGCGGCCTGTTGCCCTGCGGGTCTTGCTGCGCAAGATCTGTCTCCGCGCCCGCCAAGCGCTCCGGCTGTGTGTTGGCGCGTTCGGATGATAAGAGAAAGCTGACCTGGTGAATGCCTGGCCGTGAATAGCGGGCTGTGCAGCGCGAGGAACGAGCAACCCAGTTTGGTGTTTTACTTGATTTGACAGGAGCTGGGAATGCTTGCTGTTGGTTGCTACATTGTACATTTTGGTTTAGTTCAAGCAGATCCCACGCCAAACTTATTATTCTTGGCCCAAGCCTTAATGGTGTAGTCTTTACTTGGTCCCATATTAAAAAACTGGCTCGAAAAATTGTAAGCTTCTATAGCATAACTCAACGCTTCATGTTCACCTAAATTTTGAACAAAAGCAAACTCCAAAATATATTCATTAACCGAAATCACGTCCAGATCCGCTTCTTCCTGAATTTTATTCACGAATTGCAGTGCGTTATCAAGAATTAGAGATGGGCTTAGTTTCAAAGCTGACTTCAGTACGCTGCCCGCAGGAAAGCCCAGTTCTTTGACTGCCTTGAGAATATCAGGCATGCGAACTGACGGTACCGCCCATAACTCCTGCCACATTTCAGGCTCTTTTGGCGGCCATTGCTGACCGCTTTTTATATATTTCAATATACTTTCCAAACTCGTGCTTTCCACAGGCGGGGTGCGTCCCTGAAAAAAACTGGATCTTAAGTTTCTGAATTTCGCTCTTTGTTTCATGGCAATTGCATAAGGTTCGCCTGGAGCCAGGCGAGCGCACATAGCGGGCCACCCCCCCAGGGTAGTAAAGCTGACATCTGCTCCAGGAGGAAAGATGTCTATAATATTGTCATAATTCACTATCTGTATTGCGGTTGTATGTACCTTATATTATTGGAAAAGGCTGGGAGCCTTAATCGCAGACCTTTTGCTCCACCATCATTGTCGACAGCTATCAAATAATTGAAACCACAAGCAGTGGCGACTTGAGATTGATTTTCAAACTGATGTTGTCTTGTTAGAATCCATGCTGGATTCACATTATTTCCATTCATCCAGCCGCAGCCGGTCTTTGCTTCAATGACCACGATTTCGCCACCTCCCCATGGTACTGCGGCGTCATACGACGCTTTTTGTCCTTTGGGAGTTGTAACCTCAAAATTGTCGTTGTGACCGTCATTTAACCAAGTTGCGTACTTGTCATGGTCTTGGTTCCCCCCTCTGGGAGGAGTACGTTTGCATGAACATCCCTTGTCGGGCTTCAAAGGCAATATCTTAACTGCAGGTTTGCGTGATTTAGGCTTTCTGCGAGGATCGGTTTCGGGATCAGGTTCCTGATAACCAATAGGGTATGTGGGATCAAAATTGTCTGGCAAAATACCAAAGATATCCACAGGTGCATCCAAAGGCCCTTCCCCAGCTCCTTCCCAGGGGTCAGGCTCTTCCGGCATCGGTGCACCCCGTTCTGGAAGTGAGGGGGCCGCCGGACGGCTAGGTGTTCCTCTGCGTCCTTCGGGAGCGACTCGCACACCATCACGCCCCAGATAATCAAAAACGCCAACGCTGTTGTTAAAGCAAAACTGAAAAACGTTCACCCCGCCCCGCATCCCGATAGGATCTTTACTTGTCCACCGACTTGTTAGGGAATTGTAGTAACGGTATCCGTAATATATTGACTTGGTTTCGGGGTCTAAAAATTTAGTGCTAAAACCAAATGGGCACAATCCGTTGGTGGCGATTGATAAAGCGCTCCAGTCAGTGATTTGGTTGCCAAAGACATCATAGTCAAACTTCGCGATGATCTGACCTGTAGCAGCGTTGGTCAAACTCATGACATTTCCGAGTGCCTCGCTACCGACCAAGGTTAGCTGGCTGTTTGTTTCAGATAGATTGTAGTACTGCACTGCCAAAAGCCCCCCGACGCCTCCGGCTCCTCTCAGCGTGCCTGTCACATCCAATCCCCAGACATATCTGCGCACCATTCCAGAAGCAGCAGGCACGGCACCATTCAGTTCGGCCATCAAATTCCAGCCATCATAAAGGAACACCCTCGCGTATTGCTGCGCCCATCCGCCAGCGGCGTCATCCTTCCTCACTTGCTTGGCGATTCGCCGCCCTCTGGCATCGTAGGCGACCTGGAGCTGTCTGCGGACTGGCGAGGAGGAGATGGCCTGGGGGCGCAGCTTTTCTTCCATCTGAACGAGGCGATTCTCCCCGTCCCAAGTGTAAGTCCACCGTCCGTCGGAAAGCAGGTTGCCGTCGAGATCGTAGGTCAGGGTTTCGGTAGCAGGCGGCATGTACACGTAGCCTTGGGTGGTGGTGCTTACCGTGTTGCTCGTGGGGGTGAGGGTGGACTGGGCAGTGACCGAAACCATTGGCCAGGCGGGGCCGGAGGTGTTGTCCAGCGCTGCGTTCGGGCCGGTGGCGTTGTAGGTCAACCAGTAGTCGTAGCCGCCGTATTCGCCGCCGCTCATCGGCGGGCGGCCGGTGGCGGGCTGGCCGTTGATGCTTACCCTTGGGACTTGGGTGGGGGCGGCGGTCTGGCCGCGGACTTCTAGCGCCTGGCTGATGTTGCCGATGCTGCTGTACTGGTTGAGGGCGTTGGACTGGTAGGTGGTGTCGTAGCTGGCGGGGCTGCTCACGCCGCTGGCGCGGCTCATCGAGGTGCGGTTGCCGATGTTGTCATAGGCGTAGTTCCAGGTTTGACCGGCGGCGGTGGAGCCATTGGGCAGCAGGCGCTGGGCCTGGGTAAGCTCGCCGCGGCTGTTGTAACCGCTGTAGCTCCAGCCGGGCGGATCGGTGGCGGTCGGTGTTGATCCCGGTGGTGCGTAGGGCAGGGTGCTGGTGCGCTGGTGGATCAAGGTGCTGCTGTAGCCATATTGCCAGCCGATGATGCCGTTGCCGCTCCAGGTCGCATCGGCGCCGCCGCGCTGCCAGCGCAGGCTGGCGACGTTGCCCACGGCATCGTACTGCCGCACATTGGTTACTAGCGAGGAGCCGGTTTGGGCGCTCAAGGTGGTGATGTGCGTGTTGGCCGCAGCGTAGCCATACGTCCACGTGGTGGTGGGGTTGGTGGCCGGGCTGGTGACGGTGTTCATGAGGCCGCGGGCGCCATCGTAGCCGAAGCCGACGCTCAGATCAATGGCGTTGGCCCCGCCGACGGTGGACTGCGCTGCCCAGGCGGTGCGCCGGCCCATGGCGTCCATCTGGTTCATGAAGGTAAGGCCGCTGAGCCAGCCGGTGTCGCCGGAGATGGTTTCCGTGGCCATGGTGCCGGGGGCGGTGGCCGGGGAGTAGGTGTGCAGGCCGGCGGCGTCGGTGCAGGTGTGCACGGTGTTGTCGCGGAAGTAAGTGTAAGTCACACCCGGGGTGCTGTCGGAGTAGCTGATGGCGGAGAGCAGACCGCCGGGATCGTCGTAGCTGTAAGTGGTGGAGATGCCCCTCGCCCAGGTGCGGGAATGCACGCGGCCGGCCAGATCATAGGTGTAGGTGACCGAGGCGCCGGCGGCATCGGCCTTGCTGAGCAGGGCGCCGGTGGCCTGATCGTACGCCCAGGTGGTGACATCCCCTTGTGCGGTGGTCAGATCGGCGGGTGGCGCGGAACGGAAGGTGTGCAGCCTGGCGATCTTGCCGCTGGCGGCGTCGTACTCGTACCACACGGGATAAGTGCCGCTGCCGGAGGTGGTCTGGATGCGGCCCGCAGTGTCGTAAGTGTAGGCGGTGGTGTTGCCTGCACCATCCGCCTGGCTGGCGAGCTGGCCGGCAGCATTGTAGCTGTAGGTGGCCTGGGTGAGTGCGCTGGTGCCGCCAATAGGCACGAGCTGCTCGCTTTGCACCCAGGTCTTGCCGGTGGCGTAAAGGGTCAGGTGCTTCATGCCGTCGGGATCGACCACCGACACCTGGCGTTCCAGGCCGTCGTAGGTGTAGGTGGCCGGTGCCGTCACTTCATGGCTGGTGCTGGTCACCAGCAGGCCGTTGATGGCAGTCTGCATGGCGGGCTGGCTGGCGCGGTTGCCGGTTTCGGTGACGGTGGTGGTGCGCGTCTCCGGATGGATGGTCTGCTTGATTTGAATCCAGTGCCCGTCGGGATAGGTGGTGAGAGTGAAGCTGTCGAGGGGTGAACCCAGGGTGCTGCGCGTGTCGGTATGGGCCGGCCCCGTGGCGGTGATCCAGGCGGTGACCGAGTAGTTCCACCACTTGCCGTCGCTGGCACGGTTGAAGCCGGTGAGGGTGGCCTGGAAGCGGTCGACACCGTCGACATCCAGGGTGCCGTTGCCGTCGATGTCCTGGCCCTGGGCGCACAAGCTGCCGGCGGCGTCATAGACACGGAGCACGGTGGGCAGGGCGGTGGTGGAGGTGGCAACTTCCTGGCCTTTGGTGTTGTAGGAGTGTATCGTCGTGATCAACGGATTTCCAGGCGCGGGGCTGGGGTGATCTTCCCGCACCACGCGGCCGAGGCCGTCGGTGGTGGTGCTGACCCAGTTTGCTCCCGGGCTGCCGTGGCTGACCGTTTCAGTGAGGGTGCCATCACCGTTGACGGCAAAGGTGTGGAACTCAGCCACGGAATCGCCGCCTGTGATGCTCTTGATCTGCCCGTCCAGATAGTAAGTGGTGACCTTGTCCGCAAAACCCGGCCTCGATTCGGTGATGACCTGGCCGCCGGAACTGCTCTGCGAATAGCTCCAGGTGGTGGTAATGCCGTTCTCATCGGTGCTGGAGACGGTCCGCCCAAGAAGATCGACGGTGGTGGAAGATGAAAGAGTGATGGTGGGAGCACCGCCGTCGCGGATGGTGGTGGTGGTGAGGCCTGAAGTGCTCCTGACCGTGGTAAGAACGGGCTGACCGCCGAGCGAAAGCTTGCTGGTGGTAACCTTGCCATTGGTGTCGTTGGTTTGGGTGCGGGTTTGAACGCCCTGCTCGTCGGCCTCCACCAGGGAGGTGGGCGACTCAATGGTGGCATGGTAAGTGAGCTGGTTGCCGATCTGGGAGTTGACCAGCTGGCGGGTGGTGGGGTCATAGTCATTGCGCGTTTGATAGAGCGTCGAGACATTGCCCACCGAGTCCATGATCTGGCTTTCCACAATGCGGCTAAGCCCCTGGTAATCCATGGTGGTGACCGTGCGGGTGGGCAGCTCGCCATAGATGACAAGGGTGCCCGGATCGGAGCAGAAGGTCCGTTGCGTCTGGCGCATCGCCAGGGCGCCGTCGGAACCTGTGCCATTGGGCGTGAAGGTGCCGGACGTTTCATCCCATGAGCCGCGCTCATACTGATACAGGGTGATCTTGCCGGTGGAATCGATGCTGCGGCTGAAGTCGCCCGTCGAAAGATCCGTGAGGTTGATCGTGCCGTTCCAGCCGCTGTAATCGGCGGTGAAGGTCTGCTGCATGTTCATGGAAAAGCTGCCATTCCAGATGCTGGTATCGGTCTGGGGCACTAAATAGGAAGTAGGCATGACGGTGCCACCACCGGCATAGGCACCCACCGGAAAAGGGCTCTGCGGATCTCGTCCGGAACCAAGCACGCCATACAAGTTCAGATAATAATACGTATAATCTGTGGCCGTTCTCTGATTGTCTTCCCAGGCGGTGGCGTCACTGGAGGGATCGACTGTGTTATTCCAGGTGCCATTCCAGGTGCGGGACACGACTTCGCCCGCGACTGAATCCAGCTCCCAGGTTTCAGAATCAGGCGCAATCCCTGACTGGTAGGACGTGTCCGAGCCATTGGGGTAATACAAGTAGGTCTGCACACGGGCATTGTCGATCGTGGCATCGGCAGGACTGGCCGGCCCATCAAGCCAGGGGCTGAAGTGCCGTACCAGAGCCCCTGTGGTGCCATCGTACTGGTATTTTTCCCAGGTGCCGTCCGAGCGGGTCACGCACAGAAGGCTGCCCATGCTCAAGGGATTGATGCTATCATAGACATAGCTCGATGTCAGGGAGGCTGTTCCTGAACCTGCGGTTTCCTCCATGAGGTACCAGGTGCCCGAGGTGTCGTTGGCGAGGCGAGAGTAATCACTGTACAGAGCTGCGGTCGTGACGGTTCCCTGGACGCGGGTTACTGCGCGTGCAGCAGTTGCAGGGCTGGTGTTTGTGGCACCGGTGGTGATCGACAAAGTGCCTGTTTCAACTTCGCCATTGGGAAAAAGGGTTTTCCAAGCCGTGCCATTCGCCGTGCTTGTGCCAAAATACTGGGTGACCGTGGTGGTTCCGCCCGCAGGTGTGGTCGTCATCTTCAAGCCCGGGCCATACTGGGCATCGCTAACTTTCTCGATGATGAAGGTCGCGATCACAGCGCTCGTGCTTGCATTGCTTACTGTCACCGTGACGTTTTGGCGATGGGTATTCCCGGTGCTGGTGGAACTGAGGTCAACAACGGCTTCCGCGCTTGCGATCCGTTCAAATACGCCTTCGGGAAGATTGCTGCCAAATCCGGCAAAAGTCGTGACCAGTGAGCTGGTGGGATCGCTGACGAAGAAGTGGTCTTTGGTAAGCGGGTCGGATTCCGCCAGGTCAGCGTAGTACTCCAAGGCCCCCGTTGCCTGGCCATTTGAATCGCGGCCCAGACCGATGGATTGGGTGACTGGAAGGGCTGCGGGCTGGCCTGAAATGTCAGGCTCGGGCTCGTTTCCACCGCTTATCTGACCCGAGGGCGTGCCAGGCCCGCTGCATGATCCCTGCCCCGGATCAAACAGCTGGTTGCCGTCCTTGTACCACAGGATGACGGTGGCGCTGTCGTTGTAGTTGAGCGGCTGCTGGAATTCAGAAGTGGTCTGGCCGGTGTCAACCGTGGTGAACATGTAATCTCCGGGCGTCGCCTCCAGTTGAGCGTCTGTAGGCGGTTCGCAAGGAATCAGGGTTCCATCCCAGAGGATGTAGTCCGCATAATCTTCACCAAAACCTCCGGGACCGACGGCGGCAATCATGCCTTCAGGCAGAAGCGTTGGGTCAAAAGGCTGCCATTGTCCATCCGAGCAGGTAAAATTAACCTCAGTATACACCTTTTTTTTCCATACATTGGCAAGGATCGGAATCTGCTGCCCTCCACATTGCCTCACATCCCAGTCGCTGTTGTTATAACCATGGATGGCTGCGTCATCGTAGTAACGCCAAAAGGTGTCGCCGCGGCGCTGAATGAGGAAAACCGCATTGCCACAGGCTTGGAAGCTTACATTGGCCGAAGTTCCAAAACAGGGACCTGTCAAGTCAATGTCAGTGACGGACAGATCGAATGTCGTGGGCTTGCCCGGCACCATCTTCACGGTGCGCACGCTGCTTGGGCCGGGGGTGCCGCCTGCTCCGTTCACACTTAGAGTCGCACCCCCAGCAGTGGTCCCTGCCGGTGCGTCGGTTCCGACTGTCAATATGACGGTGACCGGCACTGCGCCCCCAGAGAGAGTGCAGCAAGGGCCACCCCAGGCCGGCTGAGAGTTGGACAAGAATACAAAGAGGCTCGTTACCCAAGGTAAAAGAACGGAGGGTTTCATGAAGGGAGTGTTGAATAAGGGAAGAGTCGAAAATGAATTACTGCTCGAGCCGGGTGAAGACTTGGAGCCCGAGAGCAAGCTGTTCAGGAGTAAGAGCGCTCCCCGACCCGCAATTGCCAGTCCCGGAGCCTGATCCGCCATTTCCGGTTCCGCTGCCGCCTGTGCCGGAGCTTCCCGTGCCCGAAGAGCCGCTGCCGCTGCCGGAACCCGTGTTGATGCTTCCAAAGGCGCTGGCGGCCAGGTATTGAAAGTGCCTGAGAGTGGTGGCGGACACCTGGGACAACAAGATCGCCTGCAATATCGCGGCCTCTGAAGGGCGGCTTGAAGCGCTGTGGAGATCCGTGTGGAACACGGTGAGTTCATCGATGTCACTCACGCCGTCACCGTCGGAATCGTCCTCGGCTGCGGACACCTCCTGGTTGTGGTTGAGCAGGAAGGCATCCCAGCTCTGGCCCGTGATGGTGACGTACTCGGTCTGGCTGATCACCGTATCCAGAGGCAGATGCAGCCGGTACTTCTCAAGGTTTGAGACGAAATCATTCGCCTTGCTGCTTGCGGCATCGCTGGCATTGAACGGATCGAGGCCGTTGGCAATCTCGAAAGCGTCGGGCATCCCATCGCCATCCGAATCAAGCGTGGGGCTTAGCGGTTGATCGAGCGGAAGGCTGGGATTGTACCGGTAGGCCTGCAGGTAGGTAACACCGTCGCTGCGAACATGGATTGCGTCGGCTGCGTTGTTGAGGTCGAGGACAGAGGGATACCGGGCCTCCACACTGTCGGGAATGCCGTCACCATCTGAATCATTGCCATTGAAGGGGTCCGCCGGAATAGGGTCGGCAACGTCCGGGATGCCGTCGCCATCGCTGTCCACCAGCACACCATTGCTGGTGGTGTAGTGAGTGGGAACAAAAAGCACGGGCTGGTTGTTGATCATGATCTGGCGGGCGGTGGAGGGCCAGACCACTCCGCTGCCATAGTTCCATGCGTCCTGCGGATAGGGATCGATGTCATCGGGCATGCCGTCGCCATCTAGATCCCCGGCATCGGCACGGTGCCACTGCGCGGCAAACACCTGGGGCGCGCCGTCAATATTGAAAGTTCCTCCTCCCCACCAGGCGGTGTTGTTGGTGGCATCGGAGGGATAGGGATCGAGGGAGTCTGGAATGCCGTCGCCATCGCTGTCCACGCAGGAGCCGGGGTAGTAGCCCGGTTGCCAAGGCACGGGCGCGCCGTTCACATAGAACGTGCCGCCGGCCCAGTAGAATGTAGGAGGATCACTGCCTCCGTTGCCATTGCCGTTGTTGGAGTCATTGGGGTAAGGATCAGCGACGTCGGGAATGCCGTCGCCATCGCTGTCCGTGCCATCCCCCGAATAGTACCCCGCATTGAACACTTGGGGCTGGTTGTTGATGGTGAAGGTGCCACCTTGCCAATAGAACGTGCTGGATGTGCCGCTGTTGTTATTGGCGTCCGTCGGGTAGGGGTCCACCACGTCCGGGATGCCATCGCCATCACCATCCGACCAGGTGCCGGTGTAAGTGCCGCCCCCGAAAAAGGTGGAGACGCTGTTGACGGTGAACCAGCCGCCTTCCCAATAAAAAGTGGCCTGGTTATTGTTGTTGCCATCAGTGGGATAGGGATCCACGGCATCCGGAATGCCGTCTCCATCAGAATCAACAAGGGGGCTGGTGCTTGAAAAAGGCGCGATGTACGTGCTGGTGTTGTTGATCGTGAAGGTGCCGCCGGGCCAGTAGTGCGCTGAGCTGTTGCCATTGCCCGGATCGCTGGGATAGGGATCCAAGGAGTCTGGAATGCCGTCACCGTCGCTGTCCTGCCAGGTACCGTAGTAGTTGCCGGCGCTGAACGTCTGCGCCGTGTCATTGATCGCGAACGTGCCGCCGCCCCAGTAAAAAAACACGTTCCCGTTGAAAAAATCGCCAGGGTAAGGATCCAAGGAGTCAGGAATGCCATCCCCATCGCTGTCTGCCCAGGTGCCCGGATACCAGCCGCTGGCAAAGCTTTGGCTGACATTGGCAATCATGTAGGTGCCGCCTGCCCAGTAGAAGATGGTATTGCCATTGTTGGCACTGCCCGGGTAAGGGTCCGCTATGTCTGGAATGCCGTCGCCATCGCTGTCCTGCCAAGTACCATTGTAGGTGGCGGCGGGAAAAATCCTCGGCGCGTTATCGATCTGAAAGGTTCCTCCCTGCCAATAAAAGGTCGCGGTGGTGCCACTGTTGTTGAGTGGGTCAGCGGGATAGGGATCAGCCTCGTCTGGAATACCGTCACCGTCTTCATCGTGCCATGTGCCACCGAAGAAGCCGCCGGCAATATACTGGCTGGTGTTGTCAATGTTATAGTATCCACCCTGCCAAAAATAGCTGGCGTAGTTGCCATTGCTGGCATCGTGGGGATAGGGATCGACCGAATCGGGAATGCCATCTCCGTCGCTGTCCTGGAACCCGAGGTAGGCCCCGTTAAAATCGACGCTGCCAGGATAGGTGCCGCTCGGGTAATAGACTTGGTTGTTATTGATGGTGAAATATCCGCCTCCCCAGTAATAGGGTGTGTTGCCGTTCGACGGGTCGTTCGGGTAAGGATCAACAGGGTCTGGAATGCCGTCGCCATCACTGTCCTGCCAGCTTCCTGGGAAAGTTCCTCCCTGCAGGACCTGAAGATAGCCATTGACGAGGTAAGAGCCGCCACCCCAGACGTATTGGCCCGTGACATTCATGTTGCTCGGGTTGTTGGGGTACGGGTCAGCCACATCTGGAATTCCATCGTTATCACTGTCCAGCCAGTAGCCCTGGTACATCCCCGCCCCGAAAACCTGGAGCTGGTTGTCGATCATGAAACTTCCACCTGCCCAGAAAAAGTGGTGCCAGTTGCTGCTGTCGTTGGGAAGAGGATCCAGGTCATCGGGAATTCCGTCCGCGTCTGCATCACCCGTGTTGGCCAGGTGCCATTGCCCCGGAAACAAACGAGCCACCCCATCAATCGTGAATGTGCCGCCCTGCCACCAGGCGCTGTTGTTCTGAGGGTCGTTTGGCAGTGGATCTGCGGCATCAGGTATGCCGTCTCCGTCGGAATCGGTTGACAATCCGCCGTATGTTGCCGATGGAAAATGAGTCAACACGCCGTTGATCGGAAAATCCCCGCCGCCCCAGTAGAAGTAAGTGTTGTTCCAAACGTCGTGAGGATAGGGATCAAGTTCATCAGGGATGCCGTCTCCATCCGAATCCACATAATTGTCGGCGTAGTACTCCAAGGGACCGTACATGCAGTAGGAGCCATTGAGCAGAACAGTGCCGCCAGCCCAAGATTGCAGCGTGCCGTGAGCACTGGGATTGGTGAACCAGTCTTCAAGCGAATCAGGCACTCCGTTTCCATTGGCGTCCGTGCTTGAACCCGCATACCAGCCCGAACGAAACGAGTGAAAAATGCCGTTGACGGTGAAACTGCCGCCCGTCCAGTAAAAACTGTTGTTGGTCGAATCGGCGGGATAGGGGTCCAGGTCGTCAGGAATGAGATCGCCGTCTGAATCTTGTGTGCTGCCATGCCATTGCCCACCAAGCGAAGTGAATACGCCATCGATGCGAAAGGTCCCCCCTTGCCAGTAGTTCACCGTGCCGCTGGTCACTGCCGTCTGAAACGTATCAACCCAGTCGGCGTAACCGTTTTGATCTAAATCCTGCAATGCAGGATAATCGGTTGGCGTAACCGGTTCCCCTGCAAGAGGAAACCAGACGGGGTTTCCATGTTCATCTGGAACGTAGATGGCCCTGGCAGGAGAGAGAGGCAGCAGGCAAAGTATAAGGACCACCCAAAACCCAAGGGAGGAGGCTATGCCGTAGCCACGAAGAAGAACCAAGGCGTCACCCAACGGATGCGCACGAACAGGGCAACAGGTTGCGGTCTTCATCGGAAAAAAACTTGGAAAGCCAGGACTGTACGAGAGTTGCCTAGGTAACGCCACACGTCATCGCGCTGAAGTGTCGCCAGAAAAAGAGCAAACTACCGTGAATTATTCTCGCCTTGTAATCAATTTTAGATAGGAATGGAAGAATAATTCTTCTTTTTCAGTAATCCACTGGCTAATGCCTTTGAAGGTATCAGCCACATCCAAGCGCTATAGAAATCGTGAGATAAATATTGTATTATTGCTGAATAATATTCGAATACACCACAGCTCCGCCTTCATGAACGATTCCTCCCGCCGCCTCGCTAGCCTAAGCGCTGCTTGTAAATTCATCGGTGTGACCCTTTCGACGTTGGTTCTTCTCTTTGGAAAGGGGGATGGCCTGACGCTCCTTGCGGTTGCGGCTCCAGTGTTTTTGCTGGCGCTGGCGGACGCTGCCTACACCGGGGCTCTTCGCGCCGCGGAGGACAGTCCAACTGATCAACCATACCGTGCGGCGCGAGGATTCCAGGCCATCAGGCAGACGGCTGTTTCGTTTTTGATGATCTCCGTTTTGCCATTCTATGCGCTTCTTGGGATGACGGTATGGAAAATGGGCAACGTGGTTGCGGCCACTAAACCCCAGCCCATGGCCCCTGGCATCTACCCCTATCCCTCCCAGCTTACCGGAAACCTGACGCCACCCGGGGCTGCTGGGGTGCCCTTGCCTCCGGGCACCAAACCCTACACTGGCCGCCTTCCGAGTCCAGGGCAGCCCGGCGCTGTGCCGGGCTCATCAGTGCCCGGCGCGCCTCCACGCCTGCCTGCAGGGTTCCGCGCTCCGTTTGCTCCTGGAACTCAGCCTACAACAGCTCCGCCGAAGACTTCATTGGGGCCTGCTCCAGTGAGTGTGGCACCCCCGGCCACCGCTGCTCCCAGCGCTGCGCCGCCACAAGGTGCTACGCCTCCTGCGACCTCGCCCCCACCTCCCGGCGGTTCTCCACCGCCCGTTGGCTCGTCCAAGTGACTGAAAGGGAATTCCGCAGAGGCGTCTGAGCTGGTTGCCCGCCGGTCATTTGAAATCGTATCCTCAGGCTCTACACTGCCTGCTCCATGCGTGAAAAACCTGATCTCCTGGCCCGCCTGCGCGATGTGCCCCACAAGCCTGGGGTGTACATCATGCGCGACCGGCTGAACCGGGTGATCTACGTGGGCAAGGCGCGCGATCTGAAGAAGCGCCTGAGCAATTACTTCCAGGCCTCGCGTCACAAGCAGCATGACCTTAAGACTCGCGCACTGGTGGAGAGCATCTGGGAGTTTGACCTCCAGCTCACCCGCAACGAGCCCGAGGCCCTGCTGCTAGAGGGCAAGCTGATCAAAGAGTTCCGCCCGCGCTACAACATCAGCTTCCGCGATGACAAGCGCTTCCTGCTGGTGCGGGTGCACATGGGTGAGGACTTTCCGCGCTTCAGCCTCACCCGGTTGAAGAAGGAGGATGGCGCGCGCTACTACGGGCCCTTTGCCCACAGTGGTGCCCTGCGCACCACGTTGAACTGGCTCAACAAGCAGTTCGGCCTGCGCGTGTGCCGCCCCTTGAGGCCGGATGAGACGGACTACAAGCACTGCTCGAACGACATCATCAAGAACTGCTCCGCGCCCTGCATCGGCCGGGTGACGGTGGAGGAGTACAAGGCCCGCATCGAGCAGGCCAGCGAGTTCCTCGGCGGTAAGTCCAAGGACCTCGTCGCCGCGCTGGAAGAGGAGATGCAAAAGGCCGCCGCCCGCCTCGACTTCGAAAAGGCCGCCGAGCTGCGCGACATGGTGGAGGACCTGAAGAAGACCCTCAAACCCACCCGCACCTTCGAGCGCGGTGCGAGCATGAAAATCGCCAGCACCATCGATCCTATGGCCGATGTGAAGGAGCTCCAGGAAGCCCTCGGTCTCGACCGCCCGCCGCTGGTCATGGAGTGCTTCGACATTGCCAACATCGGCACCGCCCACTGCGTGGCCAGCATGGTGCGGTTTAACAACGGCGTGCCTGACAACTCCAACTACCGCCGTTACCGCATCAAGGCCGTCACCGGCCAGAACGACTTCGTCAGCATGGCCGAGGTCGTCCGCCGCCGTTACTCCCGCATCCTGCTCGAAGGCCGCGAACGCATGGGTGAAGACGCGGACATCACGGATGAGTCGCCGCTGGAATCCATGCGCCGCTTGGAAAAACAAGTGCAGGCGCAGGGCGCAGGGCGCAGGGAGCAGGGCGCGGAATTCCCTGATGAGGAAGGCGAGGATGCCGCGGCTGACGCACGAGACACTCCGGCCAGCGCCCAGCGCCCTGCGCCCGGCGCTAAGCCCCCCGTCTTCGTCCGCCTGCCCGATCTCGTCATCGTGGATGGCGGCAAAGGCCAGCTCGGCATGGCCGTGGATGAGCTGCGCCGCCTGGGCCTGCACGAACTGCCTGTCATCGGCTTGGCCAAGGAGCGGGAGGAAATCTTCCGCCCTGGCGAGTCCGATCCCATCGTCCTCTCCCACGACACCGGCGCGCTGAAGCTTCTCCAGCGCATGCGCGACGAAGCCCATCGCTGGGCCAACGGTTACCACCAGCTCCTGCTCAAGCGCCGCGTCGCCGAAAGCATCCTCGACGACTGCCCCGGCGTCAGCAAAACCCGCAAGGCCACGCTCCTGCGCGCCTTTGGCTCCGTGGCCCGGCTGCGCAAAGCCAGCACCGAACAAATCGCTGCCGTCCCCGGCATCGGGAAGGCGCTGGCGGAAGAGGTGGTGCGGTTTTTGGCGACGTATCAGCCGGATGCGGCGGAGTGATGCCTCCTTAGTTCCCTGCGCCGGCGGCAACGATGTTACCGGCTCCGGCGGAGACGATGTTGCCCGCACCGCTGGCGACGATGTTGCCTGCCCCGGCGGCGACGATGTTGCCCGCGCCTGCCGAGACGATGTTGCCGGCGCCTGCGGCGACAATGTTGCCTGCGCCGGTGGCGACGATGTTGCCCGCGCCTTGTGCCACGACGTTGCCGCCATTGGTGGAGACGAGATTGCCGCCACCGAGGGAAACCGCATTGCCCGCGCCCGCGGCGACAATGTTGCCTGCTCCGGCGGCGACGATGTTGCCCGCGCCGGCGGCGACAATCTCGGAACCGTTTTGCACGATGTGCATGCCGGCCTTCGAGCTCAGAAGCAGGGCTGAATTGCTGTCCAGCAGGCTGGAGACCGACGCGAGCGCGCCTGCGGCGGGGCTTTGCACGGCGACCAGGTTTCCAGCACCGGTGGCGACGATGCTGGCGCCATCGTGGCCGATGAGATTGCCCGCGCCCGCGGCGACGATGTTGCCGGCGCCGGCCGCCACGATGTTGCCAGCCCCTGCGGCGACGATGTTGCCGCCGCCGATGTCGATGAGCAGGGCGCCGTTGCCCAGCAGGCTGTAGGAGTGGCCGATGACGAGCGTCTTGCTCCACATGTCCAGCAGAGGCAGGGCTTGTTGGGAGACGATCTGCACGTTGGCCGGGTCGGGGCGGATGGGATCATGGTAATCCACGCGCACGATGGTCTGGTCATCCACCATGGCAGTACCCGTGGCCCCCGTGGCCTGCAGGGTGATGGTCACCGCCCCCGCGGAATGGGGCAGCAGGGCGGCACCGGGGTTGTAGGTGGGGCTGTTGTTGCTGGTGACGACGTAGTCAATGGTGGTGCCGGGCACGGCATCGGCGGGATCGGGAATGTAGGTCTGGCCATACGCATCGACGGAGGCCAACGTGGCATTGGCCGGCACGGTGAAACTCAGGTGGGGAGTGCATGCCGTGCCGCCGTAGTTGAACACAATGTAGGTGAAGGCGACCTGGCCGCCGGGCGTGATATTGGGTGAGGTGAGCTTTCTGGCCAGGCCCACCTCGGGCACCTGCACCCGGTCCCTGACCTTGATCAGCGGGCTCGCCAGCCAGCTGAAGAAGTTCGACAGAAACGGCGGAAGGTCCTTGGTGCGTCCGTTCGCGAACGACTGGATGGTGGCCGGTGCGCGACTGTCGGTGATGGTGATCTGCTCCGTGCTGTCGCCGATGTGGGAGCCGGTCTGCTGGATGGCGGAGGGCGCGATGATGGCCTCCACCATCACATCACCCTTGGCCCCGGCCACGAGGGAGCCGATGTTGAAGACCACGTTTCCACCCATGGCGAGTTTGGCGGGGGCGGTGATGCTCGCGCCTTTTGGGGCAGTGGCGATGGTTCCCGGCAGGGAAGGGTAGCCGCCGGGGCTGGCATTGGCCGCGAGGGTCACCCACGAGGCCCGGTAGAAAGCCGTGCCGGCGGGCATGGGAAAGGTGAGCTTGACGCCCGAGGCCCCTGCGTTGCTGGTGTTCTCATAGTGCACGTAGAAACGCTCCACGCCGTCAATGTACGAGGTGAGGTTCTTCGGATCGGTAACAGGCCGCGCGCTGGGGGTTTTGGCATACAGCTGGTCCAGCGTGGTGGCGGTGGCGCTGACGTTTGCGCTCACGACCGGATCAGGCACCAAGGGCGTGGCGCGCGGCTGCGCGAAGAGGATGGCGGTGCCGATCACCTTGAACTGCTGCGCTCCCGCCAGGCCCACGGGTGTGAAGGTGGTGCTGCCGGAGCCGGCGCTGAAGGGGCCAATGTCCAGCAGCAGCGGCGGATCGGTGGGCGGCGGCACGATCAGCGCCGCGTCCACCTGCGTGGTGTACACCAGGTTCACGCTGTCATTGGGCTCCACATGCAGGCCGGTGAAGAGCAGGTGATGACCGTCCGGATCGGGCGTGACGGTGAGCGTGCTTTTGGTCTTGCTCGTGGTGGCAGCGCCAAACAGTGCCGCGGATTTGGCCACGTAGGCGCAGTGGTCCGGCATGCGTTCGGTGATGTACACCTCATCCGCGGGGGAGTCGCCGCTGTTCACCACGGAGATCATGAAGGTGAGCTTGTCGCCCGGTTTGACCAGGTCCAGCAGCGAATCGCTGCCGTCATTCTCGGTCTTCGCGAGCGTGTTGCTGAGCACCTTCCACACCCCGAGCACCGGTGCGCCATCCAGGCTGCCGGCGAAGTTCACGTTCACCACGCCGCTCTGGTTCAGGCTGCGCGCGATCTTGCTGGCGGGATCGCTGATGAAGGCAAAGAAGTCCGTGGCGCCGGGGCTGGTGGAGACGATGCTGGCGGCGTTAAACAAGTTGTTAAACTGCGTGACGACGGACGTGGGCTTGGGCTGCGTGGGATCGAGGAAGGTGGCGCCGTAGTTGACGGTGCTGAGCCGGGTCACGAACGCAGGGTCGGTCCACTTGGCCTGGAAGGTGACCTTGACTTGCACCGTCGTCTTGGCGGCCAGTGCGGGGAACTTCATCACCAGCTGCGGCAGCGGGCTGCCGGTGTAGTACACCAGCTTGTAGGTCAGCGTGCCGGTGCCGATGAACAGGACGCCCTTGACGCCATTGGCATAGGTGGCGGCAAACCGTGTGTTGTCCGGCACGTCCACCACCGCCACCGGGCTGGTGACCGCAGCCGTGCCGCGGTTGGTGAGGGAAAAGACATACGTCAGCAGGCCGCCAGGAGCGACCGTGCCGGGGGGCTGGCTGAGCAGGAAGGAGATGTTGCCATTGATACGGCAGCCCACGTTGGCCGCCCCGCTGGTAAAGCCGGTGGCCACGGTCACGGGCTGGGGCGGGGTGGCCGTGCTGGCCACGGCGTAGTCATTGCCGATGCCGATGTCCTGCTCCGTGCGCACCTTGCTGGTGAGGTGGACGCCAAAGGTGACATAGTTCGAGTACACCAGCCCGGGCGCGCCTGGAAGATCGCCCACATCCCACACGATGCTGGCATTCTTCGCCCCCGGCGAGGTTTCTGGCACATAGGTGCCGCCGGGGCTCAGCGAAAGGTCTGCCGCAGCGAACTGAAAGCTGGCGGAGCCGAAGACGACGGTGGTTGCCGCCGTGGTCGCCCCGGCGGTGGTGCCGGTGGCGGGCACCGAAATCTTGAGATGGGTGGCATCGGTGATCTGGGTGATGGTGGCGGATCCTGGGATCAAGGTGTTGCTGCCAATGAAGTTGCCGCCCACGGCAAGCTGGCTGGTGTCCCCGCTGGCCAGGGTGATGACGTTGCTGCCGCTGGTGGTCTTCACCACCAGGGGAATGTC
>FTCC01000897.1_pt1 | contig 44324 bp, 33 predicted proteins | sample 1639481 | NCBI WGS metagenome assembly FTCC01 (sample SAMEA3914864, study PRJEB12502) | metagenome | biome: forest; material: soil | place: USA | collected 2012-03-12 | depth 0.3 m | reverse complement strand
GGCTGCTCGTTGCCCATGAGATCGGTGATGGTGCCACCTGGCGCATCGAGTGTGAGCTGGCGCGTACCACGCAGAGTCCACAGCACCGTGACAAAGCCATTGGCGGGCTTTTTGAACTCCATGGCGTACACCACCGGCGATCCGGTGGGCAGGATGCGGCTGAAGGTAGCGCCGTCGAGCTGTGCGGTCATCGTGGCGATGGCGACATAGGCGGGCTTGGGGCTGACATCCGGTTTGGCAAAACAAAAACCGCACGCGCCCCAGTTGCTGAAGTAGTAGGAGTTGCCCATGTCGGTGATGCTGCCCTGGCGGATCACCGGAATGCCCCATGCCAGTGAGTGCATGGCATGGCGCACGAAATAAGCGGCCTGGGTGCGCAGCGACAGGTTGCCCGGGTTCGTGCAGGGGTAGCAGATCTCGTAGCACTGGGTGATGGGCTTGTCCTTGTAGCCATAGGCATCGAGGATCTGGCGGTCCATCCACAGGCCGGCGTTGTTGGCCACGAAGTCGAGCGGCTGGGTCTCCGGAATGCGCATGAACGAGCCGGCTTCATTGCCGCGCGAGTCGAACAGTTCGCTGGGAAAATGATGGCGTGCGAACTCTTCCAAGAGCTGCGGATTGCCATTTCCAAAGGCCAGCCTCGCTTCGGGGAAACGGGCGCGTGCGGCCTGGGCGGTTTCGGTCGCCTCCTTCCACATCGCGTCAAATTTGGCCTGCTCTTTCTCATCCAAGCGGTATGGCGGACGGCCGGTGAAGACATCCGGCGTGCGCATGATGTGCGGACCGCTGACGGCGTTCTCATGGAAGATGAGGATGTGCTGCGGCTGGCTGGGATCGGCGGCCAGCGCCTTGGCCAGCAGGTCCACGCTGTGCGGCTCGGTACCGGAAAGTACGCCGTACCGCTTGCGTTCCTCGGCGGTGAAACCAAACATGCCGTAGCGCAGGCCTGCCTTCACATACAGCGGGCCCACGGCGGCGGCTTCATCCGGCGTGTAATGCCCGCCGCTGAAGTCCCAGGTGCCGAAGGGCGAGGCGTCGCGGTGCTGGCGAGTGTCCTTCGGCAGCAGGGCAAAGGCGGTCTCGCGGCGCAGCAGTTCCGTGCGGCCTTGCATGAGGCGGATGCTCAGTTCGTGATAGCCACGACGCTTCACCGGAAGGGCGAGGTCTTGGGTGAGCAGACCGTGCTTGGGAAACTCGATCTCCTCGGTGGCCAGTGTTGATGCATGGCCTTCATCGTCCGTAACCACCGCCTCCAGCGAAAGCTTGGCAGAGCGGGCACCGAGGTGATGCAGTTTCACATGGAAGGCAGGCACTTGCGGCTCATTGAACACATGGCCGGCTTCATCGCAGGTCACTTCCATCTGCACCGGCGAGCGCATGAAGGTCATGCCAAAGATGTGCACGCCACTGGGCAGGCCCAGCGGTCGGATTTGGAAGCGGCAGGGATCAGGGCTGCGAATGGCGAGGCGCAGTTCCTTGGTCACCTCGACATCGAAGGCCCATTCGTCCTTGAAGTCCTGAGCAAAAGCCAGGCCCAGCGGTACGCGCACAAGGAAGACCTTGCCCCCAGCCGTGGGGAGCACGGTGGTGATGCCTCGCGGCGGCGCCTCGTCAAAGCGTGGCACGGTGGCGGTGAAGTCATGCAAGGTGACGCGCCGCGCACCATCCATTGCCCCAATGCGGAAGCCGGCCACATCGCTCAAGGCACGGTCATTGTCTGTCGCGGCTAACAGGTACACGGCTGCATAGTCGGCCACCGGCACCTTGAACATGAGGCGGCGCGGATCGCCGGGAGTCTCCGGGCCTTTGTCATAGGGCGAGTAGTAGCTGCTGGGGTCGGTCTTCCACTCGGGCCATTCGGCGGACTTGAGGAAGAGGTTGTCCGCATCTGGGCGGGTGACCAAGTCAAAGGGGATGCCCGCGACGGTCATCCGCCTGTCCTTGAAGGCTGCACCGGTGGAGTGGGCCGCAAGCGCATCGAGATTCACCGGGACATAGAGGCCGGAAGCAGGCACCTCGCCCTTGCGCGGCTGCATGGGCTCCGCAGCCTGGAGCAGGGCGGCAAAGGGCAGGCAGAGGAGGAACTGCAGGACCTTCATGGCTTGTAGATCAGCTTCAGGTAATCGTTGTTATCCAGCGGAAGGGAAAGCTCAATGGCCTCGGCCGAGGATGGTTTGAAGTCGATGGCTCCGTGCAAGACCGACTCCACTCTGCCCACTGGATGTGGTGCCTTGATCTTCAGTTCCAGCCGGGCGACCGGGCGGCCCGTGTAATTGGCCAGCGGAACGAGAACCCCGTGCTCCTGCGGCATGAAGACGGCGTCCACCAGCGGTGTATCACACACAATGGGCGGTGCGATGACCGCATCGTGCACGGGCGTGAGAATCAGGTCGCGAACGGCGGCGGGGAATTTCCAGGGATTGGCCGTGCGTTCGAGCACGGCAGCCTCTTCGGCTTCTTCGGCGGAGAGCGTCGTCCCGTCGGTCACTTTCTTTTGCAGCGCGTTCCGGGCATCGAGTGCCGGCTTGATGTAAGCGAGGGCTGGCAGGAAGCCTGCGCAGTACACCTTGCCGGTGCCTGCGCTGCCGCAGACAAGTGCTGGCGACTGGTCCTTGAAGGCGGCAAGCACGGTGGCCCCGCCTTTGGGCGTCATGGCCTGCTTCACTGCCAAGACCTCGGCGGTGCCGCCTTTCCAAGTGACGGTGTCCTTGGCGGCAAGGGTGGAGAGATAGCGGCCGGAGGAGGTGTGTTTTTGCAAGTCCATGGCTTCCGAGGACTCTACAGGCCGCAGGTCGTCGAGAACATGCAGTGGCTGGTTAAATTCATCGCGGGTGGCCGCTCCAGCAGTCATCCAGAGCACGCCGCCTGCTTTCACCCATTGCGCGAGCGTTTCCGCAGCTTTGCGGGTGAGGTTGGGGCCGCTGAGATAACAAACTTTGTACGCTGAAGGTTCGGGCTCACGGCCTCGCAGTCCTGCGAGCCACCCTTTCTCCACCTGCTGCTCAGACACCACGTCCACCGGCATCTGCGCATGGGTAAGCGCCAGCCAGGTGTGCATGCGGTCAAAGCCATAGGCGAGGTTGCCATCGATGGTCCAGATGTCGCTGCTGGAACTGTAGAGCAGCGCTACTTCGGCAGGGGCGGGCACGGCGGTGAGCAGCATGTCTTCGACAGCGCCCACCTCGCGGACCACGGCTGCGTTGGCCGTCCAGGTCTCTGGCTTGGCCTGCCACACGCTGCTGCGCCAGTACGGCCCGCCTTCGTGCGTGGCCCAGCTTGGGCCGTAGGCAAAGTTGTTGAAGATCTTCACCCCGCGCGCGAGCTCGCTGGTGGCCTTTAGCTTGATGTCCCATGCTTTGCGGCCGGCATGGGCGACAAGGTGATGGCCGATGACCTGATGGCGATCGCGGGTGGCGGCGCGCATGAGGTCCACATTAAACGAGGCACATTGGTAGGTGGAGGAGCCATTGGCCCAGTCTTCGCCCCAGATGGCGTTTTGATCCGGAGAGCCTAACAGTTCAAAGTAGTCAACGCCCTGCATGTAAAAATTGGCGGCATAGACCGCGCCATCGCTGAAGTTGGCCAGCACGGGAAAGTCTCGGCCATAGGCTTCGCGGATGATCTCCCGCTGCCGTGCCATGAAGTCGCCCAGGGCCCGGGTGCGGAGGCGCTGTGAGTAGTAATACAGCGCCGGGAACTCGGTGCGCTGGTCGCTGGTGACGATCTTCACTTCGTCCCAATCCTTCACCAAAAGATCCGCCGGTGTGCGGCCCATGGTTTTCAACCAGACGCGAAAGTGCTCCGCATAGGAAGGGTCCTTGGCGGCAAAGTCCAGCGGCTGGCCGGTGGGTTCATCGGTGAGTTCGGAGAAGGCGATCTCCTCCGGCTTGCCACCCTGCTTTTTGAATTCCCCGGCAGCGGCCTCGATGGTTTTCTGCATCTTATCCACATCGGGATTGCAATGAGACTTGTCCTTCATCATCCACGCGCCGCCGACATGGCGCAAGTGGTTGGGAGTGAAGCCGAAGTAGTCGAGCGTTTTTTTCTCGCGAGCCTCCACGGCAGTGCTGGCGGGTGTGAAGCGATTCTGAGTGATGGCGGTGACGAAGAAGGGGAACTTCTCCGGCTTGCGGCCATGAGAAGGCCAGTCGTGGGCATCGGCAAGGCGGCCGGTGGCTTCGGCAATTTCCAGGTCGGTCTTGAACAGCGCCAGGTTGTCAGGCGTGAGAAGGTTAGGCGGCATGAAGACTGCCACGGTGCCAGGCTGGTTGTCGAGATGAAGGGTGCGGACAACGGCCTTGTCATCCGGCGCGGTGGCGAATTCGAGGGTCGCTTTCAGGCGCGGCGCATAGTCGGTGTAGCCGTGGCGTGCGGTGATGAACAGCATGGTTCCGGAGTCCTGGTAGATCATCGGGGTGAGGTTGCACCACGGGCTGCTTTCGCCGCTGTGGAGGAGGTCCGGCTTCTTGGGTGCCGTGGCGGCGACGGCACCTTCCCGGCCCAGGGAATAATGCTGGTACCAAGGGGCATGAAAGTGATCGGCAAAGATGTGGAGATAGGCCGGCTTGTCATAGCCGTCGCCAAGCGTGAAGCGCACGTAGGTCTGCGCGCCGTAGTTGAGATGGTTGGGCACCAAAGCGTCATCCATCGTGAGCAGCACGCAGTCGATGAGGCGGGCGGAGCCGGAGCAGTTTTTGTTTTCGTGCTTGCTCAGGCGCAGGGTGGCTTCGCCCTCGGGGAGGGTGGCATCGAAGGAGCTCCAGACTTCGGAGTTGCGGGCGGACTTGCCTTCGGCCTCCATGTCGAAGAGCCCGTCGCCAAGCTCGCGACCACCGGCAAGAGCGGTGACGTGAAAGGGGCCGCGTGCCTTGGGCTGGCTGCTATAGCGCACCCATACGTGATAGTGACCGGCGTCCTTGATGCTGACAGTGGTCGTGGCGGTGCCGTCGGTTTTGCCGGTTGCACCACTAAGCATGGCCAGGCCTGAGGCGGATTTGGCGGTGGGGCCGGAGACCACGGACCAGCCGCCATCGGTGTGGAAGGCTTCCGCCTCGACGAACACCTCGCCGGCGTGGGCAGCGCCATGCAGGAAGAGCGACAGCAGCAGCGCGGTGAGGAGGGGCTTCATGAGATTACTTGATCTCCGCCACAAAGAGCCGGGTGAACTCGCCGTCGCTCACATTGAAGTAGATGCGCTTACCATCGGCCGAGAAGACCGGATGCGGATGCGAAGGCCGCCAGGAGCGGGCGCCGTGGGTGTTGTCGAACTTGTGGATGACGATCTGGCCGGTGCCATTGGCATCGGCGAGCACCACGCCCCATTCATTCTTGGGACCGCCGAGACTGTTCATCAGGGTGTCGGTGACGATGATGCGGCCATCGGGGCTGGTGGAAGGATGATCGCCGCTGACGTCGCGGAGAGGGAACTCCGGGGCGGGCTTGCCTTCGGCGGCAGCCTTGGACCGGGCGGCCTTGGTGGGCATGCCGGCATTGGTTGTCACCGAGCCGTCGTTGCTGTCATAAACCACGTAGTGCATCTCGGTGATGTGGCGCGAATCGGGCTGCCAGGAGGGATGGCCCCACTTCGGGTTCATGTAGAGGAAGTGCTTGTCTGCCAGGTTGTAGCAGATGAGCCCTTCGCGGGCGCTGGCGTTCCAGCTTCTCGGATCATCGCCCTTGGCCTGGGCCATCTTGAAGAAGACGCGATGCAGATCAGGGCTGAGGATGGGGAAGAAGATGGAGGGTTTTTTGTCGCCAAACGTCTTGTTAAACCACTCGGGATAGGCCTGCTTCAGGGCATCGACGGTGACCGGCGTCTGCTTCTCGCCGGTCGCGACATTGATGATGTCCATGTCGGGATGTGCACCGGGATTCCAGTGCGGGCTGTAAAGCGGCAGCAGGTCGGCATCGGGGCGGCCCCAGCCGGCGAGCTGATTGTGGGCGAGGATGCGTTCCTTGCCGGTGTCGAGGTCCACGCAGCCGACGAACCACTCGCCGTTGCGTTCGCCATGGAAGGCCACCCGTTTGCCGTTGGAAAGCCACTGCTGGCAGGCGACACGGTGGGCGTCCTCGGCATTGATGTTGGTGGCGAGCACGCGCTCTTCGCCGGACTTGCGGTCGCGGATGCAAACCTCACCATGGTGGCCGTCCTTGGCCGTGGAGGCATAGAACAGCACGTATTGACCGTTGGGGCTTTCGGGGCAGGTGTTGAAGTAGGAGTGGATGGTGTGGCGGCCTTCCTTGGGGGCGACCTGGGTGATGGTCACATTGGTGCGCCAGGGCGCGAGCGGGTCATCGGCGGCCAGCAGGGAAGAGGAGAGCAGGCAGAGGGCGAGGAGCTTGGTCATGAGCAAGAAGGGAAGGGGAAGTTTATTGCTGCGCGCCGCCTTTGCGGGTGGCGCTCTGGTCGGCATTGAGCCAGTCATCGCCTGGCTTGAGCTGAAGGGTGCCGTTTTTGGCCGCGTCGCCAGGGCCTTTCCAGGCCAGCGCGGTGTTGAGCGGCGCATCGTAGCCGGCCACAACGGCGACATTCACGGCCAGCGGCTCGCTGCGAAGCATGGCGCGCATCATCTGCCAGCGGCGCTCCATCACTGGATTGACTTTGGCGGCGTCGGGCTTGCTGTCGTCGGCCTTGCGCAGGCTGTCGGCCTCGGCGCTGATGGCGGTGAACTCGAAGCCGGTGCGAAGGAAGGCGACACGGCGATGCGAGGCGGGGTCGTTCTTGGTGGCCTCGCCGGCGGCGACGAGCTGGGCGCGCATGGTGTCGAGATTGGCGGAGGTGATCAGGGGGAAGCCGTTGCGGCCGGCATCGATGCGGGGCTGGACGTTTTTCTCGATGAGCTGGAAGTAGGCCTTCACGGCATCCGCCCCTGCGCCGAAACCGCTGTGGCAGTAGTCGTCAAGGAGGGCGTCGTAGTTCTGCGTGGGGTCCCAGCTCAGGCGGGCGGCGGTGTAATACAGCAGGCCCTGGGTGGCCCAGTTGTTGTAGATGCTGTCCATGTCGGTGGCGAGCACGCCGTTCTGGCCCAGGTAGCCGAGAGTGGCGGCGGTTTCGCGCGCCTTGGGGCTGAGCACGCCGTACCGGTAGCCGCTGCCCATGTTGTTGGGCCGCCAGTAGGCCCGCTTCGCGCCGGCGGCCTGCCAGCCTTTCCAGCCGTCAGCGACACTGGGCACATAACGCACCACGAGGTTAGGGTGCAGGCGCTCGTGCACAGGAGGATCGGAGTAGTAGCTGTAGGCCTCGACAAGGAAAAGCTGGTCGGGCACCACCTTGGTCACACGTTCGGCCACGGCGTTCCAGTAACGCACGTAGCGGTCGGTGAGCGAAACGTACTCCGCCTCCGTGCGCTCACCGCTGCCGACCTTGGCGAAGATGAGCATCTTGATCTTAGGGCCGTCGGACGCATCGAGGGCCTTGCAGGCGGCGCACTGGCAGAAGTTGGAGTAGCCGCCGTCATTGGGGCAGAGGGAGATGGCGGCCTGGGCGTGGCCGTTGAGGCGGGAAAGGATGTCCTGCGCCACTTGATCGACCAGGCCGGGATTGGAGACGCAAAGGCGCCAGCGCTCCTTGGCCTTGCTCTGGTCGCGGGTGCCGTCGGGCTGGAGGGCGAACCACTCGGGATGCTCCTTGCCGTACTTGTCCCAGCCGCCGCGCAGGCCGCAGCCGGCGGCACCGCCCACGATGCCGAGGTTGCCGCCGAGGCTGTTCCAGGCTGACCAGGTGCCCTCGGCTTCGGTGCGTTGTGCGGCCTCAAAGGCTGTGCGTTGATCCGCGGCGGTGGCTCCCAGCCAGGCAAGGCCTTGCTCGGCGCCGCGGGCATTGAGAGGGGCGAAGCGGATGTTGCGCTGGCCGATGGGCGGAGTGAAGCGCACGTCGAGGGCGGGCACGGTGATGGTGCTGCGATGCGGGACGACCTTGCCACTTTCGCCAGGCCAGAGGCAGCGGCAGCCGAGGGACTCCAGGAAACGGAACACGGCATTGCCATTGACGGTGTCGCGCTTGCCGGCAGAGCCTTCGCGATGGCCCATAATGGCGACGACGTTGCCAGTGGTCTTGAGGCGGATGCCGCCATTGCCAAGACCAGTGGTGTCGATGCCGAGCTTCTTGGCGAGGTCGCTTTCGCCTAACAAAATGAAGGCATCGGCGCGTGAGGAGTGAAGCTTGCCGGCTTCCACAGTGGCATCGGCGAGGTCCTTGGAGCTAAGAACGGGCAGGGTGGCGCCGGACATCTGCTTGAGGTTGGAAACCAGGGCGCCCACAGCGGCATCGGCGGTGCGCAGGTTGTCGCCCAGCACGATGGCAGCCCTGGGCTGGCCGTTGTCGATCAAGGTCAGCGCCGGATCTGCGCCGAGGACGGGGAGTGGCAGGCAGGCCAGAAGCAGGACTGGCAGGCCAAGGAAGGTGCAGAGTCGTGTCGTCATAGGAGCGGCGCGGAAGCGTTTCCCTAAAACTCCTCGAACGGCGTTTTCTTCCCAATCTCGTGGAGGACGAGTGCGGGCCGGGGGGAATATTTTTGACTTGGATCCGGTCGGATTGAGTCGGATCGGGCTTGATTGACCGGGTTGCCGTGGGAGTTGGCGGGCACTCGGAAAGATGGAGGGGGGAGGCGGGATTGGAGACGGTGGCCATCAAGTTTCGTGGGGATTTCGGAGCGGTTTGTCGAGGGCTTTCTCTTGATCGGAGAGGAAGGTGCGGCGAGCACTGACGGCAGATGTCCCGGCCCGCTTTGTTTTTTGATCGTGACGGCGTGATCAATGTCTCGCCGGGGGAGGGCTATGTGCTGCGCTGGGAGGATTTTCATTTCAGCCCTGGCATCATGGAGGCGACGAAGATCGCCCGGGAGAAGGGCTATGCGCTGGTGGTGGTGACCAGCCAGCAGGGCGTGGGCAAGGGGCTCATGAGCCAGGGTGACCTGGATGACATTCACGCCGCCATGCAGCATGACTTGGCGGCCCAGGGAGCGGCCTTTGATTTGATCGAAGCCTGCACCCACCTGAAAGGCACCTGCACCTGCCGCAAGCCGAGCCCGGAGATGATCCATCGCGCCGCCGCGGCGCTGGACCTGGATTTAAGCCGATCCTGGCTCATCGGCGACCATGACCGCGACATCCAGATGGCGGTGAATGCGGGGGTGCCGCACACGATCCGGGTGCTCAGCCATCATGAGCCGGGGATTGCGGCGGATTACACGCTGGAAAATGTGGCGGAGCTGCCGGGGCTGTTGAAATCAGTGCTGCCCAGCGTCAGCGACCAGGCTTAAAAGCGGGTAAAATGACGCGTGCAGGAGCCTTCAGGCAAGCCCACACCAGAAAACAGCCCGCAGCGGCAAACAGCAGCGAAAAGGGCACTGCCAAGACGAGGGGCCAGAAAGAAAAACTCCTGTCAATCACCGAGAAGCCTGGGGCATCAGGATCGATATAAACGGGAACGCGCCGGCCTGAGTGCTGAGCCTGCGACAGCGATGGATATAGCCATGTTACGTCCCTGAACAGCGAAACCCGAGATCCGATGTAGCTTTTGCCGGCGACCTCATATTCATAGGTTACCTGGAGATCCTTGGACACGCCGGTGCGCCCGCTTACCCTTGAGACGAGTTCAACGGACAGCATTCTGGCGTCGGCACGAACCTGGGAACGGGTGCGCCAGGAGCCATAGATGGAACCGAATACAATGCCTCCCAGCAGCGAAAGGCCTCCCGCAAGAAAGACAACGGCCATCACGCCCGCGAATGCACGTTGCCATCCCGTCAATGGCTGAAGACCCGGTCGGGATGGGTGCCTGGCGCTGCTACGAAGGCTCATTTTTGGTTCTGAAAGCTCGTTGTCAGAGGGTGTGAGTGGTGAGTGAAGAATCAAGGTGTTGTTCCTGCGGCCTCGCCCCGGCGGGAGAACGTGCGCGGGTGCTGTTGAAAGTCGTACGGATCAGCCTCGTACACCCTTCATGTTCCCGAACCGTCTTTGGTGTGCCGCCCTGCTCGCGGGCTCTGTACACGCCGCCGAGATCTCGTTTTCAAACCAGATCGCGCCTTTGCTGAGCGAGAAGTGCGTGGAATGCCATCGCCAGGCAAAAGCGAAGGGCGGCTACCGGCTGGACACGTTTGAGGCGATGGGCAAGGCCGGCGACAGTGACGAGAACCCGCTCGTGGCGGGCAGGCCGGACGCAAGCGCCTTGTACAAGCTGCTGGTCACCGATGAGGACTCGGACCGGATGCCAAAGAAGGCGGACCCGCTAAGCAAGGAGGAGATTGATCTGGTCAGACGCTGGATCGCGGAAGGGACGAGGTTTGATGGCAAGGACCCGAAGCGCCTGCTGTCGGACCTGAGCACGAAGCGGACAGCCGTGAACACGCCCGCGAAGTACCCGCATCCGCTGCCCATCACGGCGCTGGCGGCGAGTCCGGACGGGAAGCTGGTGGCGGCGAGCGGTTACGGCGAGGTGACTTTGTGGGAAGTCGAAACCCGGAAGCTGGCAGGCCGCATCGGCGACCTGCCGGAGCGCATCACCTCACTGCGCTGGCTGGCCCAGGGAAATCTGCTGGCGGTGGCGGGCGGCACGCCGGGCCGCTCGGGCGAGCTATGGCTGGCAGACGTGGCACAGCACAAGCCCGTGAAGCGGCTCGCCACTTCGCCCGACACCATCCAGTGCCTGGCCGTCAGCCCGGATGGCAAATCATTGGTGGCGGGCGGCACGGACAACCACGTGCGGATGTATGATGTGCCCGAAGGCAGGCCGCGCTGGGATGTGGAGGGGCACGCGGACTGGGTGATGGCGCTGGCCTTCAGCCCGGACTCGCAGCTTTTGGCCAGTGCCAGCCGGGACCGTACGGCGCGGCTGTTTGCGGCGAGCGACGGAGAGATCAAGGCCACCCATACCGCGCATACGGCGCAGGTGCTGAGCGTGGTGTTTGCCACGGACGGGCAGCACGTCTTTTCCGGCAGTGCGGATGGAGAAATACGCGGCTGGGACCTGGAGGGCAAAGGAATCCCCAAGCATGGCCCGGCCCGCTTCACGAGGCAGGGTGTGCTGGTGCTGGCAGGCAGCGCGGGGCGCCTCTTTGCCTCGCTGGCGGACAAAGGGGTGGTGGACCTCAATGACGAGGGCCGCAAGGTGATGCACGAGTACAAGTCTGCAGCGCGGGTGGAGGCGCTGGCCTTCATCACGGAGCCGCCGACGCTGATTACCGGCGCGCAAACGGGCGAGGTGCGGCTGTGGGATTTGAAGGATGGCAAGGAAACAGCAAAGTTCATCGCCTCGCCGCAGTAATGCTTGCTTGGGCGCGGGACATGCTTGAAGCAGAGCCACCCCATGATCACCCGGCGCAAGACTCTTCACATGACCCTGGCAGGCGCCGCTGGCGCGGTGCTTGGACAGGATGCGCCCTTGTCATTGCCAGCGCCTGTAGCCAGCCGGGTGGTGGATGCCCACACGCATTTCTATGATCCCACCAGGCCGCAGGGGGTGCCCTGGCCGGGCAAGGGCAGCGCGCTCTACCGTCCGGTGTATCCCAAGGACTGGGCGGCGGTGGCGGAGAAGGCTGGGGTGCGTGAGACCATCGTCGTGGAATCGAGCCCCTGGCCGGCGGACAATGACTGGATTCTCAATCTGGCGGCCAAGGAAAAGAGCATCGTGGGCTACATCGGCCACCTGCTGCCAGGCAGCGGCGATTTTGCGAAGGAATTGAAGAGGCTGGCCGCCAATCCCTTGTTTCGCGGGGTGCGGGTCACGGGTGATGAGCTGCGCACCAACATTGGCACCCCGGGGTTCCTGGAGGGAGCGAAGCTGCTGGCAGAGATGGACCTGATGCTGGAGGTGGGTGGCCTGGAGGACCTGGGGGCGGTGGCGAAATTTGCCGAAAAAGTGCCAGCGCTGCGGGTGGTGCTGGGCTGTCTGGGCGGTCCAGGCAATCCGCAGGCTCCTCGCCCGGGCTGGAAGGAAGGCATCGCGGCGGCTGCGAAGGCACGCAATGTCTCCTGCAAAGTGTGCGCCATCGCGGATTACGAGGGGCCGGCTGAAGGCAAAGCACCGACAGACACCGGCTTTTACCTGCCCGTGCTGAACCCAGTGTGGGAGGCCTTTGGCGAGGAGCGTCTGATGTTCGGCAGCAACTGGCCGGTGTGCGAAAAGGGCACGACCTACGAGGCCCTGGTGCGGCTGCTGGGCGAGTTTACGCAAAGCAGGAGCAAGGAGGCGAGCGAGCGATTCTTCTGGAAGAACTCACGCGCCATCTGCAAATGGACGGAAAGGAAATAACTCCATGCGTGTGGTGATTCAGCGTTGCAGCGAGGCCAGCGTGACGATTGAGGGAGCGGTGGTGGCGCGCATCGGCCAAGGCTTGCTGGTGCTGGTGGGGATCGAGGCTGCAGACACTGGGGAAGATGCCCAGTGGCTGGTGGGCAAGATGGTGCAGATGCGCATCTTCGGCGATGCAGAAGGAAAGATGAACCTGGGCGTGAAGGAAGTGGGCGGCGATGTGCTGGTGGTGAGCCAGTTCACCCTCCATGCCTCGACAAAAAAGGGCAACCGGCCGTCTTTCATCCGCGCGGCGAGGCCGGAGCAGGCGATCCCGCTCTATGAAAGTTTTCTTGCGATGCTGGAGGCGGAAATGGGCAGGCCCGTGCCACGGGGAGTCTTTGGGGCGGACATGAAGGTGGCGCTGATCAATGACGGGCCGGTGACCATCGTCATGGACTCCAAGGCCCGGGAATGAGGCACGAAAAGCCCCTGGCTTGGCGTTTGCGCAAGCGCCCGACATACGTATATCATGCAACCCCTCCCGACGATTCACTACATGAGGTTTGCTGTCTCCAGCTCTTTTCGCCTGCCCGCCCTTGTTCTGGCGGGTTGCCTGGTGCTTTCCACGAATCTGCCCTCCCGCGCGGCGGAGGACCAGGATGCGGAAAAGAAGCCCAGCCTGATGCACCGCATCTTTGGCAGTGGTGAGGACAAGAAAAAGGAGGAAGCCCCTCCACCTCCCGTCGAGACCAAGAAACCCGGCAAGACAAAGTCCGGCGCGGGCGAAAAAGAACAGTCTTCAAAAACCAAGAAGAGCACGGCCGAGAAAGAGTCCGACAAGCCTGCCAAGTCCAAGGCCTCGTCATCCGACGAGGACAAGCCTTCCAGCAAGCACAAGTCGAAGATCGTGATGTCGGTGCCAGGATCGGGCGGCACGCCTGGCCAGATCAAACCCGAGCGGGACACGGGCTCGCCAGAGCCAAAAACTGCCCGAAAGCCATCGGCTTCCAAGCCACGAAACCTCGACTCTGAGTTTGGTAAGAACGGCGAGGACCCGCCGCCGAGGCCGGTGGTGAAGATGGAATACAAGCCGGGGTCGGGTTCAGCCAAGTCTGGGCCGGATTCATCCATGCCGGCCGTGGAGGACAGCCACACCACGCTGCCGCCCATCGACAGCTCGTTCGAAATCGTCAAGTACGATGGCCGGGACTACATCACCGTGGACAGCATCCACCGCTTCTACCGTTTCAGCAGCATGCGCATGGAGGGCAACCAGGTGATCCTGAGCAACCCGACGCTGATCCTCAAGGCAGGCCTGGACAGCCAGGAAATGCTCATGAACAACATCAAGTTCATCCTGAGCTACCCGCTGGTGATGGTGAACGGCAAGCCGGCCTTTTCACGGCTGGACCTGTGCAAGCTGATCGATCCGGTGCTGCTGCCCAGCCATATCGCCGATGCCGACCCGTTCGACACCGTGGTGGTGGATGCCGGCCATGGCGGCCACGACTCCGGTGCGCGGGGCGTGTATGGCTATGAAAAGGACTTCACCCTGGCGATGGCGTTGTCGCTCAACAACGCACTGCGCCAGCGTGGCCTGCGGGTGGTGATGACACGCTCCACGGACGAGTTCATCTCCCTGGGCGGCCGGGCGGAGATCGCCAATGCGACGCCACGCAGCATTTTCGTGAGCCTGCATTTCAATTCCAGCGGGCCGGCGGCGAGCGGCATTGAAACCTTTGCGCTGTCGCCGCAGGGATCGTCCTCCACCTTCATGGGCGAGCATTCGTCGGATGCCCACTCCTACACTGGCAATCACCAGGACTCGGCCAACATCGCCCTGGCCACAGCGGTGCACGCGATGGTGATCCACCGTTTCAAGCTGGTGGACCGGGGCATCAAACGCGCGCGCTGGAGCGTGCTGACGGGCTGCAACCGGCCCGGCATTTTGTTCGAAGGCGGCTTTGTGACCAATGGCACGGAATGCCGCTTGATTGCCTCGACGACCTATCGTGAAGCGGTGGCCAATGCGATTGCGGATGCGATCGTGAACTACCGCCGGGCGCTCCAGCCGCGGATGGCGCAGCCTTCGCTGAGGCGGGTGCAGTAGGATGGCTGTTGGATGGAGTTTCTCCTGAACGGGACCTAGGCGACGAAGGGGACCTACAGGGCCTGCAAGGCCAGTGTGCCTGGCAGGTCTTGTAGGTCCCCTTCGTCGCATAGGTCCCGTTTCAGAAAATCTCTGCCTGCCCCAGCGCAGCCTTCAAGGCTTCGCAGGCAGCGGCGCGGTGCTCTCATATTCCGTGGGATCGGCGATGTCCGCGCGAATAAAGGCCTCGCGGCGTTCCACACAGGTGCCGCAGGTGCCGCAGTGTTTTTCGCCGCCTTTGTAACAGGACCAGGTGCGGGCGAAATCAACGCCTAGGCGGGTGCCAAGGGTGGCGATGCCGGTCTTGTCACTGTCTATGAAGGGGCGCAGCAGGTCGATGCGGGCGTAGGTGCCCTCGCGGATGGCGGCGGCCATGGCTTCCATGAAGGGCTCGCGGCAGTCGGGATAAATCGCGTGGTCACCGCTGTGGGCGGCGATGACCAGGCAGTCCGCCTCCAGGCTTTCGGCAAGGCCGCAGGCGATGGAGAGCATGATGCCGTTGCGGAAGGGCACTACGGTGCGCTTCATGGTCTCCTCCTCATAGTGGCCGTCGGGGATTTCGCCGCCGGTCTTGAGCAGGTCGGAGGCGAAGAGGTCATTGATGAAGGGCAGTGCGACCACTTCATGCCGGAGATCCAGGTGCCGGCAGTGCCAGGCGGCAAAACCGATTTCGCGGTCGTTGTGCTTGGAGCCATAGTCAAAGCTCACCGCGCCAACGACCTGGCGGTCCTTGTGCGCCCAGTAAAGGGCGGTGACGGAATCCATTCCACCGGAGAGCAGGACAAGGGCGCGTGACATGGGCGCAGTGTGCGCGAATGAGCGTGGAGTGCAACGGAGCGTTCGCGGCTCCGGCCTTACTTCTTCGAGCTCAGCACCACGCTGCCGGACAAGATGGCGGAAGTCCCCGCCGCTCCCAGCTGCGGCAGCAGGAAGTACCCATACCCCTGGCCGAGGCTGGGAACGAACTGGCCTTGGTAGATGGCGGTACGCCGCACGGTTCCGTCAACGAGGGTGAACAGGCCGGTGAAGTTGCCGGTGGAGGAATTGAGGGCCAGGGTGGTGCCAGCGGGATTCGGACCCACCACTGTGGCGTGGTCGGACCCATCGACATGCACACGGATGTCCGGATTCATGGCGCTTCCGGAGAGCCCGCCATCGGTGAAAGTGAGGGCGGCATCGGGGCCGGGCATGGGTGCAGCGGCAACATATCGGCCGCCGACGGCGGTGACGGGCACGGGGCCAAAGCCAGGGTAGCCGCGCGGAGAGGTATCGGCAAGCTTGCACCAGCTCATGGTACCGCTGAGATCGTGGCTGCCGTCCATGGAGAAACTGAGGCTGCCGACGAGCGAGCCCTTGCCGCTGTACAACGGAATGAACAGCAGGCTCTCGCCGGCAGGGCCAAGAATGCCGCTGAAGGCCAGCGCCTCGCCATCGGAGGTATGGCCGGTGAAGGCAGTGGTGCCATCGGCGGCCACGCTCAGGGTGCCGTAGCCATAGCCTCCCGGCGTGGAGGCGCCGCCATAGGACTGGAGATATGCAACGGAGGAGCCAAGCTGGTCGGTCACGGGATGGGCGGGCATGGTGGTGCGCCAGGTGTTGTGCCAGCCAAAGAGAGTGACATCCAGGGCATCGGAGTTCTGCAAGGACAGGAAGGCGACGACGCTGTCGGTTTCAGGAGAGATACTGACGTTGAGCACAAGGGGGGCGCTGCCAGGGTGCGGCAGGATCTGGATGAAGTGCGGGAAGGCGAGCGATGTGGCATCCGCCGGATAGGTTTCGATCAGTCCGGCGAATCGCTGCCTCTCGATGCCGAGCGTGAGGCTGCCGCTGTAGGCGCCCGTGGGGCTGATCACCAAGTCCATCCGGCCGCCGACGTCGCCGATGGCGGAGCCTGCGGAAGGATACAAAACAGCCTGGTAGGTGCCTGCTCTCTCCGTCGGGAAAGGCTGCACCGTGATCGTTCCTCGCACAGGCGGCGAGGCCCCAAGGCGGTTGGAAAGGGTGACGATGACGCCATAGGTGCCGGTGCGCGTGGGCTTGCCGCTGACCACGCCCGTGGCGGAATTGCACACCAGGCCTGGCGGCAGGCCGGCGCAAGTGAAGCGGGCTGGCGCCTGGTCCTCTTCACTCGCATTGAAGCCGATCTGGTACGAGTACACGTTGTGAATGACCACATCGGGGAAATCTACGGTCGGAGGCAGGGGCGGCTTCACTGGTATTTGCAAGTTCACATAGCCGGTGGCCAGGGAGCCTGCTCCCGGGCAGTTGATGGTGCAGGAGTAGTAGCCAGCATCAACAGCGCGCGCGCCCCTGATGAGCAGGGTGCGGGTGGTCGTGCCGGAGTATTTGATGGTGTTTGACAGTGGCGAGTCGCTAAGCAGCCATTGGTAGGTGAGGCCGTGGCCGGCGGCGGGCGCTTCGAGAGAAATGCGTCCGCCTGGCTCGGCGAAAAGGTTGCGGCTGGCCGTGTTCACCACAGCGAGCTGTGCGCTGCGGCTGACGGTGGAATAGTGGTTGGAAACGCTCACCGTGTAAATGCCGGCGCTGGCGAGGGTGACGGCGTGAAGCTTGAGTGTGGTGGTGCCAGCTCCAGGAATGGGAATGCCATTGTGGCTCCACCTCGTCACCAGCGGCGGGCTGCCGGTCACGGCAGCAACGAGGTTCGTATCCTGACCGACGGCGACAATGGCGCTGGCCAGCGGGGCGATGGTAGGCGGACCAGCCTCAGTCACAGCCCGAGCAGAATGAAGAATGAAAAACAGGGCCGCCATCCCCAGCCATGCAGCGGACAGTCTGGAGGGGACGCGGGGTCTGGCTCTCATGAAAACGGAGGATTAACGTGGCTGTTTTCCAAAGGTCAATTGACGACCGGTGAATGCTCCGGTGGCGAACGCAGAAAGACGACGTGCATCCTTGGAGCAGGAACGCCCGCCCTGACTGCGTTTGGGGATGCCATGATCATCGATTGTCACAACCACGTGGGCGCGGACCTGCTGTTTTACCTGCATGGCGACTTCCCCTATGCGCAGCACCTGGTGGCGATGCATGACGAGGGGCTGGCGCTGGGGGTGGACCAGTGGATTGTGTTTCCCTTTGTGAGCTATGCGGCGATGAACGTACGCAAGTTCATGGAGGGCGGTGTGGAGTTTACCGATGGGCTGGAAACGGTGCCTTATGCGTTTGAGAACCGGCGGCTGCTGAATGAGATTTACACGCTGTTCCCGGAGCTCAGCGCGCGGATGCTGCCGTTTGTGATGTTCGACCCGATGCGGGAAACCCAGGCGCAGGCGGCGGAACTGCGAAAGCTGCGGGGGAAGTACCGGTTCCACGGGCTGAAGGTGCAGCCGACGATCATCCAGTCGCCGATCCGGCACCTAATGGAGAAGGGGAAGGTGTTCCTGGAGCTGGCGGAAGAGTGGGACATGCCGCTGCTGATTCATTCGAGCATCGCGGAGGCGGATGTATGGTCGCAGTGCTCGGACATTCTCGCGGTGGCGGAGGCGAATCCCCAGGTGCGCTTCCTGCTGGCCCATTCGTGTCGTTATGACAAACCAAGCCTGGACCGGGTGAACGAGCTGCCTAACACCTGGTTTGACTGCTCAGCGCACTGCATTCATTGCGATGGAGCGGTGGCGGACATGGTCTTTGTTGCCCCCAAGTCGCGGCGTTTCGATACGGACTACAGCGATCCAGCACAGGTGATTGCGGACCTTGCCGCGGCCTATCCGACGAAGTTTTGCTGGGGCAGCGACTCGCCCTTTTACAGCTACGCAGCGGAGATCGACGGCGCGGTGGTACGGCTGATCAGCACGTATGAACGGGAGCTGAAAGCCCTGCTCGCGAGCCCGCCGGAGGTGGTGGACCGCATCGCGCATCTGAACACCAAGGCCTGGCTGGGCACCGTGGCATGAAGGCGTTTTCACTGGAAGGCAAAGCGGCGCTGGTGACGGGCTCTTCGCAAGGGCTGGGGCTGGCGATGGCGCTGGGGCTGCGTGAAGCCGGCGCACGGGTGGTGTTTCATGGGCTGCAAACGGAGCGACCGGAGGCGTTGCCGGCGGATGCGGCCTATGTGACGGCTGACCTGATGCAGGCCGGGGCGCCAGAGCAGCTCATGGCACAGGCTTTTGAGGCGGAGCCGGCGATGGATACGCTGATCTGCAATGCGGGCAGCTTCTTCGATGTGCCGCCGCTGGAGATGACGCGGGAGCTGTGGGACCGCACACAGCAGCTCAATGTCACGGCGGCGTTTTTCATCGCGCAGGCCTTCGCCAAACGGCTGGTGGCGCTGGAACGGCCGGGGAGCATCGTGATCATCAGCTCCACGAATGGTTTCCAGGGCGAGGCGGACTCGGTAGCTTATGACAGCAGCAAGGGGGCGCTGGTGATGATGACGCGCTCGCTGGCGGTGTCGCTGGCGCAGCACGGCATCCGGGTGAACGGCATCGCGCCGGGGCTGATCCGCACGCCGCTGACTTCACAATGGATGGAGCCACGCGCGCACGACTTGGTGAAGCATTACGAGAACAAGATACTGCTGGGCCGGGTGGGCAAACCGGAGGAGCTGGCGGGCGCGGTGGTGTTTCTCAGCTCACCGGCGGCCGGATACATCACCGGCGAGATCATCGTGGTGGATGGCGGGCTCACGGTGTGCCAGATCGGGCGGCTGTGAGGATTCCTTTTCGATTGCGGATGAAAGGCCAACCGCTCAAGGTAGCGCCCATCATGCTTTCCCGCTTTTTGCCGCTCCTGGCCCTGCTTGCCGTGCTGGGGCTTTCTTCCTGCGCAACGAACCAGATGTTCCAGGAACAGATCAACCAGCGCAACGCCGCCATCGCGGCGGAGCAGCCGGGGGACTACTTCATCGGCAGGCGGTTCTTTATCGACCGCACCCACTTCTGGGGCTACGTGCGCAAGCCGGGCCAGCCCTGGCAGAGCTCGAAGCTGGTGGTGCTGGGCGAGAAGCTCATGAAGGCGCCCGACCGCCTGCAGGAGGTGCCGATGGACGGCACGCGTGGCTTTGGCTATGACCACAACTCGGAATACCGCCTGTGGGGCTACTACTCGGGCCGCAAGGTCTATGATCCGAACAGCGACCTGTTCCTGCCGGAGTTCGTTCTGCAGCGCTATGAACTGATCAGCGACCATCCGGGCTGGCTGTTTGCGCCGAATGAACACTTCAACGGCAGCCGCCTCCTGCGCGGTGAGCCGGATGCGATGCCCTGATCATCTTTGTTTTTGCCATGTCTGCTGAAGAACAACTCCAGTCCCTCGGCATCGAGCTGCCGCCTGCGCCGCCCAAGGGCGGCGTGTACAAGTCCCTCGTGATCCTGGGCAACGCGGCCTATGTTTCGGGCCACGGGCCGTATGTGAGCGACGGCACCTACTTGACCGGCCGCGTGGGCGGCGACCTGAGCCTGGAGGAAGGCAAGGCCGCTGCACGGCAAGTGGGCCTGGCGATCCTGGCCACGCTGAAGCGCGAGCTGGGCAGCCTGAACAAGGTGAAGCGCGTGATCAAGCTGCTGGGCATGGTGAACTGCACGCCGTCCTTTCCCGACCACCCGAAGGTGATCAATGGCTGCAGCGAGCTGTTTGCCCAGATCTGGGGCGAGGACAACGGCATCGGCGCACGCAGCGCGGTAGGCATGGGCTCGCTGCCGGGCAACATCGCCGTGGAGATCGAGGGAATCTTTGAAATCGAAGCCTGATCCTCTCATGCCGGAAGAAGACCTGACACACGCCTGGTATCATATTGAAAACGAGGCGGAGATCGCTTCACCCGCCCTGCTGCTCTACCGCGACCGCATCGAGCACAATCTGGCGAAGATGATTGAGATCGCCGGCAGCCCTGAGCGTCTGCGCCCGCACGTGAAGACGCACAAGCTAGGCCAGCTCATCGCGCGCCAGGTGGAGCTGGGCATCACCAAGTTCAAGTGTTCCACCATCGCCGAAGTGGAGATGACAGCCGAAGGCGGTGGCAAGGACATCATGCTGGCCATGCCATGCGTGGGGCCCAATGCGCATCGCCTGGCCCTGCTGGCTCAGCGCTACCCGGACATCACCTTTTCCACCATTGCGGACGACGAAGAAACCGTGCGCATCATTGCGGCGGCGGCGCAGCAGCACAATGTCACGCTGGGCGTGTACCTGGAGCTCGATTGCGGCATGGGCCGCACCGGCATCCTGCCTGGCGAGCAGGCGAAGTTCATCGCGCACTCGATCAAGGACACCCCGCGCCTGCATTTCGCCGGCCTGCATGCCTACGACGGTCACATTCACGATGCCTCGCTTGAAACACGCCGCACACGCTGCGACGCAGGCTTTGAGGCGATCCTGGCCTTCCGCAAGGAGCTGGAAGGCGAGGGCCTGGTGGTGAAGGAATTCGTCGCCGGTGGTTCGCCTACCTTCGCCATTCACGCTCAGCATCCCGACCGCACCCTGAGCCCCGGCACCACGGTGCTGTGGGATTTCGGCTACGGCGACCGCCACCCGGACCTGCCTTTCCTGCCGGCAGCCGTGCTGCTGACTCGCGTAGTGAGCCGCCCGCGGCACGACCGGCTAACACTCGACTTGGGTCATAAATCGGTGGCGGCGGAGAATCCACATCCACGCGTGCGTTTCGAAGAGCTGCCTCAGGCACTGGTGCTCATGCAGAGCGAGGAGCACCTCGTGCTGGAAGTGGAGCAGCGCGACCGCTTCACCATCGGCCAGGCACTGCACGGCATCCCGCTTCACGTGTGCCCCACCGTGGCACTGCATGGCGAGGCCGTCATTATTGAGAACATGAGGGCGACGGAACGCTGGCCGATTTTGGCGCGCAACCGGCGGATTACGGTGTAGCCGCGTCCCACAAGGGGCATTTGGTATAACGTCCAGCAGAGAGCCTATGACCGAAGGCATGGATGTCAGCTTTGACGACAACCCTCAGCGAGGAGAACAACGCAAGTGGCTATGGCTTCGCCAGGAGCTGAAGGCAGGTGCCTAGGCTCCCGAATCCACGTTCACGATATTGGACGCCGACAGCCTGATTGTTGAAGCAAAGGCACGTAGAGAACGCATGCAGGCTGACGCCCAGTTATGTTGAAAACAGGCCTGTTGTTTCCAAACACTGAAGGCCCGGCAGCTCGTGGAGTGCGGATGCTTGCAGCCGCTGTCTCCCAGCCAGTTTGCTGGCGTCGCAAGAGGGAAACGGTAACTCTTCAGCCGAGGTCCACGAAGTAACTTTCCAATCGCCCACGCCAGCAAGCTGGCATCAGCCTCGCGGACTGGGCTGCTACTCCAGCAGCTTGCTGTCCACCAGCCACTCGCGGAAGCGGAAGGGCCAGTCGCCGGCGGCGGTGGTGGTGCCGGGGCGGTAGCCAAAGCCGTGGCCGACGTTGGAGAAAATGTGCAGCTCGGCCTTCACGCCGGCCTTCTTGTACTTGAGGTAGAGCGAGGCCATGCCTTCGGAGATGTCCTGGCGGTCGCCGTAACCGCAGGCGATGAACAGCGGCGGCATGCCTTTTTCCACGGTGAAGAGATCTGAGGTGCCGGGATAGATGAGAGCCTGGAAGTCGGGGCGGGAGCTGGCGCGCTCGATGGGATCGGAGGCATCGGCCTTGCCGGGATCGGACTGCATGGCGGCGAAGGCGGCGAGTTCACCACCAGCAGAGAAGCCCATGATGCCGATGCGGTCTGGCTTGATGTGCCACTCGGTGGCCCGGCTGCGCACGGTGCGCAGGGCGCGACGGGCATCGGCCATGGCGTGCTCCTGGATGGTGTAGGTGGAGTCCTTTTCGCGGGCGAGGCGGTACTTCAGCACAAAAGCGGCGATGCCGTGCCCGGCCATCCATTGCCCAAGCGCATAGCCTTCGTGGCCGAGGCAAAGCTTGGAATGACCACCACCTGGAGCAATCACGACAGCAACGCCGGTGGCCTTGTCGGGCGCGGGCAGGAAGGGCGTGATGGAGGGGTTATGGACGTTCGTCACGTTGGTGCCATCGATCTTCTCCGGCTCGGCCACGCGCGCTTCGGAACCCGGAGCACCATGCGGCCACAGCGGCAGCGCGGGCGGCAGGTCGGGCGGGAATCCGGTGGTGGCGGCGACAGCGGAGAGCGTGGTGGCAAGGAGAAGGGCGAGCGTGCTTTTCATTCGTGGTGGCAGGGACAAACGGATCCGGCGGCGGGTTTTGATCGGGCTATTGCGCCTTGTTGGAATCGTCGATGGCTTCGGGCAAATCCTTGACGGCAAGCCAGAGATGGCGGGACAGTTCAGCGCGGGTGAGCACCAAGCCGCCTTGCTTGAGAAGGCCGTCGCTGACAGGGAGCGTGGCGGCCTTGAGTGCGGCGTGGAGATCTTTCCACTTGGCACCCTCATTCGTATCGGCGTCGAGATTCACACTGTGCCGGACCGCACGGGCAGCATTGCAGACGGCCGTGTGAAGCTCGCCCATGGAAACGGGTTTCCAGGGCTGGAAATCCAGACTGTCTGCGTCTGGTTGGAGGATGCGGCGGACATGGAGGAGGTTGATGGCGACGAAATTCTCGTCCTCGGGCCGCAGGTCCTGGAATGGCCACAGGAGGGTGCCGGTGCCGCCCGCCGTGCCTTGGGCCAAGTGCAGTTGCAGCTCGCGCACATGCGGCAAATCGAGCGCGATTTCGCGGGGCTGCTTTTGATCACGCAGGCATTGCCAGGCCAGGGTGCCGGCGGCCTGGCCGCAGTGCATCATCTGGCCATGAAGGCGCACGGCGGCACTGACAATGCTGCTGAGGCCGATGTTCTTGCTGGTGCCGATGAGGCCGTTCATTTCCACCGGCACCAGGCAGCGCAGGGGCAGCATGGAGCGATCAGTATGCGTGGACCAGTTGCGGTTCTTGGTATGGACGAATTTCCACGGGCCGGCGGGATTGCCTTTGTCGAGGAACTCGCGGCGGGTGGGGTGGAAATCGATGTTGAACTGAAAGCCAAAGACGCCGTCGGCCGGCATCAGTTTGGCCCAGCCGGGCGTTTCATGCGCGGTGCGAATGTCCTGCTCGCGCATCATGCACACGGCCTCCAAGCGCAGGCCTTCGCGCACATAGGGCTTCGGCGGCAGCCGGTCGGCGGTGCCGAATTCATCGGTCAACCGCATGCGGCGGAAGCTCTGCGGGTAATCGCCACGCTTATTGCTCATCGTGGTCTGCAAGTAATGCAGGAAACCGAGGGACTGGCGCTTGGCGTCTTCGAAGACGATGCGGCGCTGGGCAGGCCGCATGGCGACGATGCTTTTATGCGAGGCGCCAGGCTCGGTGGCTTCCAGGGCATCGGCGACGGGCTTGGGGAAGTGGTAGAGCGGGTAGTCCTGGGGAGGGAAGTTCAGCAGCGTGCACTCGGTGTCGGGAGCGAGGTGGTTGTGCCAGCGGTCCACCAGCCGGCGGTGGGTGTAGATGCTGAGGTTGTCTGGCGAGTAGATTCCCTCCGCAGCCGCGTCATCGACAAAGAGCTGGCCTGGGCTGATGCCTTCGAAGTTCTTTTCAAAGTAGGGCTTCGGGGCGGGGATCGCGGCAGGCTCGCCGGCCTCCCGCAGCACGAGGCAGTAGGAGAGCGGGTTCATTTCATTGATCTCCTCGCCCTCGAGCCTTTCAGGGGCGCTGGGTTCCTGGAAGCGGCTTTTCAAGTCGGGCCCGGCGGACCACTTCGCACCCGAAAGCTGGATCACATCGCCCCAGTCGGTGGAATCCAGGGTGAGTTGGGCGTTCACCGTGACGAGGGGTTCCTGCGGCTTTTCCGGGTTCTCGAAGGTGACGCCGGTGACTTTGCCATTGACCACCGCCACGCTGCGCGGCTGCAAGGGGCGGAGGATTTCGAGCTGACCCGAGGCAATGTAGGGCTGCACCAGCTCTTCGAAGATCTTCTCGGCGGCGGCAGGCTCGATGGTTTCGCTGGCGCAGAAGCCATTGCCGGGGCGTGGCAGGCCGTAGCGGCGGCCATTGTACTGGTGAATGCACTCCAGCACTTCTGCGAAGAGCCCGGAGCGGGGGAACTCGACGTGCTTGCCACGGTAGAGGGTCCATTCGTCAATGGCCCCCACGGCCTCGGCGCTAAACTGGCCGCCGAGCCACGGAATGTCATTCACCAGCACGATGTGCTTCACTCCCAGCCGGGCCGCTTGCACGGCGGCGGCCACGCCAGACTCGTTGCCGCCCACAATGAGAAGCTCCGTGTCCACCGTGCGGGCCAAAGCGGGGAAGGCACACGCAGCGAGACCTATGGACAGGCACCAGGAACGCAGGGGCAGAGGGAAAAGCATGGTTCTCGAATACTTCCTCTGGGTACGGCTTCTCGCATAGCCAAGAAAGTGTCGATTCTCAGTTGTGACAGAATTTGCAAATAATTGAGAATATTATTTGCAGGCCTCGGCAATTGTGATAAATTCCATCATAAGCAACACCAATCATGAGAACAACCAAGACCACCGCAGCGCGCTTCAAGGCAGGATTTACCTTCGCCGACACCGCCATCGCCCTGGCAATCATGGCTGCGGTTCTCGCCCTGGTGACCCCGATGTTCCTGCACGGCACAAGCATCAATGACGCCCGCGCCCATCGCAACGCCCAGGAGCTTTGCTCGATCTGCTACGAAGCTCAGCGCGCTGGTGTCAATTTTGTGGTCGGCAATGAAGTCGATTCGACTTTGCGAAATCTGCTTCGCGGCGGCCAGGCTTCCTCCGGTCGTTCCTTCAAGGCGACGGGCATGACCGATGTGGATGCCGCCGCCGCTGCCAAGTATCTCCGTGTGGAAGGTGGCAGCCTGATCGTGAACATGACCAGCGGCTCCTGAGGGGCGGCTGGTGGGTGTTGCTTGGCTTCTGTTTTTTTTTGTTTCTCTCAGTCCTGAATTTGCCGTGCCCTGATCCTCGCAAAATCGCGAATCAAATTCAAAACCTCCTCTCAAAACTGAACATGAAAGCAAGCCCCACTCCGAAAAACACGGCAGGCTTCAGCCTCTTCGAGATGCTCATGGCGGTGGCACTGATCGGCATCCTGTCCGCCATCGCGATCCCTGTGCTGTCCGGCAAGAACACGTATGATGTGGCCCGCGACCGCCGCAATGCCCAGGAGATGGCGGGCGTGAGCATCGCGGCCCAGGCTGCCGGGCTTAATTTCGTGGTGCCGGGCGATCTTAACGCCACGGTGCGCAACATCCTGGCAGGCGGCTCCCCCACCACCGGGGCCTTCAAGGGCCAGTCCTTCCGTGCCACGGGCGTGGCGGAAGCGGATGCGCTGCGGGCTGCGACTTACCTGCAGATCAACGGCAGCGCGCTGCAGTACAACTACGCTGGCAGCCTGTAAGAACCCTTTCCCCACACCCCACACGGGCTGTTCTCGCCCAACCTGATCCCCCGGAGGCGCTCACTCCTCCCGAAAATAAGAGCGCGCCTCCGGGGTTCTTGTTTGGTGGCCGATCACTTCCCGGCCAGCATGGCAAGAATCTCGTCCGCCAGCGTGCTGGCCTCCTGCCACTGCTGGTTCTTTATGAGGCCCTTGATCTTTTCCATGCGCGGCATGGCCTGGTCCTTGGCCTGCTGGCCATTCTGTTGAACCCAGGTGGGGAGCTGGGCTTGAATGCGGTGCATCTTGTCCTGAAACGCTTCCGGTGAAAAGCCGGCGGCGGCGGATTCAATCAGCGGCTCGCCGCGCAGGAACTTGGCATAGGCGGCCAGCGGTTCGGGATCTTCCGCGGCGCGGCGGAAGAAGTGGTTGCGCATGGCCTCGCCTCCCACGCCCCAGGCGAACACGTTGGTCAGCACCGCCCCATGGTTAAAGATGTGCCCCAGGTACGTCTCCATCGTGATGCCACTGGGCATGCCGGTGGGCGAGACATTGGTTCCCTCCCCGGAAATCCACCGGGGCGAGCCGTGTTCGGCAAGAATGTCCTGGATGGCCTTCAAGGCAGCGCCCTCCGGGTAGGTCGAAAATCCCGGGCGATAGGCAGGGCTGAAGGCCACTTCTGGAAGGGCAAAGGTGGATACCGCCTCCGCCCTCTCCTTGTGGTCCAGCCCCTGGGCGGTGAAGGCGATGTGGCAGTAGAGCTTCTCACCAGGAATGCCTGCCTCGTGCAGCGAATGAGCCCACAGTTCAATGAACTCCTTCACGACGAGCACCCTCTCGTGATTTGCATCCGCCGGTGGATGGTTCTCGCTGAACCCACGATGACCCAGCGCGCGGAACCCTAGCGGGCGGTCGGTGTCAAAGTCACGGCCGATACGTGTTTCCCAACCCGCCATGAAGCCGGCAAAGAGAGGCTCTTTGCCAGCCGCCTTGAGGGCTTCCAGCTCCTTCTTCACCTCTGAGCCGATCACTGAAGCCCGCTCTTTGACGGCTGCCACGATGGCAGGGCTGTTGAAGCACATCTGCGGGGCAAACTTCATCGGTGTGCGCCCCCAGTCCATGCGCCGGCCGGTGTTCGGCACCTGCTTCCAGTCCGCCGTCTCAAGGTTGTCAGGATTGGAGAGGAGGTCCTTGCGCTCCTCCCAGCACATCGAGTCATCGAGATGCAAGGCAACGGCGACGTCGTTCTCACGGGCCACGGCAAAGGCATCGCGAATGAACTGGCGCGTCTCCTCATCCGGCATGTTGAAGCAGAGCGGCCCAATGGCGAAAGCCAGCTTATGCCGCGCATCTCCGGTGATGCCGATGGCTTTCACCAGCGAATGAACAAAGTCTTCCATCTGCGCCTTGCTGAGCGAGTGGCGTCCAGGCAAGGGCGGCGGCCCTGAGAATCCATGCAGGCCCGTCATCACCTGAAAACTCAGGTACTGGGTTTCGCCAGAGCCCGGCTTGGCCTCGACCGCCGAAGGCTTGGCTTCTGGGGCTGGATGGACCTGGGCGAGTGCTTTGTCCACCACCGCCTCCGCTTCGGCAAACTTGCCTGCATCGAGCAACGGCCGAAATTGCTCCTCCATCGTCCTGGTAATCGTGGAAGGATCATGCCCTTCCGCAGCCCAGCGGCGCACGCTTGCTTGCAGATCCTGCACCTTGGCCGAGAGGCGGCGATGCGCGGCTTCGTTGGCATCTGGCTGCGATTGGCCCCTTGCTGGGTGGAGAAGGGTGATGGCGAGAAGGCAGAAAAGAGAAAGCTTGGCGGCGTGCTTCATGGCTTGTTGTGATTTGGCGGCTCGGTGATGCTCTGCATGAACATCCCTTCCTCAACGCACTCCACTGCCGGTGGTAACTGGCATCCCTGCTGAAATGAACTGCTCTATAGCATTTTAAATTATTTTGTGGCCCTGTTTGAAGCCTGAAAGGCTTCCGGAACCCAGCCCAGGGATGAGCGAGGAACGAGCGATTCCCTGGGTCAGACCAGTGATCAGATGGAGCGCCAACCCACAACAAATTCAACTGCCGTGCTCCACAGCAGCGCTTGATGCCGGCGCTGCTGGCTGGTGCCCGGCTTCGACCGTCCTCGCGCCGTTGCCCACTGAACACTTCGCTCGAACCCAGGGAATCGGTCGCTAAAAGCTCCCTCATCCCTGGGCTTGGTTCCGGGAACCTTTCAGGTTCCAAGGCCAGGCCGCAAAATTATTTAATATGCTATAGATCACTGCGCCGAAGCCTCAGCCTTCTTCGGCTCTGGCTTCGCTTCGGGCTTGGATTCAACCTTCGGTGCGGCCTCCTCGGCTTTTGGTTCCTTGTCCTTCTTCGCCACCGGCGGCTTGGGCTTGGCAGCCTTGGCTTGTTCGGCCACCTCCTTGACATCGTCCGCCACGGCGATGGCGGTAGAGGACCGGTTGACGGAGCGGCCGGGGCGCAGAATGCCGATGCCGACCAGCTTGCCGCTTTCGGTGTACACGGGCGAGCCGAGGAAATCGGTGGAGGACACCAGCACGAACTCACGCGGGCGTTTGGCGACGGTGAAAACATGGTCCAGCCTCACGCCAGGCACGCGGCCTACGGTTTCGTCAGCCCTGGCGAGACCAATGAGCCCTTCGCCAGGGGAGACCTTGGTGGAGTCGGCAAGATCGATGGGCAGGAACTTGATGCCCTTGGCCTCCTTGCTGGTGGTGTCGGCGCGTACAAAGGCGAGATCAAGATCGGCGTCTTTCAGCACGATCTGGCCGGGGATTTCAGTGCCGTCGCCCATCACTACTTTGACTTCCTGGATGGAGGACTCAATTCCTCGCATGCCGCCGCCCATCGAGGCCATCAAAGCCGTGGGGTCGAGCCTTGTCAGGCTGGTGACCACCAGGCCGCTGGCGTCAATGACGGTACCGGGAGAGTCCATCTTGCGTTCCTGCGGAGCGCCGCGGGTGCCGCCGCCGCTCATGCTCATTTTCACCACCGCGGTGATGCTCACCAGGCTGTCCTGGTGCGCGGCAATGAGCTGCTTGCTGGCAACGACCACCGGATCCTCCGCAAGGGCCAGGGAGCTGAACAGGAGGAAGGCGGCAAGGGTACGTGAAAGTGTCATGGTGGCTGGGGAAGAAATGGACAGTTGACCTTGGGTTACCAGCGCGGCTCAAGTTCGATGAACTGCGTGCGGATGCCGCGCCGGACAAAGAACACCACACGCCGGGGCTTGGTTTTCTTGAATCCGGTGAGCAGGTCCTTCAGGGAGTCGATGGTGTTGACGGCCTTGCCGTCGATGGATTGGAGGACATCGCGCTCATGCAGTCCGCCCAGGGCGGCCCAGCCGGCGTTTTCCACATGGATGATGCTCACGCCCTTCACATCCTGGCTCAGGTTGCTGTCCAGGCGGTCGGAGGAGGAAAGCTCGCGCGCGGTGAATTCAAACTGCTCGTCGCGCAGCTCCTGCAGCTCACGCCCCTGCTTCGGCTGCTTCATGAGCTTCACCGTAATTTTGAGCGGCTGGCCGTCGCGTACCGCATCGAATTCGACCGTGGCGCCGGGCTTGTACTGGCGGATGAGGTTGCCGAAGATTTCCTCATCGCCGGTGTTCTGCGTGGGGATCACCTGGCCATCGAGCTTCAGCAGCACGTCGCCGGGCTGGATGCCGGCGGCAGAGGCAGCGGAATCCGGCATCACGGAGGTGATACGCACGCCTTTTTTGCCCTCCAGGCCCAGAGCCTCGGCGAGGCTTGTGGTGAGCACCTGAGACTGTGAGCCGAGCCAGGCGCGAGCGGCCAGGGCAGGGTTTTCATCCTCGTCATCCGGGCCGATTTTAACAACCGTAAGCATGTTTTGCGCGCCGCGCCGAAAGCTCACCAGCACGCTGGCCTGCGCGGTGTTGTCCTTGGTCAGGTCGCGGGTGAGCTTTTCCAGCGCCTCCACGTTGTCCACCGGCTGGTTCTTCACCTTGAGAATAATGTCTCCGTAGCCGAGCGGCGGCTTGCCGGCGGCGGAAGGGCCGCTGGCGCGCACGCCGTCCACATACACGCCGTGCTGGTCCTTCATGCCCCGGTCGAGCGCCAGGGCGAGCGTGAGGTTCAGCCCGGTGATGCCCCAGGCCTTCAGCTCCCGTTCGCGATGCATCGCAGGCTCGCGGGCAGTGGTGGTGAGCTTCCAGGCGGTGGGCTTGCCATCGCGCAGGCCCTCGATCTGCACCGCTGTGCCCACTGCAGTGCCCAGGATAAGGCGGTTGGCCATCGGCAGGTCCTCCCCCGTAGCGCAGAGCGGCACCGGCTGGCCGTTGAAGACCGTGATGATGTCCCCTGCCTTCATTCCCGCGCCATCGGCCGCAGTGCCGGGCAGCACGCCGGAAACCATCACGCCCTGGGTGTGCGCTTCTTCATCCTTCAGCAGCGGCTGGAATGAAACGCCAATGCTGCTGCGGCGGATGCCGTGATTGGCGATCAGCTCCTTGGCCACGCTTTCAGCGAGCGAGGAGGGAATGGCGCCGCCCAGGCTGCCCGCGCTGATTTCATTCACCCCCACAATCTGGCCGTCGAGGTTCACCAGCGGGCCGCCGCTGTTGCCGGGAAAGATCACTGCATCGTGGCCGATCCAGCGCACCATTTCGCCCACCTTCTCGCCATCAATGGCCAGGCTGTCGTTGGTCAGGATCATGTTCAGGTTCGACACAATGCCGCTGGTGACGGACTGCGAAAGACCGGCCGGGCTGCCCATGGCCAGCACGCTGTCGCCAATCTTGAGCTTGTCGGAACTGCCGAACTTCGCCACCGGCAGCGCAGGGGCTCCGGCACGGCGGGATTGGAGGTCGAGCTTGAGCACGCACAGGTCGGTCAGCGCATCGGTGCCCACCACTTCGGCTTCGATTTCTTCGCGGTCGGCGGTGCGGCACATCACCCGCGTGGCACGGCCGGCCACGTGATGATTGGTCAGCACATGGCCTTCCGCCGAAATGATGGCTCCGCTGCCTGTGGCGCGGAACTTCCGCATGCGGCCGCCGTCGCCTTCCTGCGTCACCACGTGGATGCGCACCAGGGCAGGGAAGACGGAGCGCACGGCAGCCTGAATCGCGGGATCGCTCTCATGTCCGCCTTGTGGTTCGGCGGCATGGGCCTGGAGCTGACAAAACCAACTGGTCGCAAGGAGTAAACAGCAGCGCTTCAACATCATGCGGCGAGAGGCTAGGGAGTCCCTTTCGCCGGGTCAAGGCACGTAGTGAATTTTTTTGCTTGGTTCTTGGGCGTTCTACTGGAGCGGTCAGACAAGTAGTCCAGTCATTCGCTACGCGGCTACGCAGCCGTGACTGGCTCAGCCTGCTCAAATACCACCGCCCAGGTATTGGCAAAGGCGGACAGTCCTTGAGCAGCGTGACCAGTCACGGCTGCGTAGCCGCGTAGCGAATGACTGGACTACTTGTCTGAAGCAGCGTACCGCTTTCAGCGCCGCCCATCCACAGCCAGCACCGCATTCACCAACTGCAGCAGTCCTTCACGTTGATAGGGCTTCGGCAGGGCGGCGGCGAAGCCGTATTGGTGCGGGTTGTTCATGATGGGATCATCACGGTAGCCGGAGGAAACCACGGCGACCACCTTCGGGTCCATCTGCAGGAGAAGCTGCATCGTTTCGGCACCGCCCAGGCCTTCGGGAATGGTAAGGTCGAGGATGACCAGATCGTACGGCCGGTTCTCCTTCAAGGCCTCGCGGTAGAGGTGCAGCGTCTCGCGGCCGTCGCCGGTTTCCACCACTTGCAGGCCGGAGAGCTCCAGGTTGCGGCGCATGATGTCGCGCACCAGCAGGTCGTCCTCCAGCAGCAGCACCCGGCGGGCCAGGGACATGGTGGAGGGCCTGCCGCTGCTGGCGGAAGCAGCGCTGCCCGGGGCCAGCTCGCCGGTCACCGGGCGGGCGGTGGCAGCCTCGAGCGCGAGGCGCAGCTCGGCCACGCTTTGGAAGCGCTGGTTGCGGTCCGGCATCAGCGCGCGCACCACCACGTTGTCCAGCCGTGGATCGATGCCGGCCTTGGAGGAGGGCGGCTGCCACGCGCCGCGCGGGAGCTGGCCCATGAGCATCTGATAGATCATCACCCCCAGCGCATAAATGTCGGCGCGGTGGTCCACCTCGCGATGCGCATCGATCTGCTCGGGCGCGGCATATTCCGGCGTGCCCATGATCATGTTGGTATGCGTGATGAAGGAGTTGAACTGGTCGATCTTCTTGGCCAGGCCGAAGTCGGCCACCTTCACCTCGCCCTGGCGGGTGATCATGATGTTGGCCGGCTTGATGTCGCGGTGCACAATGCCGCGGCCGTGGGCATACTCCAGCGCGTGGCAGATCTGCGGCAGCAGCATCATCGCAAGCTGGGGTGTCATGCCGCCGGTGCGCATGATTTCCGCCACGTCCGTCCCGTCGATGTATTCCATGACCAGGAAGTGGAAGTCCTTCCCGATATACCCGTAGTCGAAGATGGTGACGATGTTCGGGTGGTTGAGCTGGGCCATGGACTGGGCCTCGCGCCGGAAGCGGTCCTCGAAGGCATAGTGGCCGCCAGTGCCGCATTTCATGAGCTTGATGGCCACGGCGCGGTTCAGGCTCACCTGTGTGCCGCGATACACCATGCCCATGCCTCCCTGGCCGATCACCTGCTCGGCCAGGTAGCGGCCGTGCGGCAGGATTTCGGTGAGCTCCGCAGGCGTGGGCATGGGCACCCGCGGAGGTGCCGACGAATCGGGCATCGCGGGTGCGGCGGCAGGATGAAACGGAACTGCGGGGGCCGGCATGATTGGGTTTGGTTTACTGTCGCAGGTTCAGGGCCCAAGCTCAAGGCCTGCGTCAGGCCATGTGCACAATCATTGTGGCAACATTGTGCCGGCCGGTTGCTTATGAGGTGATGCCTGTCCTGAACTCTCTTTCCATCATGAAGATTTTTATTATCGCCTGTCTTCTTGCCCTGGCTTTGCCACCCGTGTTGCGCGCAGCAGAGAAGGATGTGGTTCTGGCGGACTTCGAGGGCGAAGACTACGGTGCCTGGAAAGTGGAGGGCGAAGCCTTTGGCAAGGGCCCGGCTCATGGTGCGCTCGGTCATCAAAAGCCCGTGACCGGCTTCCTGGGCCGCGGCCTGGCTAACAGCTACAATGGTGGCGACAAGAGCAAGGGCAGGCTCACCTCACCGGAGTTCAAGATGGAGCGCCGCTACCTCAGCTTCCTTATTGGCGGTGGCGGCTGGGAGGGGAAGACCTGCATCAATCTCCTGGTCGATGGCAAGGTGGTCCGCACCGCCGCCGGCACGAATGTTCGTCCTGGTGGAGTCGAGACCTTGTCTCTGTCCTTCTGGGACGTGGCGGACCTGGCGGGCAAAAGCGCCCGGATCGAAATCGTGGATGATGCTTCCAGCAGTTGGGGCCACATCAATGTGGATCAGATCGTGCTCACGGATGTGAAACCGAGGGCGGGATCCATCGTCGTGGCCGAGGAGGAAGAGGACAAAGGCGACGGCGAACTTCTGTACAACGGCATCCGCCTGCCCAAGCACTGGCCGCCGCGCATCACTGATCCAAAGAACCGCGCCGTGCGTCCCGTACCATGGCTGGAGCATCCGCCGGAAGTCATCTCCGTTGATGTGGGAAGGCAGCTATTCGTGGACGATTTTCTCATTGGCAGCAGCGCCAACCTAACACGCAGCTACCATCATCCGAAACGCTATGAAGGCAACCCGGTGCTGAAGCCGGAGACAGAGATGGAGATGAACCAGGGCGAACACCCCGTGGCGGCCCTGTTCAACGACGGCGTGTGCTTCGATCCCAAAGATCATCTGTTCAAGATGTGGTACCACGCCGGCTGGTTCGACGGCACCGGCTACGCCACGAGCAAGGACGGTCTGCACTGGCAGAGGGCGGATCAGGACGTGATGCCCGGCACGAACCGCATTCTTCCTGCGGCAGGCCATGGGCATCGCGATGGCAGCGCGGTGTGGCTTGATCATTCCGCCACCGATCCGGCCCAGCGGTTCAAGATGTTCCTCTACGAGCGACCCTCGGAAACCTATGGCGGCCAGGTGTTTGCCTCGCCTGATGGCATTCATTGGGGCGCGCCCACACGCACCGGCATGGTGGGCGACAACACCACCATCTTCTACAACCCCTTCCGCAAAAAATGGGTGTACAGCGTGCGCACCAGCATGGACGGCCGCACCCGCAGCTACCGCGAGTGCGACGACCTCTTTGCCGGAGCGCAATGGCATGACAAGGAGCTGGTCTTCTGGGCCGGAGCCGACGAGCTCGATCTTCCCGATCCCAAAGTGGGCGACCGCACCCAGCTCTACAACCTTGATGCGGTGGGCTACGAAAGCCTCATGCTCGGCGTGTTTAACATCTTGTTTGGACCAACCAACGAGGTGTGCGCCCACGAGAAACATCCCAAGCTTACCGACCTGGAACTGGCCTTCAGCCGCGACGGCTTCCACTGGCACCGGCCGGAGCACGTGCCCTTCCTCGCCGGCACGCGCAAGGAAGGCGACTGGGACCGCGCCTACTTGCACCCCGCGGCCACGATCTGCGCCATTGTGGGCGACAAGCTGTACTTCTACTACAGCGGCTTCTCCGGCATCAGCCCCAAACGCGGCGGCGACATCTATGCCGGCGCTTCCACCGGTGTTGCCATCCTGCGCCGCGATGGCTTCGCCTCCATGGATGCAGGTGAGAAAGCAGGCACTCTCACCACCCGCACGCTCACCTTTGGCGGCAGCCATTTGTTTGTGAACGCCAGCGTGGATGGCGAACTAAAAGCCGAGGTGCTGGATGAAAACGGCAAAGCCATCGCCCCTTTCACGCTCGGCAACTGCGTGCCCTTCAGCGGTGACAAAACCAAGCAGCACCTTGCCTGGAAAGACGGCGAGAACTTGAAAGCCTTGGCAGGGAAAAAAGTGAAGCTGCGTTTTCAACTCGCACGCGGCCAGCTCTATGCCTTCTGGGTCAGCCCTGATGAAAGCGGTGCCAGCCATGGCTTCGTAGCTGCGGGTGGTCCGGAATTTAATGGACCGGTGGATGCGCCGTGATTTGCGCGGCAGCGTCTTGGACTGTGGCAGCTTGCTCGGAATTGTATCATCTTCGTGAGGCGTCGTCTTCAAAGCCCCGTTAGGGGCGGGACAACAAAGCGAAGGGCAAGGAGCGAAGCGACGCAGCCCTGGTATTATCGGCAGAATCATTGGAGCCCTGAAAGGGCGGGACAAGGGAAGGGCACAGGAGTTGGCATCAACGCTTTTGACACAACGCAACCTGTCACGCCCCTTCAAGGCTCAGACCGCTCCGCCTGCGATACCAGGGCTGCGTCGCTGCACTCCTTGCCCTTCGCTTTGCGTGTGCCGCCCCTGTCGGGGCTTCGGACCTCTCCTGGCGCGCCATTCGATGGGCCGTTTTAACAACGATGCTCTATTGCCCCTCCCACATCCGCACGTTGCGGAAGCTGGCCGATTCACCGGTCACTACAAACTCAATCGTCGCCTTCTCCATCGCCAGCAACGGATCACTGCCGGAAAGCGTGTGACCATCCATGGCCGCCGTCATTCGGTCGCCGTGAAGCGTGACTTGCACGGTCTTCCATTCACCCGCCTTGATGGGAGCGGCGGCCTTGCCGAACGGCACGGCCTTGTCCGGACCCTTGTGATCATGATCATCCTTTTGCGCGGTGAAGCCATCGCTGCGCAGCGTGACACTGCAAATGTGCTCCGGCACGGCATCCTGAATGCGGAAGATGACCTGGCGGCACCCGTCCATCTTGACATCGAACTGAATGACGGCGTCTTTGAAGACCCGATAGCCAACGACGAATCCGCTGCGGCCGTCCTCCGGCAGCTCCTTGCCACGCAGTGCCCCACCGGCAAAGTCCCACTGCCCCGACAGCACCCGCCAGCCTTTCTTGGCAGTGTAGGCCCGGCCAGCTTGAATCGACGGCACAGGCTGGGAAAAGTCTTCGCTGATCAAAAGCTTGCCGTGATCTTCCGCGAAGGCGGTTGTCACCAGCAGACCTGTGCAAAGAAGACCAAGCGCGGCTTTCATAAGCTCAATGCGGCTCGACGGCCCAGATGCCAAGGTCATCAAACGAGGCCTTGCCGCCGTTCACCGTGAAATGCAGGTCGCTTTTAGTCGGATGAGCAAGGCCGGAGGATTTCAGATACCCCACAGGCTTGCCGTCCAGGGTCACACGCATTTCGTCTCCAACGATTTCCATGGTCACCTGATACCACCGGCCCGCTTCAAACTTCGTCTGGATGGACTGCTGCCGGGGAGCGCTGAGCTTCCTGTACTCCTCCTTGCGCTGGGGATCATCGCGCATCTTTTCCATCGCCGTGCTCAGCCGCTCCTTGTCGTCGCCGAGATACATGGCCGAGGGTGTCATGGACACCCGGCAGATGTGGCCGCCGTGCGAATCCTTGTAACCATGGTCATCGCACACGGCGGCTATGGAAGTCGCGCCCTCGAGGCGGAACTTGAATTCGATGATCATGTCCTTCTGCCCCACCTTCACCGAAGCGACGGCGCCATGCTTGGGATTGGTTTGATCAGCCGCCAGCACACCATCGGCAGGCGCGAAAGTGGGGAAGGCCACGCGCCACGCCTTGCCGAGTTCTGGGCGGGCGAAATCATCGGTAAACACCGGTGCGCCCTTCTTGCCCAGTGGCTGGGACGGCACCTCGGCCGCTGTGAAGGTGGCGGCGGCAAAAACAAACCCAAGGCAAAGCAGGGACGCGCGGTGCATGATGACCGCTTCAACGACGCTGATGCCGGACTTCATGCAGGGATTGAGCCATGTTTCATGACGCGCCGGCAATAAAGCCTTGGACAAACGTGGGCGAAATTCCCACGCATGAGGAACCTTATTTCTGTTTCTCCGCCGATGACCATGCCCAAATCATTTTTATCAAACCGCCATCGCCGCCAGCCGTGCATGGGAACATCGGCAGGCGCAGGTCGGAACGATGTGGCCGCTAGGGCAGTTCAGGGCGAATCGCACCCGATCCAAGTGGATCCAACCTCGAAAAATGCACTTCGCAGCCGGACGGTTGGAACCGTGCTGAGGAAGGCAGCCTCAAACGTTGCTTCAAAAGCCCAGCAATTTCGTTGGTTTGACATGAGACACTGTCAGATGCCTTTGGGGCTTTTCCCAGCCCTCCTCTTGCTGGCCCTGCCCTTGAAGGCCGAAACAGTGTTCGTCGTTCCTGCCGCGACGCATGAAAACATCGTCTATGGACCCAAGGAGCGGAACGTCCTGGATTTCTGGAAGGCCCATTCCGACAAGCCCACACCGGTGCTGCTGTGCATGCATGGCGGTGGTTTCCACGCCGGCGACAAGTCGGCCTACCGCAAGGAACCGCTGGTGAACGACTGCCTGGCCCATGGCATCTCGGTCGCCTCGATGAACTACCGCTATACCACTACCGCACCCCTGCCCGCGGCCATGTACGACGGGCTGCGGGCCGTGCAGTTCCTGCGATCCAAGGCGGCGGACTGGAACATCGATCCGGAGAAGATCGGCACCACGGGCATCTCGGCCGGCGGCAACATGTCCGTGTGGATGGCCTGCAAGGATGATATTGCGAGCCCTGCCAGTACCGATCCAGTAGCCCGGTTGTCCAGCCGCCTCACCTTTGCCATGGGCCGCGGTGCGCAGACCTTCAACGATCCGAAACTCATCAAGCAGTACATCTATCAGGGCGTGCCGTTCTTCATGGAAAAGGTGCCGCCCGAAGAAGCCACGAAACTTCAGCCTGCGCTCGTGGAATCCTCCGCCATCTATCTGGTGACGAAAGATGATCCGCCCGTGTACCTGATGTATGCGCCGCATCGAAAGTTGGAAGATGCGCCCTATCCCGAGGGAGCCTCACCCAACGATTACATCCACGGCCCGGCCTTTGGTGCCGTGTTCAAGAAGAAGTACGATGAGCTGGGCCTGGAATGCGTGTTCCACTTTCATGACAACCCCGAAAGGCCCGGCGATGAACTGGAGTTCATCCTGCGCCATTTCGGCATGAAATAACCCTCCTCCCATGTTCTCGCTCTGCCGTCTTTTCACCTCCCTTCTTGTGCTCGCGTTGCTTGCCACCGCGGGGCTTTTCCTTGCCTGTTATCGCGAGGAAGCCCGGCCGCTGGCCGTCGCCTTCTTTGTCTTCATGATGCTGGCGTTGAAGGCGCATCCTTCCCTCCGCAGCTTTGCCTTCACTGCCTCGGTTCTGGTTTCGGTCAGCACGGCCCTGCTTTATCCGGCGGTCTTCATGTCCTGGGGCAGGTTCAATCCGAAAGAGCTGATCGTGCCGCTCACCCAGATCATCATGTTCGGCATGGGCACCACGCTCACGCTGGCGGATTTTGACCGGGTGATGAAGTTCCCCTGGCCGGTGTGCGTGGGGCTGGTGCTGCACTTCACCGTCATGCCCTTGGTGGCCGTGGTGATCACCCATGTGTTTGGCTTCACAGGCGAGCTGGCCGCGGGCGTGGTGCTGATCGGCTCAGTCTCCGCTGGCATGGCGTCAAACCTGATGTGCTACCTCGCGAAAGGTAACGTGGCGCTCTCCGTGACCATGACGCTCTTTTCCACCCTCGCGGCGCCCTTCCTCACGCCCCTGCTGATGCAGTGGCTGGCCGGCCAGTACATCCCGGTGCACATGTTTGAAATGATGGTCTCCATCGTAAACATGATCCTGGTGCCCATCGCCGCCGGGCTGGTGGCCAACGCGATCTTGTACCGCCAGGCAGCGTGGAACTGCAGCGTGCCGGTACTTCTGCTCATCATTCTGGGTTGTGCCCTGCTTGCCTGCCTGGCGGACCAGGTGCCGGCTGAATGGCTGGGCGGCTGGGCGAAGCTGAAGAGCGGCGTGGCTGTCGGCGGCGCCATGGTCGGCGTGGTGGCCCTGGCCCGCATCGTGGTGAGCCTTCTGCTGCGCAAGGGCGACACCTGGATGGATGCCACGCTGCCAGTCGTTTCCATGAGCGCGATCACCTTGGTGGTGGGCATCATCACCGTGCAGACCCGTGAGGTGCTGCTTTCCGTCGGCCCGGTGCTGGTGCTCGCCTCGCTGCTGCACAACCTGACGGGCTACACGCTGGGCTACTGGGGCGCGCGGCTGCTCGGCGGCCGCATGACGGAGGCCGACTGCCGCACCGTGGCCATCGAGGTAGGCATGCAGAACGGCGGCATGGCCACCGGCATCGCCATTGACGTGTTGCACAGCCATGTGGCCGCCCTGCCTCCTGGCATCTTTGGCACCACGATGAACATCACCGGCTCGCTGCTGGCGAACTTCTGGAAACGCCGCCCGCCCACGACGGCTCCCGAGGCGAGGGAGGACGTCGCTTTCAGGCCCCACGGATGAGGCCCGCAGTTTTTCCGCACCGGCGCTTGCACAACGCAAATCAGCCGGTACTCTACCGGCCCACTTCGCACATTTACCTCGTGGTGTAATGGTAACACAGGAGATTTTGATTCTCTCGTTCAAGGTTCGAGTCCTTGCGAGGTAGCGAAGTCCACTGTAAAAAGTGGGTTCAGTGCCGGTTAATTTGCCTCGTGGTGTAATGGTAACACAGGAGATTCTGAATCTCTCGTTCAAGGTTCGAGTCCTTGCGAGGCAGCCAGCGGTGCAGGCTCGGCGAAGCCTTTTCAACTCACTGTGACGTAGCTTTTAGCGGCGCATGCTCAATGTGCTCCCATCAGCACCAGTTCGGAGAGAACCAATGTTTTGCTGGTGGTGCCGGGATAGACTTCCAGAATCTCCAGGCTGCATTGATCGCCGGAGCGCACCATGATGTCGGTAAAACTGGCGCTGATCCAGTCATAGGAGTCGGGCAGCAGGAAGTCACAGACCGCTTTCCCGTTGTACCAGAAGCGCATTTTCTTGATCCGGCTGGCGGCGGCCCAGAGTTCATGGCTGCGGTGGTCGCCGCTGATAAGGTCGAACCCATAGAAAGGCACCTGGCCTTCCATTTCAGCAGGGATTTTGGCGGGGAAATGAATGACCAGCCTGGTGCCGATGCCGCCGCTCTCATCCCGCCAGGCCGTGCCCGCGCGCACGTCATCGAGCACGATGATGCGTGTCTCCTTGGTGTCGCCCTTCTTCGCGGCATAAATGGTGGACTTGATCGTGCATTTCAGTCCGCAGATGGCCATGCTGTCCGGAGTCACCGGACCATTGGTTTCGGCTTTGATTTCCGGCAGGGCGGCGCTGCATGTGCCGGCGAGTGCCAGCAGGGCGATAAACAGGGTTTTCATTGAGCCGTGAGGTTTAGGATGCCAGATCAATAACGTCGGAATCGCTTCCACGATGCCGATGAAAGTACAAGTATAAGAGCCGAAAGCCGCGCACTGAGGACGGCACGAGGATTCGCATCAAACTCCCGCCAGCTTCCGCGCATAGGCCAGATTGTCTATTTCATCTGGGTGCTTGTCGTGACGGATGGCCTTGATGCGTGGAAACCGCAGGGCCAGGCCGCTGTCGTGGCGGTCGCTGGGCTGGATGCTGTCGAAGGCAATCTCCAGCACCGTGTCGGGAACAACGGTGCGCACGCGGCCCTTTTGGCTCATGGTGTTTTGGGTGAAGTGCTCGGTCAGGCCTTCGATCTCGGCGTCGGTGAGGCCGCTGTAGGCCTTGCCGATGATGCGCAACGCGCCGTTGGTTTCGTCGCGCACCGCGAAGGTGTAGTCGCTGAGCATGTGGCTGCGCTTGCCGTGGCCCTGCTCGGCTTTGACAACGACGACATCGAGCGTGGAGAAGGCCTTTTTCAGTTTCAGCCAGGCCTTGCCACGGCGGCCGGGGGAGTAGGCGCTGGCGGGGGATTTGGCGATCAGGCCCTCATTGCCGCGTCGGCGGGCAGCCTGGAAGGCGCTCTCGATTTCGTCAGCCGAGGCGGCGCTCATCCGCTCGATGCGGACAAAGCCGGGCGGTAGAACCAGCTCCTCCAAATGCTGGCGGCGCTCGCTCAGTGGCAGAGGCAGCAGCGACTGGCCATTGCGCCAGAGCACGTCGAAAACCACATATTGCACGGTGATGGCGCTGGGCAGGAAGAGGTCTTCCTGATCCGTGCGGCCCAGGCGCTTTTGCAGGTCGAAGAAGGTCAGTTTGCCGTCGGCGTCGTGGGCGATGATCTCGCCGTCCAGGATCAGCTCGTCGGCCAGCCCCGCAGCCTCCTGGCGGATTTCCGGGAACTGGCTGCCGATCGGCTTCAGGTCGCGGGTGAAGATCTCGGTGCCGCTGGCGGTACGATGCACCTGGGCGCGGATGCCGTCGAACTTGTCCTCCAGCCACACGCTGTCGGTTTGCAGGCGCTCCCAGATGTCCTCGGCGCTCTCTTCGGGCGAGGCGAGCATGACCTTCACCGGCACCATGGGGCGAGGTTGGGCGGTGTGCAGGGCGTGCTGGCGCGCGAGGATGGCCGCTGCGCCGATGTCGCCACACAGCATGGCGGCCTCGCGCACGTCATCGGCGGGCTCGGTGAAGGCTTCGGCCACAGCTTCCTCGATCAGCCCTTCCTTGGATCCCATGCGCAGGTCGCCGCTCATGAGCCGGACGAGCCAGGAACCCTCCATGGCGTTAAGCGAGGCGAGGCGGGCACGCAGCACCTGGGTCTTGGCCACCGGACCGCGTGCCTGGCGCAGAGCATAGAAGAAGTCACGCAGCGCGGGAAGGTCGAAGGCCGGATCGCTGGCAAGGCCTGGCGCACGTTGCAGCACCAGGTAAGCCGTGCGGCCGGCATCCGCCTGCGAGCGCGAGATGGCCGTGTACTCATCCTCGCGCAGGCCGCTGACCTCCAGCAAGGCACGGCGCACAATGGCCCAGCCAACATTGAGCGCCTCGCCTACCGAACCGCTGAAAAAGCGCGCCGCCAGCGCCACTTCTTCATCCGTGGCCAGGCCAGCCAAGCAGGCGCTGAGATGGGCGGTTTTCTTCAGCCGCGAACTCTCTTCCGCTGTCAATGCACAGGCCCGCACCCAGACCCCGAAGCCGCTGACCGGTGGTGTGTCGTCAGCGGGGGCGGCCGCGGCTGGCAGGGAGGTGGGGTGCGGGGTGCTGAGGCTGAGCTCAAGCTGATCGTTCTGCCCCAGCGCCCAAGCCTCGTAGCCGCGGCGGCGAAGATCGGCGGCGAATTCGCGCGTGTAGCCATGCACGGTCAGCACGCGGCGTGGCTGCACCATTTCCACCGTTTGCAGCAGCTCGGGATAGTCCGCGTGATCGCTCAGCGGAAAGACTTCGTCCACCTGGTAGCGGTACTTCGCGCCGGGCTGCAAAGCCCAGCCGGAAAGCATCGCCGTGCGCGCCACCTTCAGCTTGCGGATCGCCAGTGAACGCGTGCCCATGGGCGGGAAGATCAGCACGTGGCCGGGCGCTTCTTTGAGATCGAACTCACGGTAGGGCGGCAGGTCTGGAATCTCCGCCGCGCAGACCTCCATGAGCTTCATCACCGAGCCGTGCAGCATGATCGGAGCCCCCGCATCGCGCAAGGCGTGGAGGATTTCCTGCGCCTTGCCCAGCGAGTAGCCCAGCAACACCGGGATGCCTTTCTCATCCAGCGTTTCGCGCACAAACTTCAGCATGGATGCCACAATGTCCGCCACCGGCGGAAAGGCGAACTGCGGCAGGCCGAAGGTCGTTTCCATGATCAGAGTGTCCGCGTGCAGCAGCTCTGCACGGCGGGCTGTGAGGCCCTGGCGCAGCTTGTAATCGCCGGTGTAGAGCAGGGTGGCACCATCGCTTTCGCGGGTCAGGTGCAGCATCGCTGAGCCCAGGATGTGGCCCGCTGGCAGCAGGCGTAAAACATGGCCGCGCCAGGCAAACGGCTCGCCAAATGCCGGCATCGCCAGCTCTCCGCTGCCTGCGCTGTAGCGCGCCTTCATGAGCCGGTGCGTCACCTCGGAGCAGATCGTGAACTTGTGCCGGGCCACATGGTCGCTATGGGCATGCGAGATGAACGCCGTGTCCGCCCCCTGCTGCGGATCCAGCCACAGGCCCGATTCCGGCAGATAGATGCTGCCCTGGCGGTGGATGACTTCAATGAGAGGTGGCGCAGCCATGTCGGGAGGAGGGTACGACTGGGAGGCTTGCAATGCGCGGGCGTTCGGCGAAATTCAGACGATGAGGCCGCCGACCGAAATGCCAGACACCGTGCAGGACTGCAAGGCGTGGACTGAAGACACCCCGGAACACGCGCTGATCGTGAGCAACATCATCGGCCTGCTGCACGAGCGCTTGAAAGGCAGGCCCTGCAAACCTTTCGGCAGCGGCCTGGGGATAACTGCTGACGGGAAGGTTGTTCACCCAGACGTAGCGGTGCTGTGTCCACCAGTGCAATGTGATTCCAGGCGGCCTGAAGCCGTGCGCAACCCTCGGGTCGTTTTTGAGGTGCGCTCGCCGGCAACAGAGGCATACGACTGGTCTGAGAAGTTTGCGCTCTATCGACAGTGCGAGGGTTTTTTGGAGTATGTCCAGCTCTCCTCAGACCGCGTCCGTGGTGAAACTTACAGCCGCAATGCCAACGACACCTTGGCTGTGAGGTTTTTGGGGCCGGATGACACGGTCCGGTTGATGAGCATTGATTGCGACATACCTCTCAGCGCCTTCTATGAAGGCATGGAAATGCTGGTGAAATAAAGGGTTGTCCAACGCTACAATACCTCACACAGTCACTTCACAAAGCAGAGCGGCTCCTCTGCATTTCCAGAAGAAATTTCTTCCGCGCATCCGAGGTCTTCTCAACCTTGGCGCATTCTGTCAGCAATTCGAGATCCAGCTCGGGAAACCAACGGCTCCGGCTCTCCCGCTGGTAGCTTTCTCCCTCAAACACAAACACCTGCAAGGCACCTTTCTGCCAGATCCAGACTTCTGGAATGGCCCAGCGCCGGTAGATTTCCAGCGTGTCGATGCCGCCGCTGGTGATGGCAATTTCGATGGCCAGGTCGGGGCGGTCCTGGCGCTGATCGCCGAAGGCATAGGATTCGTCAGGCTCCTTGCCCGCCTGCTTGATCTCGTTTCGCAGAGTGGTGCTGCCGTGAATGGTAAAGCCTAGATCCTTTGCCTCCAGCCACGCTTCCAGGACCCGGCTGACGTTTGACTTCCTGATTTCGTGTTCGAATGACGGGAACATAATCTCGATCGCGCCGTCCATGTAGGCGATACGAAAGCCACCCCGCTCCTCGCGGATGGAGTCGAGCTCCAAGTAGTCCTGCCACTCCATGCCATCCTGGACGAAGCGCGTTTCCCCCCGTCGAGGCACTTCCAGCAAGCTGAGCATTCGGGCCACAGGCGGCACCTGGTTTCGAGCGCTTGAGACCGGATTGATGGCTTCGGCGATCATAAAGAATGGAAGATAATGCCCTGGACCGGCCTGTAAAGGCTGCCATTGACACTAAAGGATAAACCCGGGGCTGCCGGGCGTATTGGTTTTCCGCCCCACCTCGTTGCCCGGCCCGCAGCCCAAGGCGAGCGCCCCGTCTTTCCCCGCTCCACCCCGTTCCGTTCCTCATGAAACCAACGATCCACGCCCTTTCACGCTTTGCCCTCTGCCTCGCCTTTGCGGCGGCCGGCACGTCTTTTGCGGCCCCGCCCAAGAAGGTGGAAGTCATTGATCCGAACGCGCCGGTCAGTTT
>FTCC01000131.1_pt1 | contig 46339 bp, 31 predicted proteins | sample 1639481 | NCBI WGS metagenome assembly FTCC01 (sample SAMEA3914864, study PRJEB12502) | metagenome | biome: forest; material: soil | place: USA | collected 2012-03-12 | depth 0.3 m | reverse complement strand
GCTTACGCCCATCGCCGTAACCAACGATACGGTGGGCAGCCAGACGATCACCCTTACCGCCACCACAGGCACCGGCTACACCCTGGGCAGCACCACCACGGCCACGGCCACGCTGATCAAGGGCCCCGCCAATGGGCTGCCGGGAGCCAAGGCCGCGTGCCGCTTTCTCATCCAGGCCGCCTTTGGTCCCGATCAAGCCACCTCCACCGGCACCGACGTGATCCCGGCCAATGCCCAGCAGGTGATGGCCATGGGCTTTGGCCCGTGGATCGACAACCAGTTCACCCTGGGGCCTAACAAATTGATGCCGGTTGTGATCGGCTCCGAAAGCCTGAGCCAGTATTACTACGACCTGAAAACCTCCGCCTGGTGGGGCCGCGCCATGGGCGCCAACGCAGCCAATTATCCCGGCGGCCCCAGCACTCAATACGATGTGCTGCGCCAGCGCGTCGCCTTCTGCCTGAGCCAGATCCTCGTCGCCTCCGATCTGCCGGAGACGCTCAATGCGCAGCCCGAAGGCGTGGCGAACTTCTACGACATCTTCGAAGACAACGCCTTCGGCAACTACCGGGACATCCTGTACAAGGTCACCCTGCATCCGGTGATGGGCTTCTATCTCAGCCACCTCATGAACCAGAAGCCGAACGTGGCGGCCAACATCTTTCCGGATGAAAATTATGCGCGTGAGATCATGCAGCTCTTCAGCATCGGCCTGTGGCAGCTCAACACCGATGGCACGCACAAGAAGGATGGCAGCGGCAACGACATCCCCACCTACGACAACACCACGATCACCAACTTTGCCCGTGTCTTCACCGGCCTGAGCTACGGCGGCACCTCGCGCACTTCCTTTCTCAACGCGCCGCAGGACTGGACGCACTCGATGAACATGTGGGATGCCTACCACGACATGAACCCGAAGACGCTGCTCAGCGGGCTGACCACCAGCACGCTAACAGCCACAAGCAGTCCCGACACCGGCGCGAGCGGCATGGCGGACCTGAACACCGCCATCGACAACATCTTCAACCATCCGAACGTCGGGCCCTTTGTGGCGCGGCACTTCATCCAGTTCATGGTCACCTCCAATCCCAGCCCGGCCTATGTCGGCCGTGTGGCGGCTGCGTTCAACAACAACGGCAGCGGCGTGCGGGGTGACATGCAGGCAGTTGTTAAAGCCGTGCTGATGGACGACGAGGCGCGCAACCCGGCGAACATGAGCAACCCGAACTTCGGCAAGCAGCGCGAGCCCTTCCTTCGGGCGGTGAACTACGCGCGCGCCTTCAACGCCAGCTCCACCTCCGGCCTCTACAGCCTGGGCAGCTTCTTCATGGACCTCTACGAGGAGCCGATGAAATCGCCCAGCGTGTTCAACTTCTACCTGCCCGACTACCTGCCGCCGGGCCAGATGACGACCGCCGGCCTCGTGGGACCGGAGTTCCAGGTGATCAACGCCGCCAGCGCCATCGGCATGCCGAACTATTTTGACAACATCCCGGACGACGGCATGGACCGCTGGGGCAACGCCGACAACACCCGCATCGTGACAGTGAACATCGCGCCGGAGCTCGCCCTGGCCAGCGATGTGGACGGGCTCATCCGCCTGCTCAATCTCCAGCTCACCGGCGGCACGCTCACCCCGCAGGAGTTCCAGGTGATCCGCGAGTCCGTGGCCCGCATCACCACCAGCGATTACGACTGGCAGCGCCAGCGGGTGAAGCTGGCGATTTTCCTTGTGAGCACCTCGCCGGAGTTTTGCATCCTTCGCTAAGCCTTCATGAAGACCGGCGACCAGTTTGGGGATGTTTCAGCCTGGCATCAAAGGCAGGTGGAAGCAGGGCCTTTTGGCCATGCAATTCAGCCGGTAAAAACAAGCCTGAAAGGCTTGCATTCCTCAGCCCAGAGTTCGCCCGAGTTTCACGAGGGCTACCCTGGGTTTCATGGCGGCGGGAGGGGCGCAAAGCGCAGACTTCTTCGAAGCCTTGAACTCGCCAGCAGCGCGCCGGGAAAGCGCTGCTATGGAGAACGGCTGACGGACATGTCGGGGGTTTGCGCTATCCGCTGCTTTGCGGAAACCCAGGGTAGCCCTCGTGAGACTCGGGCGAACCCTGGGCTAAGGGACTCAAGCCCTTCAGGCTTGTCTGACTCCTCACTTTTTAGCGTTGATAGATCATTTCCATGAAGACCCCACCTTCACGCCGCCAGTTCCTGAAACAAGGCTGCGCCGGGCTTTCGTCGCTGCCGATTGCCAATACCCTGCTGAACATGCAGCTCTCTGGCAGCATCGCCCAGGCTTCAACGCCTGCCGCGGGCGAGTACCGGGCGATCGTGTGCATTTTCCTCACCGGCGGCATTGATTCGTTCAACATGCTCACGCCGCAGGGCACCACGGAGTACAACGAGTACTTCGCCGAGCGCGGCTCCACCATTTCGCTGACCAAGGCCAGCCTGCTGCCGATCACGCCGCTGAACGACATGGGCGGCAAGAGCTTCGGCCTGCACCCGGGCATGCCGGAGGTCCAGGCGCTGTTCCAGGCCGGGCACGCGGCTTTCGTCGCCAACGTCGGCACGCTGGTGCAGCCCACCACGCTGACGACTTACAACAACGGGCAGGCAACTTTGCCCCTGGGCCTCTTCTCCCATTCCGATCAAGAGGAGCAGTGGCAAAGCTCCACGCCGGACCACCGCAGCGGCGTCGGCTGGGCCGGGCGCATGGCGGATCTCATCCACTCCATTAACAGCAACAACGTCGTGTCGATGAACGTGTCGCTCGACGGAGCTAACGTGTGGCAGTCAGGCAACTCCATCTTCGAATACGCCATCACTCAGGATGGCGCCACGGCGCTGAACAATTACACCCAGCGCTGGCAGACGGAGAGCGGTGTCACCCAGCGGCGCAGTGCGGCTGTGGACGGCCTGCTGGCCTTGCAGTACCAGAACCTTCTGCAAAGCAGCTACGCGCAGGCCCAGCGTTCGGCGTTGGACGCGTACGACCAGTTCTCCCAGGCCACCAGCCCGTCCCTGCCCAATGGCGCCACCTTTCCCACCACCACGCTGGCACAGCAGCTCGAAATGGTGGCCCGCACGGTGAACGGCCGCAGCACGCTGGGCATGACACGGCAGACTTTCTTTTTGAACTATGCCGGCTGGGATCATCATGATGATGTGATCGGCAACATGGCAGGCATGGTGCCGGTGCTCAGCCAGGCCATCAGCGCCTTCTACAATGCGCTAACACTCATCAACATGCAAAACCAGGTGACGCTGTTCATCGCCTCGGACTTCGGCCGCACGCTTACCTCCAACGGCAAGGGCACGGACCATGCCTGGGGTGGCAACATGCTGGTGGTGGGCGGCAGCGTGGCCGGCCAGCGCATCTACGGCCAGTACCCCAGCTTGTACAACAACAACCCGCTGGACGTGGGCCGCGGCCGCCTGATTCCCACCACCAGTGTGGACGAGTACTACGCCGAGCTGGCGCTGTGGCTGGGCGTGCCAAAGAGCAGCCTGCCGCTGGTGCTGCCGAACATCAGCCGCTTCTACAGCCTCACCAACGCCAGCAATCCCGTTGGTTTTCTCCCGTGAACCCCGGGCGCGTGCGGCTGCTGCTGGTGCTCGCCGTCCTAATGACGGTGGCGCTGGTGCTTTGCTGGTTCACCGCCGGCGTGCGCCGTGCGCATGAACAGGCGGCGGCCACCAAAGCTGCCAAGCCCGCCGAAGCCCCAGATCAAATGCCGGCGGAGGTTTTCCAAGGCTCTCCAAGGGCCGCCGAACTGAACCGCGCCGACCGCACCGCGAAGCAGGACCTTGTGGTGCTGCACGACCTGTTAGGCGAGCTGACCACCGTGCTCCACATCGCCAACCTGCCGCCCCTGGGCGACAATGAAGACATCACCGCCGCGCTCACCGGCAAGAACAAGATGCACCTCGTGGTCATCCCGCCGAACCACCCCGCGCTCGATGGCAAAGGCCGCCTCATGGACCGCTGGGGCACGCCCTACTTTTTTCACGCCCGCAGCGCTGACACCTTCGACCTGCGCTCCGCCGGGCCTGACAAGGTGCTGTTCACGGCGGATGACATCACCATGGACATCAAGGAGGCGGCGAGGGCGAAGAGGTGAGATGGCAGCACGTATGGCACTTCGCCTTTGGTCATCACTTCTTTTGCTTCTTCCGAATCTTTTGGCAAAAGACCTTCTCGTGATCGCCGCGGTCATCGTATTCGCCAAGGAATCGGCAACGTGTTTTCACCTTGCCCGACATGGGCACTTCGATATCAAACTGCGAGTAGGCCGATTTTTCATCGGGTATGCTCTCGCCTTCTTTCCGTGTCTCGATTCCGACGGATTCAATGAACCAGATCCGGTCTCTGCCCGTCCAGAAGTTTTTGCCCATCCAGTCTCCAAGAAAGCAGCTCATGCCAGGAATCCGTTGGTCATACCAATGGAGATGGTATCGCTGAGGAAGTTCCTCGCTTGACCAGTCATCACTCTCGAAAATCTTGTCAAACATTCCTTTGTTATCCAGACGGTAGATTTTTACCACTGTGGACCTTCTGAAATACAAGTTCACGGCCACGAGGTTGCCGCGATCATTCCATCGCACCTCTACCCGATCTGTGTGATTTGGGCCGGCTTCCTCGCCTTCTTCGAAAATCGTCTCAACTGTCTTGTGGCTCTTCGTTTCCCGGATGTAAAGACCATGGAAAAAAGGGTCGGCGGGAGTTTCAAGAGGGCCTTCCACGACCTCGTATTTGGAATCGCCCGACAATCCACCTTCGATATCCATGTGATTGGTGTAGGAGCAGGCGAAAGAGGTGCTTACCAGGAGGCGCAGGGTCAACCCTATGGCGAGAGTTTTCATGCAGGTGCTAGTGTTAGTGCCAGGCATGCGGATGCATAATCCGGCTGCAGCCACAGGGCAAGGGAACAGCCTTGCGGTGGCGGATGTTCCGCTGCGGCACTGCTTGACTCCCACCCCACCTCGTCGCACCCTCCCCGTCATGCCAAGCTGGGTGCTCTACGCGATTTTCTCCGCCGTCTTCGCCGGACTCACGGCCGTGCTGGCCAAGGGCGGCATGAAGGACGTCAACGCGGACCTTGGCCTGGCGGTGCGTACCGCCGTGGTGCTCATCGCTGTGGTGGCAAACCTGTTCTTGTGGAAGGGTGTGAAGGACGTCTCATTGATCACGCCCAGGGCATGGATGTTCCTCATTCTCTCCGGCCTGGGCACCACGCTTTCATGGGTGTGCTATTACCGCGCGATGAAGGACGGGCCGGTCTCCTACGTGGCCATCATCGACAAGGGCAGCCTGCTGGTGACGCTGCTGCTCTCCTTCGTGTTCCTGCGCGAGCCGGTCACTGGCAAGGTCCTGCTCGGCGCTGGCCTGGTGACTGCCGGACTCGCGGTGCTGGCGTGGAAGTGAACAAGCGACCAGCCCGCTCAGACTCCTCATTGTTGAGGCTTGCGTAGTAGACTGACGCAACATCAGCGCAGCATGGGAGCTGCTGTAGCTGGCCTCTCTGAGGCCGGACCTGAAGAGCTCGTTTGTCTCCACCGCCAAGTTGGAAACCGCTTGGGACAGGCCATTGGGCTGCGAACCTCTGCCACGCCTCCGGGCTCAAAGAGCCCAGCTACAGCCGGTCTCCGGCTTGCTCCGCACCTCGGTCAGTCTGTCGTGGAAACTTCAACAAGCGCTCCCCACTCAATCCGCTTTATCCCTCCGACTTAGGAACGTAGAGTCCGCGTGCACGGAGCCCATGAAAGACCGCCCTCTCACCCACTATGCCATGCTGTCGATTGCGGCCGCGGTGGTGACATTTCTTTTAAAGCTGGTGGCATGGCGGCTCACCGGCTCGGTGGGCCTGCTTTCGGATGCTTTGGAATCCCTGGCGAATGTGGCCGCCGCGCTCGTGGCTCTGGCCTCGCTGGCGGTGGCGATGAAGCCGGAGGATGACGACCACGCGCACGGCCACTCCAAGGCGGAATACTTCGCCGCAGGCGTGGAGGGCGCGCTGATCATGATTGCAGCGCTCGCCATCGGCTGGGAGGCAGTGGACCGCTTCTTTGCCCCGCAGGCTATCACCAAACCCGTGGCGGGCCTGACGGTGTCGATGCTCGCCTCGGCGGTCAATTTTGTCGTGGCGGGATTGCTGCTGCGGGTAGGCCGTGCGCGGCGCTCCATCGCGCTGGAGGCCGATGCGAAGCACCTCATGGCGGATGTGTGGACCTCTGTTGCCGTGTTCGTCGCGGTTACCCTGGTGGCGCTGACCGGATGGGCATGGCTGGATCCGGTGATCGGCCTCCTGCTCGCCTGCCACATCATCGTCACCGGTGTCAAGCTGGTGAACCAGTCCCTGCATGGCCTGATGGACACCGCCGTCCCTGCCGAGGAACTGGAAGCCATCCGCTCCGCGCTGGACAAGTATGCCGGTGAAGGCGTGCAGTACCATGCCCTGCGCACCCGCCAGGCCGGGGCGCTGAAGTTCATGTCCGTGCACCTGCTCATGCCCGGCGCCTGGACCATCGCCCGCGGCCATGACGTTTCCGAGCGCCTGGAAAACGATCTACGCGGCCTCGTCCCAGGCCTCGTGGTGGTGACTCATCTGGAGCCCGTTGAAGATCCCGTGTCCTGGCACGACGTGGGCTTGGAGCGAACGACGCCGGCGGCTTCCTAGCACCCCGCCCCCTGGAAGGAGATGGGCATCCGCCCCTCGCCCTTTCGTCGATCCCTTTTTGTCCGCTTTGCACACAAAACTGGCGTCCGGAGTCGTTAGCATGAGTGGAAGCCCTGCTGCTGTCTTCTCCTCAACCCGCATGTCCACCCCTGACACATCCGCCGGCTGGCGAACCTGCTTTCAAGAGTATGCCCCCCGGCTGCTGCTTTACGCCCGCCAGTGGACCTCTGGCGCGGCCGATGCGGAGGATGTGGTGCAGATGGCCTTCATCCGCTGGTGGCAGCACAACCCGGGCGGCGACCGCCAGCATGTGCCGCTGCTCTATGCCGCCGTGCGCACCATCGCCCTGGATGTGCGCAAGAGCGATGAACGCCGGCTGCGCCGTGAAACGAATGCCGATGTGGCCCTGCCCACACCCGATGCACCCCATTTCGATCCGCCGGTGGAGGACCGGGAAAACGCCGCCATGCTCGAGCGCGCCGTCCTTGGCCTGCCGCCCGAGCAGCGCGAGGTGGTGACCCTGCGCATCTGGGCGGGGCTCACCTATGCCGAAATCGCCACCACCACGGGCGAGACCATCAACACCGTCGCCGCCCGCTACCGCTATGCTCTCAACAATCTCCATCGCGTGCTGGAGCCGCACCGCGAGGACTTGGGCGCCGCCCCGGCCGCCGTGCTGGCCTGAACTGTTTATCCTCCCCCGACTTATGACTGACCACCATCTTGAACATCTCCTGAAGGGCCTTCGCCCGGCCGCTCCCTCGCCGGAGCTGGTGGAGCGTGTGCAGCGCGACATGGACTTGATCGCCACTTTCCGCGAAGCGGCACCCGTGGCCCAGGCTTCTACCGCCGCCCGCCGCCCGCCCGCCGCGTGGCTTTCCAATCTCGTCTGCGCCGGCCTCGGTGCCGCGGCCGCCGTTGTCGCCATGGGCATCTATCACAGCACCGCCGCCACGGGCAAGGCCCCCTATGCCACCGTGGCTATGCAGACTGCCAATACTGGCGCCATTCTGCCCGTGAGCAGCACCCGGGAATGGATCGATGTGGAGGACCAGGGCATCTCCTTCACCGCGCCGGATTCGCCCGAGCGTAAAATGAAAGTGCTCAGCGTGGAGCGCCAGCAGTGGATCGACCCGCGCGATGGCGCCGAGTACATCGTGGAGGTGCCGAAGGAGGAGTCCCTCACGCTGCCCATCAAATTCCAGTGATCTTTTCGTTCCTCCCTTTCTCAAACCCCACCCGCACCCCCTCATGAAAACCTCGCACCTCTGCCTGCTCATCGCCACCGGCGGCCTGTTTTGGCACCCCAAGCAGCTTCTCGCTCAGGACAAGCCCACCACCCCGCCACCGCCCGGCGAAGCCCACAAGCTCCCGCCTCCAGGCGATGCGCCACGCCCTGAAGGCGAGCACGGCCGCCACCATCGCGATGTCGAGCGCCATGGCCCGGAAATGAAGCCTACCGCCTACATCGGTGTGATGACCCGCCCTCTGGCCCCGGAGGTGCGCGCACAGACCTCGTTGAAGGAAGGCTTCGGCCTGCTGGTGGAAGACGTGATGCCCGACAGCCCGGCCAAGACCTCCGGCCTGCAGCAGAACGATGTGCTCGTGCTTCTGGGCGACCAGCAGCTCATCAATCAGGAACAGCTCGCTGTGCTGGTGCGCAGCACTGCCAAGGACAGCGACATTGTCTTCACCATCAAGCGCGCCGGAGCCGAGCAGAAAGTCACTGTGAAAGTGGGTGAAAAGCTGCTGCCCGCCGTGCCCATGGGCGGCCACGGCCCAGGCTTCCATCCTTTCGACAACTACCGTGAAGGCATCGAGCGCTTCAACCAGGACCTGCGCGACCGGACGGAGCACTTCCAGCGCGGCATGCATGAATACCAGAACCGCATGCAGGAATGGCAGCAGCAGCACGGCCGTGACCAGCGTCATGGTCCCCGCCAGGACGGCGAAAAAGCCCCGCCTCCGCCGACTAACAACAAGAAGGATGACACCAAGGGCCAGCAGGGTTCCGCCACCAGCCACGCTGGCGCGACCGTGAAGGTCGAGGTTGGCTCCAATGGCGCCGAGGGCACTTCCATCGTGACCACGAACAGCAAGGTGGAGCACAACGTCACCCGTCGCGATGACAGCGGTGAATACTCCCTGCATCAGGATGGCGGCACCAAGACCTTCACCGTCAAGCCCACGGCAGGCGAGGAGAAGTCCTTTCCCGTGAGCACCGACGAGGAGCGCAAGGCCGTGCCGGAGGAGTTCAAGGTGAAGCTCAAGGAGCTCGATGAAGTCAGCCGCCAGGTGAAGGTCAAAATCCAGGCCGGCGATGAAGCCCCCGCCGGGAAGAGCGAAGACCGCACCAAGTCCATTTAAGCCGCGCCACCGCACAGCGCGGTTTGAAACAAAGGGCCGTCTTAGCCAGGATCGGTGCTGAGGCGGCCCTGATTGTTTCGTGGGATCACGCCATCACCTCATGCACCGGCCTGCCGGAGCTGATCGGCACCACGCGGCCGGCGGCATCCTTCACCTCCGTATCATGCGGGATGCCCAGCAGGTGGTACATCGTGGCGGCGAGATCATCAGGCCTCACCGGCTTTTCCGCCGGGTATTCGCCGTGCCGGTCGGATGCACCGTGGACAAAGCCGCGCTTCACCCCGCCACCGGCGAGCAGGGCGGTGTAGCACTGCGGCCAGTGGTCACGGCTCACATTGGAATTGATCTTCGGCGTGCGGCCAAATTCGCCCACCCACACCACCAGCGTGTCCTTGAGCAGGCCGCGTGTCTCCATGTCGTTAAGCAGCGTCGGAAGCGTTTGTTCCGTGATCGGCAGATGGAATTTCTCGATGATAGGGAACATGCGCGTGTTGTTAAACCCGTGCGTGTCCCAGCCGCCTTCTGTCGTGCTCTGGCCTCCAATGCCCGGGGCGAAGTTCACCGTCACAAACTTCACGCCCGCCTCAATGAGCCGGCGCGCCAGCAGGCAGCTTTGGCCATAGGTGGTGCGGCCGTAGGCATCGCGCACCACTTGCGGCTCCTGCCCCAGGTCGAAGGCCTGGCGCACGCGGTCGCTGTGCAGCATGTTCAGCGCCTTTTCGTAGTAGCTGTCCAGCCCCCGCGCCTCGGCGCTGGTGTCCAGCAGTTGCGACTGCTGGTCGATGAGCTGCTGCAGCCCGCGGCGGGCCGCCAGGCGCTCGTAGCTCACCCCGCTTGGCAGGCTCAGCTCCGGCAGGGCAAAGCCCGGCGCGTTCGGATCGCGCAGCACCAGAAAGGGATCGTGAACCTTGCCCAAAAAGCTGCCGTTCTGGCCCGGCGTGGTGGCGCCGTCGCTCACCAGGCTGGGGTACGTCACTGCCGTGGGGATTTCCGTGTCACCACTCGGCGCATACTTGTCCACCACCGAGGCGTAGGCCGGGTACAGCTCCAGGTTTTCGCGCAGCCGCTGGTCGTCCGAGGCCGGCGCGTGGCCGCTCAGCGCGTAGTAGCCCGCGCTGTTGTGGTTCTTCATCGTGTGCGTCATCGAGCGGATGAGCGTCACCTTGTCCATGATCTTCGCCGTCTTCGGCAGCAGGGAATTGACCCAGATGCCGTCGGCACTCGACTTCATCGGCTTGTGAAAACCTCGGATGCCTTCCGGCGCCTCCGGCTTCATGTCAAAGGTCTCCAGATGGCTCGGCCCGCCCCATTGGAACAAAAAGATCACCGATTTCGCCTTCGCCACCGGCCGCTCCGGTCCCGCCTCCAGCGCCCGCAGCCAGCGCGGCATGGTGAGGCCGAAAAGACCCAGCCCTCCGGCTCGGAGGATGGAACGGCGGCTGGGATCAAAGTTCATGGGCAAGGGGACATACGACGGAACAGACGGAGGTTTTGCCACATCAGCACGGATTCGAGGAAGAGACAGAGGTGAACGGGGGACTGGTCCGTGCCACAAGAGCTTTTTTGTCATTGTCTTCCGAGCGCAGGTGTGACGTCATCTTCTTATGACGCGTCACTTCATCGTCGCCTTCGCATGCCTGCTGTGTTCGTTGACGAACGTCAGCGCAGACATAACACCGGTCACCATGGTTCAGTTGATCGCCACCCCGGAAAAGTACGAAGGGCGGCATGTGCGCGTGATTGGTTTCCTGCACCTGGAGTTCGAAGGTAATGTGCTCTACCTTCACCGGGAGGACTACGATCATGCCATCGTCGGCAATGGCATTTGGGTGGAGCTTGGCAGGGACAACCAGAAGCTGTCAGACAAATATGTGCTGCTTGAAGGTGTCTTTACGGCGAAAGAGCACGGGCACATGGGCATGTGGAGCGGAGCCTTGAAGGACATCAATCGTTCGATGATCTGGTCATCAACGGAAGAGCTGCGAAGTCAGCAAAACTCGGTGCCTTTGAAGCCCAGGAAGTGAAAGTTGACTGCCAAGCCGCGTCTTCCCCGCAACAGATGCTCTTCTAGGGCGGTTGCGTTTTTAATCGACCAAGCCGCGAGAATGGACACAAAGATTCTAAATGAAGGTTTGAACTTTGCCATGGAGTTTGGGCTTAACTGGTTGCAGCCAGTTCAGGCCAGGCTCTCGAAGGTATTTCCTCATTTGAGCCAGCCAGAGCTGGACGAATGCAATCGTGTTTGCCGTGCGGCCATGAAACACGGCCATGCCCGGCTTGTTCCCTGCTGGCGCGAGGCATGCAAGGATCAGTCACGGGCTTTCGAGCTTTTCCGGCGAGATGTCACTTCACAGTATGCCTGGGTCTCGGAGGCAAACCTTTCGCACCTGTTCTCGCAAAGCTGCTACTATGCTCATAAAGATGGGGAACTTTAGCGCGGCACGCCGCCTCCTGCGACATTGCCTTGCCCGCCGCCACCGTTGTGGCAACATGCCGCTTCATGCCCGACAACGATCTCTGGAAAGCCCTCACCCCCGCTGCGCAGTCGGCCCTGGCCACCCGCGATTACACCGAGCGCATGATTGAGGCGAAGGAGCTGGCGGGCCAGCCAGCTCCCATTCCGGGTGTGGAAGTGTTTCACCGCCGCGTGTACGCGCAGCGCTACCGGGGGCACTTCGGCGAATTTGCCCGTGAAGGGCAGGGCCGTCTCGGAGAGATCGGGCTGTGGCCGCGCCAGTGGGCCACGGCGGTGATGTACGCGGGCACCAGCAAGGGCTTCCACATCCATCCCCCGCACATCCCGCAAGGCGTGGAGGCCGCGGACTGGTTCCAAAAGCTGTATGTGCAGGAACTGCGGAACTACGCTGCACGACCCTATGACAAGGAGCAGTGGGACTGCATGTTCTTCGTCTCTGGCATCGCCGAGATGTTCCTTGTTGATGAGCGCGCGGGCATGCCGCGCACCAAGATGCGCTTCATCATTGAAGGCGACGACATCCCAGGCCCTAACAATGTCGGTGTGGTCATTCCCGCCGGCGTGGCCCATGCCATCCGCTGTGCTGGCTCACGCGATCTCATCATGGTGTATGGCACCAGCACCGTCTTCGAGCCGGAGAACGAGGGCCGCATCGCCCACGGCATCGAGACCCCCGCCATGCCGGCCGACTGGCAGGCCTATTGGAACCGGACCGAGGCCTGAGGCCCTGCCGCATGGACGACTCCCTCCCAGAACTTGGCTACGACGGCGAGGTGGTGGAGCGCGTGTGGCTGCTGGCCCAGACCATTGCCGGCAATGACCCGGCCGTGTGGCGCAAGGACGAATCCGGTGCCTGGATTCATCGCCAGGACTACCGCAACCGCCGCTCGCAGTTCGGCTGGGAGATTGCCGATTATGGCTTCTTCCTCCGGCGCTCTGGCGTCGCCGCCCTGCGCCCGATGCAGTGGCAGAACCACGTCGATTTCCTGGTGGCCGCGCGCACGGGCGCGATCATCACTGCCGACGGCCTGCAGAACGTGCGCAAGCTGATTTAGGCCGCGGTGCACTTTTTTGCACAGGATCGCATACGGCTTTGATCGCCACGCGGTTTTGGCTATGACTGATCCTTTCCCGCACTCCTCATGGCCGCCAGCATCCATCCCACCGCCATCATTGATCCCTCTGCCAAGCTCGGAGAGGGCGTCCATGTCGGCCCCTACTGCATCATCGGCGAGGGAGTGGAGCTGGGGGATGAGTGCTGGCTGCAGCATCATGTGACCCTCCTCGGGCCTTCGAAGATCGGCCGGCGCAACCGCTTTCACGCCTACGGCTCCATCGGCCAGCAGACGCAGGACCTCAAGTACGCGGGCGAGCCCACCTTCCTGGAGATCGGTGATGACAACAACTTCCGCGAGTTCTGCACCGTGCACCGGGCCACTGGAATCGGTTTGAAAACCATCATCGGCAGCCACAACCATTTCCTCAGCTACGCCCATGTGGCCCACGACTGCGTGGTGGGCAGCCATTGCATTTTCTCAAACAACGCCACCCTGGCCGGCCACGTCACGGTGGAAGACCACGTCATCATCAGCGGCCTCACCGCCGTGCACCAGTTCTGCCGCCTGGGCGAGCGCGCCATTACCGGCGGCTGCAGCAAGGTGGTGCAGGATGTGCCGCCCTACACCGTGGTGGATGGCAACCCCGGTCGTGCTCGTGGATTGAATGTCGTAGGCCTGCGCCGCGCCGGCTTCACCGAGGAGCAGATCAAGGCCATCAACGCCGCCTACCGCACCATTTACCGCAAAGGCCTCAACACCAGCCAGGCGCTGGAAGCCATCCGCAGCGGCCCAACGACACCCGAGGTGGAGAAATTCATCGCCTTCGTCGAAGGCTCGCAGCGCGGCGTGGTGAGCGCGGGGAAGGCGCAGGGGTAATAGCTCCTACTTGTACGGCGTCTCCAGCTCCAGCTTCAACGGCCCGGTCGTCAATGTCACATGCGGGACGGTGATGAGACCTGTGGCATCCGGTGCAGGCCAGCCGGCGGCCAGCTCCTTGTCCCCGGGGCCTTTGATCCGCCACACCGCCGTGTTCCCCGGCAGCACCTTGAAATGCTGCAAACGGCGCAAAGTGACGTCCACCGTGGCGCTCTCCGGCATGGAGGCCGGCGGGTGGTCCACCTGAGGATGCACCAGCCAGAGCTGCATGCCGAAGTGGCCTTGCGTATCACTTTCGACCTTCCAGCGGAACCACGCGTTGAGCTGGCCGGATGCATCGAAATCCTGCGGGCTGTCCAGCCAGGGGCAGCGCTGGTTGCAGCTCGCGTGGGTGAAGACGGGATACGCTTCATTGCGGCGGATCTCCTGCCACGGGAAGGCCAGCGCTACATCGCACAGAGGGAACTTCGCCGCCACCGAAGTGAAAGTAGTGTGGCCAAACAAGCCCCAGCTCAGCACCAACGGCAAACGACCAGCCTGTGCGGCCTGCACCAGCGCGGGCTGGGTCTTGGACCAGTTGTCATTCTGCGCGGAGAAATCCACCAGCACCGGCGGGTCCGGCAGGTCGGAGGCCGAGATGCTGCGCAGCCAGGCATCGCGCTCGGCGGCTGGAGCATTCGCAGCCGGCTCGGGCAAGAAACCGCCCATGCGCGTGGCTGCGTACTCCGTTCCCGCCGGTACCTGGGCGCGGACGGCGGCAAAGATGTCGCCATGCGGCAGGCCCAGCGCCAGCGTGCCGCAGCCGCCCATGGACACGCCGCAGAGATACACGCGGTTGCGGTCGCAATGGCGCTGGGAGATTACCCATTCAATCGTGTCCAGCAGCCGCTTCTCCGCCGCGGTGAGCTTCGTGCCCAGCTCGGGATGAGCGTGGCGCTCCTTCCAGCCATACCACTCGCTGTTCGTGGTGCTCAGGTACAGCGCGTAAAAGTCATCCGGCGAGCGCGTGGCCACCGTGGCCGGATCGTCACCGCCGCCGATCTTGCGGTCAAGGTGGCCGTAGCCCAGATAATCATACGCCGTGCGGTTGGCCGAATGCAGCACCACGCACAGCGGCGCACCTTCTCGTGGCGTCTTGGGCGAAACGAGGTAGAAGCTGTTGTGGTTCTGCCCGTTGGCGCCGGTTTCCTCACCCGGCGTGTACACCCATTCCTTGTCGATGCCCTGCGGGTAACCCCAAGCTTCGCGCGGCCCGTGAGTGTAGCGCTCGATGATGCGGCCGTTCGTTGCGCGCATCGTTTTGTTAGCCGCGTCCAAGGCCGGCGGCCAGTCCGCCGCATGGGCGATAAAAGCGGTGCTCAGCAGGCAGAAAAGAAAAAGGCGGCGCATGAGGGAGGAAAGGAGCGGGCAGGGTGGTTCTTGCACACGGCACCATTGCAAATCCAGAATCCTGAAAAGGGCAAAAAAATGAATTTCATATCTTTTTGCCCTCCAATTTTTTTGCCCTTTTCAGGATCTCTGCCGTTCGTCTTACCCCCCGCTGATGCTTTCCCACTCCAGCCCAAACCTCGCCAGGTACTTCTTCAGCCGGTCGGCGTCGTTGGCTTTGGCCTTCTTCGCGCGGGAGACAGCGTAGAGCCTGCGCCCGGCATCGCTGAGGGATTTGGATTCGGTGCACACCTTCAGTACATAATCGAGCTGCACGAGGTCGAAGGGGTCCAGCTTCTCGCGCTGTGCGGTTGTTAAGATCGACGGGGCGGGGGAGGATGAAATCTGGCCGCCGGGGCGTTTCCAGCCCTCCTGCAGCCGGGCGATCTCGGCCTCCACACAGGCCTCGGTGATGCGCCCCTTGGGGGCGAGCGTGGCCATGCGCGTCACCGCCGCATTCAGGTCGCGGAAGTTCGCGCTCCACAGCGCCTCCGGGCCGCGGGCGAACTTCATGAATTTGTCGCGCGCTTCTTTGTTAAACCGCACCTGGCGGCGGTGGGTTTTGGCGAAGCGTTCCAGCTCATAGTCCAGGTTGGCCGGGATGTCCTCGCGGCGTTCCGCCAGGCCGGGCAGGGTGAAGGTCCACAGGTTGATGCGGGCCAGGAGGTCCTCGCGGAAGCGGCCCGCGGCCATGTCGGCACGCAGGTCGCGGTTCGTGCCGGCGATGAGCTGGAAGTCGCTGCGCACTGGCTTGTCCGCGCCCAGCGGCAGGAAAATCTTGTCCTCCAGCGCACGCAGCAGCATGGCCTGCTCATCGGGTCCCAGCTCACCGATTTCATCCAGAAACACCAGGCCGGCGTCGGCCTCCTTCAGCAGGCCAGGGCGGTCGGCCTGCGCACCGGTGAAGGCCCCGCGTTTGTGACCAAAGAGCGTGGACATGGCCTGGTCGCCGCGCAGGGTGGCACAGTTCACTTCCACGAAGCGGCCTGCCAGGCCTGCGCGTTGACGGCGCAGCTCGTAAATGCGGCCGGCGAGCATGGATTTGCCAGCCCCTGTCGGGCCGGTGAGCAGCACGGGCGCGCTGGAGCTGACGGCCACGCGCTCGATCTGGCCGATGAGGCCGTTGAAGGCCTTGTTGCGCGTGGCGATGCCGCTCTTCAGGAAGTCCAGCGTCTGCTCCTGCTCCTGCACGAAGCGGGTGTTCAGCCGGTCGTACTTCGAAAGGTCCAGGTCGATGACCGCATAGTGCCCGGCGGCGGAGGAGCCGCGGCCAGTGCCCTGCGGCGGCGAGGTCTGCACCAGGCGGCCAGGAATGTAGTTCGCCTCCGTCAGCAGGAACCAGCAGATCTGCGCCACGTGCGTGCCGGTGGTGAGATGGATGAGGTGGTCGTGCTTTTCCGCATCGAAAGGATAGTGTCGTACAAAGTCGTACATTTTCTCATACACTTCCTGGAAATCCCACGGGTCGTCGAACGGCAGGTGGTGCAGCACCACCTCCGTCTCCGGCGACACCTGGCGCATGTCCGCCACCACGCTGTCCGCCAGGGATTGGAAACGCGTGTCGTACAGCAGGTCGTACCTGGACACGAGCAGGTCCTCCTGCTGGCACAGCGCCACCGTCGGCCGCCACTTGTCCCAGCGTTCGAGCCCCTGCGCCCGGTCCAGCGAGGTGCCGAGGAAGCCAATGAGGTGAACGGGAAGGGATGACGGTTGCATTGTGGGATAATAATCTATCCCAGGAGATAAAAAAGTGGTAAAATAGACTCAAGCTGACAAACCGTCGTTTGAGCTCGAGGAAAATTTCTTTCCCTAGTGCCATAAGGATTTGAGCGAGATTGACGAGGCCGGTAGAACGGACTTGGCACGGTCCTGGCATTCCTATCCTGGCCACACGAAAGGAATTCACTCCCATGGCTAACAACTCACTCTTCAAGAACCTGTTTTCCCGCAAGGAACCGGCCCCCCTGCAACCTGGCGATCTTCCCGTCGCCAAGCGGCCGGCGCTTCCCCGGACTGATGCGCGGAATGAGACTGGTGGTCACGCCTATGCCCTCGACGCAAAGTCCGCCCTGGCGCAATACGCCGCCACCGGCTGTTTGAACCACACCTACTACGCCACGGCGGAGGACCAGCTCGCCAAGATTCTGCTGCTCGCCGCTGAAGTGCCGACTGACTTCATTGCCCGCACCGCGGTGTACTGCCGCGAAAAGAGCTTCATGAAGGATGTGCCCGCGCTGCTGTGCGCCGTGCTGGCCAGCCGCGATGCGGAGCGCCTGGAACTGGTCTTCCCCCGCGTGATCGACAACGCGAAGATGCTGCGCAACTTCGTGCAGATCATCCGCTCCGGGGTCACCGGCCGCCGTTCCCTTGGCACCGTGCCAAAGCGTCTGGTGCGCCGCTGGCTGGAAGCGCAAAAGGATGACGCTCTCTTCCGCGCCGATGTGGGCCAGTCGCCTTCGCTCGCGGACATCGTGAAGATGGTGCACCCAAAGCCGAAGACGGACTCCCGCGAGGCGCTCTATGGCTACCTGCTGGACCGCAAGCACAACGCCCAGGCCCTGCCGGCCGTGGTGCGCGAGTTTGAGGCCTGGAAGCAGGACCGCCAGGGCAGCCCGCCGGATGTGCCTTTCCAGATGCTCACCGCCCTGAACCTGGGCGCGGAGGACTGGAAGGCCGTGGCCCGCCGCGCCCCGTGGCAGGCCACGCGGATGAACTTGAACACCTTTGCCCGTCATGGTGTGTTCAACGATCCGGAGTTGGTGAGCCTGGTGGCCAAGCGCCTGGCCCATCCCGATCTCATCCGCCGTGCCCGCGTGTTTCCGTACCAGCTCATGAGCGCCTTCAGCAATGCAGGCGACCAGGTGCCGGGCGAGATCCGCGAGGCCCTGCAGGATGCGATGGAGCTGTCCATTGCCAACGTGCCGCAGATCAAGGGCAAGGTGTATGTGTGTCCGGACGTGTCCGGCTCCATGCACTCCCCGGTCACCGGTCATCGTGTGGGCGCCACCTCCAAGGTGCGCTGCATCGATGTCGCCGCGCTCATGGCCGCAGCCCTGCTGCGCCAGAACCGCGATGCGGAGGTCCTGCCGTTCGAAAGCGACGTAGTGAAGGTGAACTTGAACCCCCGTGACACGGTGATGACCAACGCCCATAAGCTGGCCTCCCTGCCTTGCGGCGGCACCAACTGCAGCGCTCCCCTGGCGCATCTCAACGCCCGCAAGGCCGAGGGCGACCTCGTCATCTTCGTCTCCGACAACGAGTCCTGGATGGATACACCGTATCACGGCCATTTTGGCGGCAGCGCCACCCGCACCATGGGCGAGTGGAACACCTTCAAGAGCCGCAACCCGCAGGCGCGCCTGGTGTGCCTGGACATGCAGCCCTACGTCACGACCCAGGCGAAGGAGCGCGAGGACATCCTGAACATCGGCGGCTTTGCCGATTCGGTGTTCGAGATCATCGCCGCCTTCGCAGCAGGCGAGCTTTCCCCGGACCACTGGGCCGGCGCGATCGGCAAGATCAATCTTTAACCCCGAATACCAACCAAGGAGCGGCCCCTGGCGAATCGGCCTGGGACTACATCACACCCAATGCCAAGCCGGACCGTCTCTGCCACTTTGTCGCCAACGGGCCGCTCCTAACCTTTTCCTCAATCCTGGTGAATGCCGGCAGGGACTACATTTCCCATGTTCCCGTCCCTCCACTCCTTGTCACCAGGGCTTTCTTTTCTTCAATGAGGGCGAATGCCTGTGGAACTACATGAACTTCCAGGTGCAGGTTCGAATCCTGCCAGCCGCACGCTTCACGAGCGGCTGTGGACCAATGGTAGGTCGGGAAAGTGTTTTCACGAATCCTTGTCGCCGTCACCTCTCTTCGTTATTTCCGCCTTCAATGGCGGCGAATGCCCAGTGGAACTACATTATCTCCTTGGCCGCAGGTTCGAGTCCTGCCAGCCGCGCGCTTCACGCACGGCTGTAGCTCAGTGGTAGAGCAAGAAGCCGTTTCACGATCCCTTGTCGCCGCCGCCTCTTTTATTCTTTTCCCCATGACGGCGAATGCCGTGTGAAACTACAACACGCATAACCAATGATGCAGGTTCAACACCTGCTGGCCGGACCGCTTTGACGACGGCTGTGGCTTAACGCTAAAGAAAAACTGTTTCACGCACCTTTGTCGCTGTCGCCTTTGCTTTTCTTTCCCAATCCCGGCGGATGCCGGAGCGGACTACATCAGGTAACCAGCGGGTTCAACTCCCGCCCCGCAGCCATGCGGGAACGTCCCTCCATTTTTTGCCGCCGGGGCTTTCCAAATCTCAATCATCAATGGTGACGAATGCCGATGGAACTACATGCTTAGGGAGCCTCAGGTCGTGGGTTCGAATCCCGCCGGTTCCGCCTTCTGGGACCGTAGCTCAGCCAGGTAGAGCGGAGTTAAAAACGTTTCATCACTTTTGTCGTCACCGCCTTTTCAAACAATTTTCATGTCTAACACCCGACAACTCCACATCACCGGCGAGGCCGAAGCCTTTCTGCCGGCACCTGAAAACAAAGGCCGCCCGATCACGGTGATTGGGAACGAGGCCATTCGCGCCACTTTTGATGATGCCACGCTGCAGCAAGCTTTGAACTCGCGGTCCTGCCCGGGGGTGACGGACGTGGTGCTGAACCCCGATGCGCACGTGGGTTACGGCGCGCCGATCGGCTGCGTGATGACGTCGCCGACGCATATCTATCCGGGCCCGGTGGGCGTGGACATCAAGTGCTCGATGAGCCTGCTGCAGCTGGATCTGCCTAACGACCAGCTTGTGCCAAAGGAAGTGCGCCGTGCCTTGATCAATGCCATCGTGGAACGTACGCCGACCGGTGCAGGCCGCGGCCAGCGCGAGGCGAAGAAGTCGCGCCGTGTCTCGGCCGATCTCGGTGCGCAGGTGTGTGCCGAAGGGGCGAGCGCGGCGGTGTGCGATGCGCTTGGCATCCCGCGTGAATGGGCGCAGCGTTGCGAGGACTCGCAGCACGTCGGCCACGACGGGACTGTGTCCGCGCTGACGGAGCGTCTCGATAGGATCCGCCGCTTCAACGGCATGCCGAACTTCGAAAGCAAGATGCTGCAGCTCGGTTCCTACGGGGGCGGAAACCATTTCGGTGAATGCGAGGCCGTAACGCTGAGCGATGACCCGGAGATGCTGCGTGCGGCGGAGGTCTTTGGCCTGCGCGACGGGCACATCGCGTTCCTCAGCCACTGCGGATCGCGCGGCTTTGGCAACATCCTGGCGCAGCGCCAGTTCAAGACGCTGGAACAGCAGTTCTCCACCTGGGGAACGCCTTTCCCCGCGAACGACAAGCACCTGGTGTACGCACCGCTGGGAACACCGCAGGCTAACGACTACCTGGACGACATGGCCATGGGGGCGAACTTCGCCACTGTGAACCACATGCTGATCAATGCCCTGGTGCTGGAGGCTTTCCAGGAGGTGCTGCCAGGCGTGAAGGGTGAGCTGGTGTACTTCATCAGCCACAACATCGCGCGCCAGGAAATCGTGGAAGGCGGCCAGGCCTGGGTGCATCGAAAGGGGGCCACCCGCGCCTTTCCGGCCGGGCATCCGGCGCTGAAGAACACGCTCTATGCCGAGACCGGCCATCCGATCCTGCTGCCAGGGAATCCGCGCGACGGCTCGGTGGTGATGGTGGCGCAGCCGGGCGCTATCAAGGCGTCCTACAGTGTGAACCACGGCGCGGGCCGCGCTCTGGGCCGCAAGAACGCCATGCGAACGCTCGACCAGCGCACGGTGGATGATGACCTCGCGGCGCATGACATCCTGAGCAACTGCCGCCAGTATCCGAAGGACGAGGCCCCGGCCGCGTACAAGGATTTCAACGAAGTGCTGCGCAGCGTGGAAACCGCCGGTCTGGCGAAGACCGTGGCCTCGATGAAGGCGCGCTTTGTGATCAAGGACTCCAGCGAGGCGGATGATTGATGCACTGAACCAACAGCAGATGACCTCCCACATTCACATCGATGGCTCGGAGGGCGGAGGGCAGCTTTTGCGCTCCGCCCTTTCCCTTTCCCTGGTCACCGGCCAGCCGTTTCGCATGACCAACATCCGCGGCGCGCGCAAGCCCAAGCCTGGGCTCATGCGCCAGCACCTTACGTGCGTCAATGCCGCTGCCGAGGTCGGCGATGCCGCGGTGGATGGAGCGGAGCTCGGCTCGATGGAGCTGGTGTTCTCGCCCGGGAAGATCCAAGGCGGCGACTACCGCTTTGCCATCGGCACCGGCGGCAGCACGCTGCTGGTGCTGCAAACGCTGCTGCCCGCGCTTTGGCATGCCAATGCGCCCAGCACGCTGCGGATCGAAGGCGGCACGCACAACCCGATGGCGCCGCCGTTTGAGTTTGTGGACCAGTGCTTCCTTCCAGCGCTCGCCCCCATTGGTGCCGCCGCTTCACTGAAGCTGGAACGCCATGGCTTCATGCAGGCGGGCGGGGGAGTGGTCACCGCGAGTGTGGCTCCGGTGCCAGTCTGGCGGAAGCTGAGCCTGCTCGAGCGCGGTCCCTTGATCGAGACCTTTGGCCAGGTCATCAATGCCGCCGTGCCTGCCACTGTGGCAGAACGCCAGATCGCCACGGCGGCACCGCTGCTGGGCTGGTCTCCAGAAGCTTTCGCCATTCAGGAGCTGACCGAAAACGAAAGCGCCGGGCCAGGCAATGCCATCCTGGTGGGCGCAAGGTTTGCCCATGTGTGCGAGATTGCCACCGGCATCGCCCAGCGCGGCACCTCGGCAGAGTCCGTGGGGCACGCCCCGGCGAAGTCACTGCGGACCTACCTTGCTTCCCACGCTCCGGTGGGCACCCATCTCGCCGATCAGCTCCTGCTGCCCATGGCCCTGGGCAAAGGCGGCGAGTTCCGCACGCTGCCGCTGAGCAGGCACTCCCGTACTAACATGGCGCTGATTGAGAAGTTCCTGCCGGTGAAGTGGCAGGCCCACGATCTTGGCGGCGGTGTTTGGCAGGTGGCTTGCACAGTGTGATGCAGGTGCACCGCCCGCAGCCCGACTCCTGGTCTTATTCGCCCGCGTACTTCCTTATCAGCGCCATCTCATCCTCCAGGTCCGCCTCGCAGGAAACCATTTCACGCACCACGCTTGTCAGCAGTTCGCGGAACTCCAGGCGAAACCTGTGCACGCGCACCTTGAAGGCCCCTTCACTGACGCCCAGCTGAGTGGAAAGTGACGCCATGTTCATGGGTTCTGTGACCGACAGGGACTTTAACAGCACCGCGCATTCTGCCGCCTTGCCTCTCGCTTTGTAGTCCGCCTTCATCCGTTCGCGCACGTCCCTCAGTGTGGCGACCACCCAGGCCCGGTCCACCTCGTCATCCTGGCTGGCTTCCACGGGAATCTCGGTGGCAGGCATGGATTCGTCTCCGCTGTCATGAACCAGCAGGTGCTCGCCCGCCTTGCCGCCTCTCTTTTCGGCCCCCATGCGCTGCTTCCAGTTCCCCACGAAATGGCCCAGGTAGGTGAGCAGGAAGGTGCGGAACTTGCTGCCAGCCATTTGCTCGGCGCGGTGCAGATGCTCCTCGTTCAGCAGCCATGCAATGAATTCCTGGGCCACATCCTCCGCATCAGCGGCGGACAGGCCGTGCCTTGCCCGTACCGCCACCACGATGGGCTTGCGGTAGGTCGAACACCAGGCGTTCAGGGCCTTCATCGCCTCCTTGGAGCGAGACAATGACTGCGCCGCCCGCACCAGGGTCCAGCTTGTGCGTGGAAACCCGCCCGGAGACATTCCGGCGGATCGGTCATCAGCGCTGTCGGACGGCGGCGGAGGTGGCATGTGGCCGCCATTTCGCCTTGAACTCAGTAACAGGCAATCCCAGAGACTTTTTTTTGGGAATTTGGTAACTCCCCCCTCCTTTTCCAAAGTACCGGTGGAAAGCAACATCTTTGTCGTATGCGTTGCCAGTACTACCAAAGAACACTAACGATGATCGATGAATCCATTGCCGAACCCGCCTGATGATCCGCCTCCCTCCGGCTTTGGGGAATCTGAGATCGACCTGCTCGCCCTGGGCAAAGCGCTGTGGAAATCGGGCGCCGGCCCAACGTCAGCCTGGGAGCCGCCTACCGTCGAAGCTTTGCAGATGATGCTGCCGGGCTACCAGATCGAAAAGTTCATTGCCCGGGGTGGCATGGGCGCCGTGTACCGCGGTGTGCAGGCCGCCCTCGGCCGGGTGGTGGCCATCAAGATTCTGCCCCCTGGGCTGCAGGATCAGGACATCAGCTATGCCGAGCGCTTCAAGCAGGAAGCCCGGGCCATGGCGCAGCTCGATCATCCCTCCATCGTCCCGGTGTATGCCTTCGGCGAGATGGCGGATGGCACCCTCTACTTTGTCATGGAGTTTATTGAGGGCACCGATGTCGCGGAGATGGTCGCCTCCCAGGGGCGTTTAAGCTCCATGCACGCCATGGCCATCGCCGCCCATGTGTGCGATGCCCTCCGGTACGCCCATGACCATGGAATCGTGCACCGCGACATCAAGCCGGCCAACATCATGGTGGGTTTCGATGGCCGGGTGAAAGTGGCTGATTTTGGCCTCGCCAAGGTGGCGCAAGGCGGCGGATCCGGCCTCACCCAGAGTGGTTTCGTCATGGGCACCGAGTGTTTCCTCGCTCCGGAAGCACTGGTTCAGGGCGCCGTCGTTGACCACCGTGCCGACATCTACGCCGTCGGAGTGATGTTATACCAGATGCTCACGGGCAGGCTCCCCAAGGGGCTTTTCGAACTGCCATCGCTCCAGATCCCCGGCCTTGATCCCCGCTATGATGTCATCGTCCGCGATGCCATGCGCGAGCTCCCCGAGCAGCGCTATCAGCACATCAAGGAGATGCGCCGGGCCCTGGATGGCATCCTCACCCAGCCCGTCAAGCCCGTTAGAACACTGGAGGCCGAAACGGTGGCTGTGCGGAAAGACCTGCCTCTCGCCTTGATGAAGAGACCTGCCCCGCAGCCGCGGGTGAAAGCCAAGACAACAGGCAGGAAGAGGTCCGTTCTGCTCGGGCTGCTTTTGGTGATGGCGGCCATGCTTGGCACCGCCGCCTGGATGTGGACCCGCTATCAGGCTGCCGACGTCTCCAAGCCGGCCAGCCAGATCAAAAACGCGGTTTCCAGCACCCCTGCGCCAGCGGAGGCCAAAACCGCAGCCGCATCCAATCCCGATGTGCTGTCCTTCGGCGGCCATCGCTACCAGTTTGTCCCCGAGAACGTGTCGTGGGAGGAAGCGCGGGCAAGGGCTGTGAAAATGGGCGGCCATCTGGCCACCATCACCAGCCAGGAAGAGGATGCCTGGATCAGCGCCACCTTCGTTCCGCGCATAGCTGGAAAATGGGCGAACTGCAAACTGGGCGGCATCCGCCAAGGCAAAGGGCGGCCTTGGCAATGGATCACTGGTGAACCTTTCACGTACACTCATTGGTGGCCTGGGGAACCCAACGCACCCGACGCGACCGCCTATCTCAATCTCTGGCGAAGACGCCAGGAATCCGAAGTGGTTCAATGGGATGACTCGCCTTTGAGCAAAGATCCCTACAACCGCGGGTTCCTTGTTGAGTGGGATGATGACGGCAAAAACCCGGCGGCCCCGAGCGTCTCGTACACCAACATCCTCGGCATGAAGTTCGTCCCCGTGCCTGGCACGAATGCCCTGTTCTGCATCCACGAGACCCGGGTGTCAGACTTCGCCGCCTTTGTTAGCGACACCGGCTACGAAGATTCCAAAGGCGGCTGGGCATGGGAATTGCAGGCCAGTGGATGGAAGCAGGGTGCTGGCGTGTCCTGGAGGGCCCCTGGCTTCGCCCAAACCGGTGCTCACCCGGTTACTTGTGTTAATGAGACAGATGCCTCAGCCTTCTGCCAATGGCTGAGCCGAAAAGAGGGCAGGACCTACCGCCTGCCAAAAGACCGGGAGTGGAGCATTGCGGCAGGAATTGACGCACAGGAAGACCGCCTTTCTGAGCCGGCAGTCCTCGATGGGCAGGTTCACGATGTCTATCCTTGGGGAAGCGGCTATCCGCCTAAAAGCATCGTGGCTAATCTCTCAGGCGAAGAAACAAGGTCTTCAGGGCCGGGCCGAATGGGGTGGATCCACAGCTACAATGATGGCTATTCAGCCACCGCTCCGGTCATGAGCTTTCCTCCCAACAGTCTCGGGTTGTATGACATGGCAGGCAACGTGTGGGAGCTGTGCGATGACTGGCTTGATGGCAAGCACGACCAGAAACTTATGCGCGGAGGCGCCTGGACTTCCGGGGATGAGAAGTCGCTCAGGTCGTCAACGCGGGGTCCTATTGGGCGCGGTCAGGGGCGTCGCTTCAGCGATCGCGGCTTTCGCTGCGTCATCGACCTGGGTCCGCCCGCCGCCAGCACTTCCAGCAGCCCAAAGACCGCCTCCGTCGCCGCCAAATAAAAATCCTCGGGGAAAATGTAACCACCCTTGCCCGGACTCAAAGTCTCCAGCGAACCCCTCGCACCTTTCCGCCATGAATCCTCCTCCCTCTGGCAGCTTCCCCGCCTCCAGTTCTGACGACTCCGACGCCGGCCTCCTGGTCATGGGAAAAGGCGCCCTGAAAAGCCCTGGCAGCGCGCCGGCCTCCGCCTGGGTGCCGCCTGCCGCCGAAGCCCTGCGGCCACACTTGCCGGACTATGACATCGAGGAGTTCATCGCCTCGGGCGGCATGGGCGCCGTGTATCGCGGCGTGGACAAGTCACTCGGCCGGATGGTGGCCATCAAGATCCTGCCCCCGGATTTGCAGGATGAACACCCGGGCTACGTCGCCCGCTTCAAGCAGGAAGCCCGCTCCATGGCCCAGCTCAATCATCCCGCCATCGTGGCCGTCTATGATTGCGGCGAGATGGCGGACGGCACCCTCTATTTCGTCATGGAGTACATCAATGGCACCGATGTCGCCCAGATGGTCGCCACCCAGGGCCGCCTTTCATCAGAGCACGCCATGGCCATCACCGCCCACGTGTGCGATGCCCTCCAGTACGCCCACGAACGCGGTGTGGTACACCGTGATATCAAGCCGGCCAACATCATGATCAGCTTCGACGGCCGCGTCAAGGTGGCGGATTTTGGCCTGGCCAGGGCCTCGCTTGGCGGCGATTCCGGCATCACCCGCGGCGCTCCCTCCATGGGCACCCCGCATTTCATCGCGCCTGAGGCCCTCATTCCCGGAGTCAAGGTGGACCATCGCGCCGACATTTATGCCGTGGGCGTCATGCTCTATCAGATGCTTACCGGCAAGGTGCCCCAGGGCATCTTCGAAATGCCGTCCTTCCAGGTCCCCGGCCTCGATCCCCGGTACGATGCCATCGTCAGCAACGCCATGCGCGAGCAGCCCGAGCGCCGCTATCAGAACATTCATGAAATGCGCCTCGCGCTCGATGGCATCATGACCCAGCCGGTGGTGAAGGCCGATGACACCGAAGCTGCCCCTGTGCCAGTCAGCGGTGCCCGGGGTTCGCGGGCCAAAGGCGGACCGCAACGCCCGTTGGCATCTCCCTCCTCGAAGCCCGCCACGACAAAGAAAAGGACGCCCTTCGTGGCCGCAGCGGCGCTGGTGCTGGTTGCTGCCGCGATCGGCTGGTTGTGCTGGCCACACACACCGGCAGCCAAGCCCGTGGCAGCGGTCACTAAAGCCGCGATCCCGCCGAAAAAGTCCGCCACCAGCAATTCCTCCACCACGACAGCCCCGCAGGCCGGACCAGTGACCATCGCCCCAACGCCTTTCCATATTTCGGGAGATTACATGGGCCTTGGGGGCGATTTTGAAGGAGAGTACTTCACCGAGGGCGAAAACGTCGTCGTGGTGGTCAGCAAGGCCACGCTCTTCAACCGCCGGCCTCCCTCCAGCACGAATCAAATCACTGGGGTTGCGGCTTACCTGGGCGTCCGGCGGGTCAAGTCCGATGGCTCCAAATACATGGAAACCATGGCCGAAAGCGAGACGGTTTCCGTGGAGGAAAAGACCAAAACCTCCCGGTCTGCGACCTTGGACAAAACAAGGTTTGTAATGCGCATCGGCCCCCTGGCCGCCGCCCAGCTTGCGGAAGCGAGCCTTTGCTTCAAGATCAATGATTCTGCCATCAACTCGCAGGGTCAGAAGGTCTGGGGTTACATCCCTTGCGTGAACGAGGCCTACATCCTTGGCGGGTCCGCCTCTCCGCCAGTGACCAAAAACGGCAGCAGTGCCCCTGCGGTCAGCGCCGCTGTAAACTCTCACGGAAAACAGGTGGAAGGATTGTCTTCCGCCGACTCCAGCGCTCTGCTGGACCTCCGCGGCCGCTCTTCCGCTGCTCCGGGGGGCGTGGTTTCAGCCCCTGTGGTTCCTTCCGGTAATACGCCGTCTCCTTCGCCGGTTGATAGAACGGCCTCCACGTCATCAATTCCGTCGCGGTCATCCGTCACAACCAATCCCGAGGGCTTCACCAACTCGCTTGGCATGAAGTTTGTTCCGGTGCCGGGAACCAACGTGCTTTTCTGCATTCATAAAACCCGGAGAAAGGATTATGCGACGATGGAGGCCGAATTTCCTGGCCTGGACTCCCATTGGAAGCGGGCCTCTGCCGGCAATGTCCCCGTGGGCGACAAAGACGATCATCCCGTGGTCAGCATCAGTCATGATGAGGCGGAAGCTTTTTGCGGGGTGCTGAGCAAGAAAGAGGGGCGAATTTACCGCCTGCCGACGGACGAGGAGTGGAGCTATGCAGTAGGCATTGGAGATAGGGAGCAACACGGGCCTGGCACTACACCAATGACTCTTGGCGGGGGGCTGGAAAACGACTTTCCATGGGGCACCGTGTGGCCGCCGCCCGCAGGGTCGGGAAATTTCAGCGATCGCAGCCGGCTTGAAGCGCTGCCCCAGATGCAATGGTCTGTTATTGAAGGATATGTGGATGGCTTTGCCACCACTTCACCGGTCATGAGCTTCAAGCCCAACCGCATAGGCTTGTATGACATGGCAGGCAACGCCTGCGAGTGGGTCGAAGACAAGGCCGGGCCGGGCACGGGCAGCTTTGTTTTGCGCGGCAGTTCGTGGAGCTATGGATCGCGCGGCCAGCTTCTTTCGTCCAGCCGCCGTTCCGCCTCTGCCTCCAGCCATAGTTGGGCGTACGGCTTTCGGTGCGTGGTGGTGATTGATTCATTGAAGCCGTCGATTGCCAGAGGGCCGGAAAAAAAGGCGTCGAACGCGGTGCTGTCCGAGAAAGAACTGAGGACCCATGGTGCTTTCGAATTTCCGCAGGAGAAAGCCCGCGTCTTCTGCGACAACAACGACCTGAGGTTCTCTGTGTGGAATGACTCCCAAACACTTTCCGCCCAGGCCATCCTTTGGAAGGACAACGATTCCGCTTCAGGAACCGATGAAAAGGGCGGCAGAACCGTGGACTGGTCCATGCTGAAGCTTGATCTGGATGCGGATGGCAAGGCTACCCCGGATGTTGACCGTTACTACATCGTCGGTCCCGATTCCATCACCTCGGGGCCCGACTATGTCATCTCAAAAGGGGGGGAAGGAAACACCACAGTAAAGCGTGACAGTTCAGGGCATGGCTCTATTCGCTATCTTCAAACCTCCGAGCACGGCATTGTCCGGGTGGATACTTATTCCATTCCGTTGAAGGAGCTTTCCAAATCAACATCGGACAAGATACGGCTTTGCTATTGGGGAGATTCGCCCAAGCCGGAACTGACCGTCAATTCCACCGGTTATCATCCTGGTCCTGGCCACTACTACCCTTATGGCATTCCTTTCGAAGGTTTTCATGACTACTGGCTTACCCCGGACCACAACCCTCCTCGTTCCACCGCCGGCCTGCCCCCGGAACTGGGTGTCCTCGACGCAGAGTTCCAGAAGCTTCAGGCTGGTGGTGTGGACGGTCCCTTCAATGCCGAAATCTGGAAGCTTAACGAGAACTATGTTCAGTCGCTTGAGCAGGCGATGGAAAAGGAACGTGCTGCCGGTCATCTGGAAGCCGTCGCTGCCTTGGAAAAAGAAAAGACAACCGTGAAGAACCTCGCATGCATACCCAGCATTGATGACGGAATTCCGGGCTGCCTTGAGGAGCTGCGGGCTGCTTATCGCCCGAAACGAGCGCGCCTCACCGCGGCACGCAAGACATTGGCTGAATTTGCTGCCGAGCTGGACATAAAGCTTGTCAAACTGGAGATCGATCTCACCAAGGCCGGCCGGGTGCCCGATGCCAGGAGCGTTCGCCAATACCGGCAGGACTTGCGCAAGCGCTTTCCGATGCCGGCACCTGCCGCGAGCCCAACGACTGTGGAGAGCGGATCGCCGCGACCTGCTCTAAGCACGACAACTGCGGCGAGTGCTGCTCCGGCTCCTGCCGAAAGCTCGAAGATGGTGCAGGACAGGTTGCGGATGCTTCACGCCCAGCTGATTATTGATGCGCCATCGCGGGCGGAGGGAACGGCCAGGGCGATGCTGCCCCTGACAACCGAATTCGTCAAATCAGAGCCGGACTCTGTTGCTGGCTGGCTGCTTCATGCGGAGGCCGCCGCAGCTTTGAAAGACTTCGCCCAGTGCCAGGCTGCGGCCAGGCAGTTGCAGCGGCTTCATGCGGAGACAAACGGTAATCCGCTGAGTGCTCCTGTGATTGCGAAACTCAAGGGGCTGCCGGGCGTCTGGCCCTCGGTTGTCCCGGGGAAAGGCCCGGCCGTGACGATGGATTCGAAAGGCTTCGTCAACTCGCTGGGCATGGCATTTCTGCCGGTTCAAGATGCGCACGTGCTCTTCTGTGTTTGTGAAACACGGAGAAAGGACTATGCCGCCTATGCCGCTGAGGTGCCTGGCGTGGATGGTTCGTGGAAAGAGCAGAGCATCAATGGGATTCCGGTAGGGAAGGAAGATGATCATCCTGTTGTCGCCGTCAGCTATGAAGACGCTGTGGCCTTCTGTGCCTGGCTGAGTAAAAAAGAGGGCCGCACTTACAGGCTGCCCACCGACAAGGAGTGGAGCTACGCCGTGGGCATCGGCCACTTCGAGAAATGGAAGAAGGGAACCACCCCTGAAAGCCTGAGCGGAGGCGCGTCTGGCAAGTTTCCCTGGGGATCCGCCATCGGCAACAGCTGGCCGCCGCGCCGTGATGCGGGCAATTATGGCGACCGGTCGAGCAAAGGGATGGTGCCTGGCATCACGGCCGTTGAGGCCTATGGCATCTACTATGTTGACCAGTTTGTGACGACGGCGCCGGTGATGAGCTTCAAGGCAAATCAGGCCGGGCTCTATGACATGGGCGGCAATGTCTGGGAATGGGTGGAAGACTGGTACAATGCGGACAAGGCCCAGCGCGTTCTTCGTGGCGGCTCCTGGTTTGATGGTGCCGAATCCATGCTGCTCTCCTCCTACCGCTGCCCCGGCGATCCCGGCAGCCGCGCGAATGTGAACGGCTTTCGTTGTGTGATGGAAGCCGAGTCGCACTAGCTGCTTGTCACCCGCCAGTCGCCCCCCCGATGCGCAACATCTCTGCTTTTGTCGTGCTGCCCCTCGCAGCCCTTCTCCTGCTGCCGCCCTTACGCCTTGCGGGCGCCGATGATGGCAAGGTGTCGGCCAGCACCGTGAGTGTGCCGGATGAACTCCGTGCGCTCGACACGCGGTTCCTTGAGCTCAGGCGCTCCCATGTTACCGCACCGCATGATGATGGTGTCTCCAAGCTCATTGCCGGTTACCTGAAAAAGCTTGGCCTGGCAGAGAAGGAACAACTGGCGGCAGGCCATCTCGACGTTCTGCTCGCGGTGCGGCAGGAGATGGAGCTTGTCAGCACCCGGCGGGCTGTGCCTGAGCGGGACGAAGGCTCCGAGCCGGCGATCCTGAAAGGTCTGCGGGCCGCCTTCTGGGGAGATTACATGAAATTGAATGCCGCCCAGGCCAAAGACACAAAGATATTGGCGGACTGGCTGGACACCCAGCTTACGCTGCTCGCCGGCCGCCTTACCACCCAGGGGCGGCTGCCCGATGTCAAGAAAGTGCAGGAGTATCGGGAGGCCATGAACAAGGCGGATGCCAGGAAGGGGCCTCCCGCCGCGGGCAGCGCCAAGGGAGCCGTGGTCAACACGCTGGGGATGACTTTTGTGCCTGTGAAGGGTGTCAAGGTGCTCTTCTGCATTCACGAAACACGGCGCAAGGATTACGCCGCGTTTGCCATGGCGGCACAGGGCGTGGACGACACCTGGAAGGCCGTCTTTGTCAACGGGCTGCCAGTGGGGGACAAAGATGACCATCCTGTGGTGGGGGTGAGCTACAATGATGCCCTGACCTTTTGCGCCTGGCTGAGCCACAAGGAAGGCCGTACCTACCGCTTGCCCACGGACAGGGAGTGGAGCGTGGCCGCAGGCATCGGCCGCGATGAAAAGGAAGCGGGCGGGGCCACCCCTCGAAGCCTGAGCGACGGCGTGCACAACCGATACCCTTGGGGCAGGCAGTGGCCGCCCCCCGCAGGTGCGGGCAACTTTGCCGACACGGCGTTCAAAGCAAAGATACCCGGCATGCTGAGCCTTGGCGAGTATGCCGACGGCCATGCCACGACGGCGCCCGTGATGAGCTTTGCCCCCGACGAGCAGGGCTTGTACGACATGAGCGGAAATGCGGAAGAGTGGGTCGGTGACTGGTGGAATGCCGAAAAGCTTGAGCGCGTGCTGCGAGGCGGCTCGTGGATGCAGCACTTTTCGGAGGAGCTGCTCTCCTCCCACCGAAACCATGCCCGTCCTGATGATCGGTCGAACGCCGGGGCAGGCTTTCGCTGTGTGCTGGTGATGGGTGCCGGAACCTGATCTTCGGCACTGACGATTTTTTTGGTAACCACCGTCCGGAAAATCAAAGGCGGTCTTGAACCCTTCTTTCCCTCCTATGAAAATCTTCATTCAAGCGATCTGCATCTCGTTGTTCCTCTCTGTTGCCGCCGCTCAGGACAACGTGCCACCCACGGCGTGGACGAGTTCTGACGGCAAGACGATCAAGGCTGCATTTGTCAAGATCGAAGGGGAGGCGGTGCTGCTGAAGGTCGAAGGCAAAGTGGTGAGCGTTCCCTTGACCCGCCTTTCGCCGGCGAGCCAGGCCGAGGCCAGGCGCCTGGCTGCCGATCCGCAGAGCGCCTCCCCCGTTTCGCCAGGCGCGGGCGGCCCGATGGACATCGTGTTTCCCACCGCGACTTTCTCCAAGGCGACCGTGGCGGAGGCCGTGCGTTTTTTTTCCGACAAAAGCCGGGATCTTGATCCCCAGCGGCGCGGGCTTGTCATTCATGCGGATGCCGCCGCCCTGGCGTCGAAAGCGGAAGTCACCCTTGATCTCCGCAATGTCACCCTCGCGGCAGCCCTGAAATGTTTGGGGCTGCTGGCCAGCCTGGAAATGACCCTGGATGCCGGGGAGCTGCATATCACCACCGCAGCGGCGAACCGGCCGCCGCCCGCTGCGCTGAAGCCCAGCAAGCCCGTGGCGGCGCTGGGCACGCTGATACTTCCTAGCCTGATGTTCAATGGAGCCTCCCTGGACGAAGCAGCGGAGATTTTCCGGGTCAAGAGCAGGGAGCTTAGTCCGGACAAGGAGACGATGCCCATCGTTGTGGGGCCGCCACCCGCGGCCGGCAAGTATGGCTTTATCACCCTCGATCTAAAGAATGTGCGGCTGGACGAGGCGCTGAGCCGTGCCGCTGGCCTTGCCGGGGCCGATGTGGTCTGTCTTGGCGAAGTCCTCTACCTCATGCCCAAGGGCGCCCCGGTGGCTCCCGCCCCAGCGGCGTCAAATGAGGCTCTGTTTCCTGAATTGCGCACTCTCGACTCGCAGTTCCAGCAGCAGCTTGCGAAGGAGATAACGGCCCCGCATGCCGAGGCAGTGGCGCAGCTCGACAAGAGCTACCTTCGCGCCCTAGACGATGCGATCAAAACCAACCCATATTACAAGACCAAGCTGCTTGAGGAGAAGAAGCATGTTTCAGAGGGGGCACCCATGCCTGCCACCGTTGAGAACGGGGGCGACAACCTGCTGCTAAGCATGCGTTTCAAGTACAGCTCCGCCCTCGCAAAACTGGAGCTGGACCGCACCAAAAACTTTAGGTCTTTCTATCCTGCTTGGGTGACAAAGCTGTCGGACCTTGAGTCCTCACTGACGAGAAAGAGCCGTACCGAAGATGCCAAGGCAGTGAAGAGCTATCGTGAAGCACTGGTGCAACAGGGCCAGCAGTCTTCTCCCGGTGAAATTGGAAAAATGAGGCGCTTTGTGGAGGACGTTGTTTTTGGCCACCTGAGAACGTCCGTGCGCTGGCCCCAGGCTCCTCGCCTGGTCTTGCACTCGTCGGACCCGGAACTGAAGGCATTTGTGGAGGCCGCCTATGCTGAAATGTGCCAGGCGGCCAACCTTTCAACCACGGGCGGCATGGACCTGTCAGTCTATATCGGCACCACCGGCGAACTTTTGATGAACGAGGGCTTAAAGGCGAAAAAGATCGGGGCGCTGGGCGATCACAGGTACTACTGGTGGACTAATTACGACAGCAATTTCAGTGACTTCGTTATCGCGCTGTGCACTGACCGCCTTGCCGGAGCAGCGGCAAAGGACGCCCTGCTGAAGGATCTTTTTCACGGCTTTGGCGTTGTTGGGGAGACCAGCGAAGCGTTGCAATCGTGCATGTCCACCAAGGGTGGTTTCAAAACGGAACTCACCGCCCTGGACCGGAAGCTTCTTGGTTTTGTTTATGGCCATATGCCGGCTGGGACAAAGAAGACCGACGTTCGCAAACTGGCGGACGCCTACTGGAACCAGTGAAGGGCGCCGGTTCAGGCGGTTTTAGCCCAGCCCGCATCTAGCCTTGGTGCCGGGGGGAAACCGGCGAACCGGCGGGAGTTCCAGAGGAACGTGTCTCCTTGAACGGAATTCGTCTGGATGCTGTCCACACAGGGGCTGCAAGGACTCAGCCTAGCCCCCGGGTTATCGTCACCCAACAGCAAATCAGGTTGTCAATAGCTGCCGCGAGGACGTCATTTTGTTTCAAGAGCGGCCGCCCCGCCCACCCGGTTTCTCAATAATCAGCACCCGCTCATGGCACCTGAAGACCCCGAACAAAGCAATGCCGCCACGGTCTTGTCACTGGTGGTGGGGATTGCCATGATTGCCTTCGCCATCTGGGTGGTAGGATTCAGCGGCTTGTTTTCGTCGGAGCCGGTGCTCAAGGTGAATCAGGAACCGCACGACCTGGTGAAGGCGGTGGCGGCGGATGATCCGCTGGAGGCGCCGCCTAAATCAGCGCCAGCGGCAGGCCCGGGAGGAGTGGCACCCGGGTTGGATGGCGATCTCATTGCCGCGGAAATCGTGGCCAAGCTTAACAAGGCCTCCGCCGTGCCGAACGAGGCTTTGCTCAGCTTTCGCAGCAAGGCGGCGATGGCCGATTTTCTCAAGGCGGCGAAGAATTTTGGCCTGGAGGTGGTGGGCACCGTGGATGACCTCAATGCCGTGCGGGTGCGCTTTGCTTCCGCTGAAAAGCTGCGGGACTACCTCGCGGCCGCCGGGCAGGACCGGCCCCTGCTGGAGGCCAACCAGTGGATGACGGTGCCGCGGCTGGCCAAGCCTGCCGCCCAGGCCGATGCGAACAACCAGGGCGGCAGCGTCCCCTCAGGCCTCGAGTTTTTGCAGGACATCAATGCCGTCGGCGACCGCTCCGGCTGGGGCAAGGGCGTGACGGTGGCAGTGCTGGACACGGGGGTGCAGGCGAATCCCACCTTTGGCGCCGGCCAGGTCACGCACGTGGACCTGGTGAACGATGGCACGCCCTTCCATCCCCATGGCACCAGCGTCGCCTCGCTCATCGCCGGGCAGGATGACCGCATCCCCGGTGTGTCGCCAGATGCCAGCATCCTCGATGTGCGGGTGGCCAACGACAAAGGCTTCAGCGTCACCTCCGTGCTGTCCCAGGGCATTGTGCAGGCCACGGACATGGGGGCGCAGGTGATCAACATCAGCATGGGCGGCTACGACGACAGCCAGGTGCTGCGCGATGCCGTGGCGTATGCGCAGCAGCATCATGTGATCGTGGTGGCCGCAGCAGGCAATGACGGCCTGAACCAGCTCGCCTATCCGGCCGCCATTGACGGCGTGCTTGGCATCGGCGCCGTGGATGCCACCAACAGGCAGGCCTATTTTTCCAACTCCGGCACGGGGTTGAGCTTTGTCACGCCCGGCGTGGGGCTGCCGGTGGCTTGGGCCACGGACAAGATGGCGGTGGCCAGCGGCACTTCGCAGGCCGCCGCCGTCGCCTCCGGCATCGTGGTGTACGAGCTGGGTCTGGGCCTCTCTTACCAGCAGGCGCTGCTCCAGCTTCAGGCCAATGCCCGGCCCACCGGTGCGCCAGCCTCGCAGGTGGGCCGGGGGCTGATGCAGGTGAGGCGGTGAGGTGGAAGGTGAGAAGCAATAAGTAAAAAGTGGGCGGCCGTCGCAGAGCAATGCGCGAAGCCATCTCAACCCTTCGCACTTCCGCCCTCGCCTTCCTCCCCGCTCCACGCTATAAACCAGCGCCACCCCATGCTCCGCTTCCTCAAACGCCTCGTGCTCCGGCTGCTGCTGCTGCTGCTGCTGGGTGGCATTGCGTATGTGTTCACCGACAGCTTTGCCGCGCGCTGGCGCGAGTTCGTGGCGGCGCAGCTGGCGAGCCGCGGGGTGCACATCGAGTTCAGCCACTTCGGCATGCATCCGGTGGACGGCCTGGTGGCGCAGGGGGTGAAAGTCTTCAATGATGACAAGCACCAGCACGTGCTCATGTCCATCGACCGGCTGAACCTGGACCTCGATTACGCGAAGCTGCTGCAGAAGAAGTTCTTCATCGAAGGCCTCGAGCTCACCGATGCGAACGTCACCCTGCCCATTGACCCCGACCGGCCGGAGCAGGGCGAAGTGGAAGTCAAAGGCCTCAATGCCCGCCTGTACCTGCAGAACGACCGCCTCGACATCCGCAGGGCTGAGGGCGAGGTGGCCGGCGTTCAGCTCAGCGTGGCCGGTTCCATCCTCATGCCGCAGCGCCGCCAGCGCACCCCGGAAGAGATGAAGCAGGATGAGGCCAGCGCGGAAAAGCGCATGGCATTCCTGCGCGAAAAGCGCCTTCAGATGCAGGAAGGGCTGCACTGGTTGAAGCGCTTCTCCTTTGCCAAAAAGCCCCGCCTGGCCCTGGAGGTCAACGGCCTCGCCGACAAGATCGAAGACCTCGCCGCCACCCTCACCTTCAATGCGGAAGGGCTCGGCTACGAGAGCTACGAGTGCCGGGAATTGAGCGCCCGGGCCGAGTACAATGCCGGCGTCATCGATGTAAGCCAGCTCCGCCTGCGCGACCGGGTGGGCACCCTGGAGGCCAGCGCCCTCTGGAACATGAGCAGCGAGGCCGTGCGCTTCAACCTGCACACCACCGCCGATCTCCCCCAGCTCGCCAAGTGCTTCCTTGAATCCGATGCCCTGCGCGAGATCGTCTTTTATGAGTCCGCCCCGCCCAGCCTGACCTTGGACGGCACCTGGTACGTCAAGGGGCCCAAGGCCGCGATGGCCCGGCCGGTGGAGGCGCTGGGCTCTCTCCAGTGCGGCCGCTTCAACAGCCGCGGCGAGGTCTTCGAAGGCATCAGCGCCAGCTTCGGCCTCGCCCCCCAGGGGTTCTACGTTCGCGATGGCATGCTTCGCCACCGCACCGGCAGCCTCGCCCTGCAGGCCATGTTCCAGGAAACCAGCGGCCTGAAGTACCGCGCCGTGCTGCGCATGGATCCCCACGCCTTCCTGCCTTTTGCCGGGGACAAAGGGCTCCGCGAGGCCGTCCAGCGCTTTGAAGTCAGCGATGCCTCGACCATCTTCGTGCGCATGGAGGGCAGGGGACCGGACTCTTCCCTCGCCCATTGCAGCAACGTCGGCCATGCCGAATTCCGCGACGTCAGGTACCGTGGCGTCGAGTTTTCCTCCGCCACTGGCGACATCGAGATCGCCGGCCGCCAGATGACCTTCCGCAAGGTAGCCATGGGCGTCCGCACCGGCACCGCGGAAGCGCAGGAAGTGCTGATCGATGACAACGACAAATGGGTGCGCCTCACCGGTGTCAAGGCGCGGCTCGATCCCGTGCCGCTCACCAGCTGCTTTGCCCGCCAGACAGCCGAGGACATCGGCCGTTACCACCTCCCGCCCACCACGGAGGTGACGCTGGATGGCACCATCGGCACCATCGGGCCGGCACGAAACAACTTCCAAATCAAGTTCAAGGCCTCCGAAGGCTCCGGCATCGATCCGCTGTGGGGGAAGGATTATGTGATTCAGTCCCCCTCCGGCACCCTCGGCTTCAAAGGCTCAAAGCTCACCTTCGACATCAAGGGCCGCGTGTTCAGCGGCGCCATGACCGCCAAAGGCCATGCCGAGCTGGAAAACGAAGCCGCCGGCTATGACGTGGACCTCACGGCCGAGCACTTCCCCTTCAAGGTGCTGGGCCACGACCTGCCCTTTGAAAAACTCAAGGCCACCGTGAAAGGCGGCAAGACCCTGACCACCGCGGACATCAAGTCCACCCTGCTCAACGGCGCCTTTGGCATGAAAGGCAGCGTGGATACCGCCGCCCGTCCCATGCTCTACCGGGGTTCCGTGGAGATCAATGCCCTCAGTTTCCGCCAGTTCGCCCGCATCTACGCCCCCAAGGAAGAGACCGAAGGCGACCTCACCGGCCACATGGAGTTCACCGGCCGCATGAACGAGCCGCGCACCATGAAGGGCAGCGGTGTGCTGGTGCTTCTGAACAGCAACTTGTACGCCGTGCCCGTGCTCGGCCCCCTTACCCCCTTGCTCGGTGCCCTGCTGCCCACTCCGATCAAAGGCTACAATGTGGCCCGCGAGGCCAACTGCACCTTCCGCGTCGCCGACGGCTTCGTTGCCACCGATAATTTCGAGGCCCTCACCAGCGTGTTCAAGCTGCTCGCCCGCGGCACCATCGATTTCATCAACGACAGCGTCCAGCTCAAGGCCCAGGCCCGTGCCAAAGGCCTGCCCGGGCTGGTGCTCCTGCCCGTCAGCGAGCTGCTGGAGTACAAAGGCGACGGCACCGTGGAAAATCCCGCCTGGCGCCCCACCGTCTTCAGCCTCGGCGAAGGCCGCAAGCGCGACGAGCGCAAGCCCCCCTCCGCCGCCGAGCTCGACGCCGCCGCCCGGGCCGCGGCAGGCAGCACCTCCCCCGCCCAGGACCCCGTACCCAAACCCCGCGCCAATCCGCTGCTACGGCCGGGCAGGTGAGGGGTGGGGGAGTGGGAAGTGGGAAGCGGGATGCAGCCGTCAAAATCACTCGACAAAAGCCGGGGTGATTCCCAGGAGTGGGGCATGAAAACGCTCCTCGATCTCCCCCTTGCTCGCCGCCGTGCAATTCACCAGACCATGCCTGCCCCGTTCACGGGCAATCAGGCCCAATCCGACCTAATCCGACCCAATCCAACCAAAAAAACCGTCCTCCCTCCGTAGCCCTCCAAGCCCCTCCGGGTCAATCCGACCCAATCCGACTCGATCCAACCAAAAAAGCCGTCTTCCTCCCAAGTCTCCTGACTTCTGTCTCCTGTCTTCTCACTCCGCACTCCGCACTCCGCACTGCCAGCAGCACTTCCCCCTTGCATCCCAGTCGAATCCCGGGACACTCCGCCGCCCTATACCCCGGCGCACATCAGAACATGAAGAAAAAGACCGCAGTTGTAACAGGAGCGGCAGGCTTTTTGGGCTCGCATTTGAGCGACCGCCTGCTGGCAGAGGGATACGAAGTCATCGGCATCGACAGCCTGCTTACCGGCAACGTGCGCAACATCGAGCACCTGGCTGGCAATGGAGACTTCCACTTCATCAAGCATGATGTGACGAACTTCATCTACCTCCCAGGCGCCGTGGATGTCGTGTTCCACATGGCCTCCCCCGCCAGCCCGATCGACTACCTTCAGCTTCCCATTCAGACCTTGAAGGTGGGCTCGCTGGGCACCCACAACACCCTCGGCCTCGCCAAGGCCAAGGGTGCCCGCTTCCTCATCGCCTCCACCAGCGAGTGCTATGGCGATCCCCTCGTGCATCCGCAGAAGGAAGATTACTGGGGCAATGTCAACCCCATCGGCCCGCGCGGCGTGTATGACGAGGCCAAGCGCTTCGCTGAAGCCATGACCATGGCCTACCATCGCTTCCACGGCGTGGACACCAAGATCGTGCGCATCTTCAACACCTACGGGCCGCGCATGCGCCTGGAGGATGGCCGTGTGGTGCCCGCCTTCATCGGCCAGGCCCTGCAAGGCCTGCCGCTCTCCGTTTTCGGCGACGGCTCCCAGACCCGCAGCTTCTGCTACGTCTCCGACCTTGTGGACGGCATCTTCCGCCTCTCCCAGAGCGCCTATCACGAACCCGTCAACATCGGCAACCCGGCGGAAATGACCGTGCTGGAGTTCGCCCGCGCCATCATCGAGTTCACCGGCAGCAAGTCCGAAATCGACTTCAAGCCCCTGCCCGTGGATGATCCCAAGGTCCGCCGGCCGGACATTTCCCTGGCCAAGCACCTCCTCGGCTGGGAGCCCAAAGTGGCGTTTGCCGACGGAATTGGCAGCACAGTGGCCTATTTTCGTGAATTTCTCTCAATCGCATCTTGATGCGGGGCCGCAAGGTCTGCTAAAAGATTGGAATTCCACCAAAAACTCTGCCGGTTCAGCCCTTTTCCAACCCACCCCGCCATGCTCTCCAAATCACTGATCATCTCCGGCGCCCTGTGCGCCCTTGCCGCCTCTCTGCCGGCCCAGGATGCCAAGAAGGAAATCAAGATTGACCAGGTGGACATGAAGGTGGAGCAGCAGTTCACTCCCCAGATCAATCCGGTGAACGTCGTGGAAAAGCGCTGGATTCCCAAGACCTGGCTGGAGGCGCAGGTGAACTTTAAGGCCACGATCGCGACCGCTCTGGGCGGCCGGCTCGGCACTTACCCCACCCTCGAGGCGAAGTACTACATCGCCCTTGCCGGCACCAAGACACCGGAAGGCAAGCAGATCGTGCTCACAGGCACGATCGTCTATAAGGATGTGCCCAGCGGTGACTGCCACCTCCTGGCCTATGTGGCTCCTTCCACGCTCAAGCGCGTGTTGAAAAAGGAAAGCACCGGCAAGCCGGAAATCGCCGCCTTTGCCGTGGAGCTTTCCGCTGGTGGTGCCTTGATGGGCGGCAAATCCAGCGGTGGAAAGTGGTGGGAGCCGGCCGACAAGCTGGCCTTTGAAGATGTCGTCCTGTCGAAAGACAAGACCCCCTTTGCCCCGCTCTGGGGTGATTTTGATCTCGCCGCAGGCTCCAAGTAACCACGCTCCCCGCCCTCTGCTCCAGCAAGGCAATATGGTCTTCGTCTTTCCTCACCTCCCGGCATCTACCTTTCGCGCGCATGGCAGACAGTAATAATTTGGCAGTTCTCAGTCTTGGCTCCCAGCGGGTTGGCGGGGCGGTCTTTGCGAAGACATCCAAGGGCGACCTCATCCTCAAACGATACCAACTGGCCGAGATGGCCGGCGATCCCACCCTGGATGCCACCCGCATCCCGCAGATGAAGGTGGCCGTCACGGAAATCGCCGGCAACCTCAAGCTCAAGGGGCTGCAGGCCTGGTACTCCGTTGCTGGCCATGCTGTTTTCACCCGCTTTGTGAAACTGCCGCCTGTCTCCAATGACAAGGTCGTGCAGATCATCGGCCTGGAGGCACGCCAGAATGTTCCCTTCCCCCTCAATGAGGTGGCCTGGGACTATGAATTCGTCGGCGACGCCAATTCCCCCGTGGACCGTGAGGCCGTGCTGGTGGCGATGAAGTCCGATGCGCTCAACGAGCTCAACGACATCACCACCGAAGCCGGCATCAAGACCGCCGGCGTCGATCTCGCCCCCATGGCGATTTACAATGCCTTCCGCTACAGCTACCCCGAGGTGGCCGAGTCGGTGGTGATCGTGGATCTGGGCGCCCGTTCCACCAACCTCGTCTTCGTGGAAGGCGAGCGCTCCTACATGTTCACCCGCAACCTTCTGGTCGGCGGCGCCACCGTCACCGGAGCCGTGGCCAAGGAATTCAGCCTGGGTTTTGGTGATGCCGAGCAGCAGAAGTGCTCCCACGGCTTCGTCGCCCTGGGCGGCACCGTGGAGGATCACAGCGATCCGGCCCTCGCCGCCCTCTCCAAGGTCATCCGCAACAGCATGACACGCCTTCACGGCGAGGTGCTGCGCACCATCAATTACTACCGCGCCCAGCAGGGCGGCAGCCCCCCGCAGCGCATCTTCCTTTGCGGCGGCGGTGCCCAGATGGGCTACGTGGCCGAGTTCTTCCAGGAAAAGTTCAAGTTGCCCGTGGAGATCTTCAATCCTCTGCGTGGCGTGCAGCTCGACCGCGGCGTGAATGCCGAGGCGGCCGCACAGGACGCCCACTCCATGGCGGAGCTCGTCGGCCTCGCTCTTCGCGGCGCCGGTGCCTGCCCCATGGAAGTGGAGCTCGTGCCCGACAGCGTGGCGCTGGCCCGCGATGCGGCCAAGCGTGCTCCGCTGCTCGTGGTCGCCGCTCTTTGCCTGTGGGCGCTTCTTGGCGCCTGCATCGTTTACTTCCAGAAAGCCGATGAGGCGGTCAAAAAGAACACCGCCCGGCTTCAGCAGAAGAGCAACGACATCTCGGATTACGCCGCTGAGCTCAATGCCCTCGCCAAGAAGCTTGACGACCTCAAGTCCCAGGCCGGCCAGCTTCAGGAATCCGTCAATGACCGGTCCTACTGGGTCCAGGTCCTCAACGAGCTCAACCAGAAGTACCAGAACGACCTGATCTGGCTTACCCAGGTGGAAGTGCTCAAGAATGGAGCCGCGATGACAGCCCCCCTGGGCAACAACAACCAGTCGCAGACCGCTCAAGGCTCTTCCCTGTTCCCGCAGCCTGAGGCCTTGCCCAGCGCCAGCGGCACCGCGCCAACGGCCGATGCTTCTGCCCCGGTCGCCGCACCAGGAACCCCCCCCGTTTTCACGCTCCGCCTTCTCGGGCTGTACCGCAAAAACGACAAGGGCCAGGATGTGGTCTATGACTACGCCAAGTCTCTGGCCACCTCGAAGTTCTACGCCGCCACGAACATCGGCGAAAAACTCAATGATTATGTGAAGGCGGAAGCCGTGGCTGCGGGTGAGGACCGCTTTGCCTACAAGTTTGAAATCCGGCTTCCCCTCACGGAGCTCATGCAATTCAAAAAGTAATGGACTGGATTCGCGCAAACAAATCTCTGGCAGCCATCCTTGGCGTCGCCATCGCAGGGGCCATCGGCCTGGGTGCCTATGCCGTCATGGGGTACATGGCCTATGGGGAATCTCTGGAGGCCATGCAGACACTGTCTGGCAAGGTGGCCTCCATGGAGAAGGCCAAGCTCTATCCCAGCGAGGAAAACGTCGCAGCCAAAGATGAAAAGGTTTCCGCCTATGAGGATGAAGTGAGCAAGCTGGGCCGCACTTTGCTGACCCTGCAAAAGGATGTCACTTCCCCTCCCATTACGGACACCGACTTCCAGGGCAAGTTGAAGCAGAACATTGCCGAATTCCGCCAGAAGGCAGATACTGCGCGCATGGCGATTCCCAAGGATTTTGCCTTTGGCTTCGACACCTACACCCGCAGCCTGCCAGCCCCGGCGGCCACCCAGGATCTCAATGATTACTTCGACGGGGTGAATGCCATCGTCACCAGCCTGTTCGACAACGGGGTGCGCAAAATTGACACCATCAGCCGCACCGAACTGGCAGTGGAAAAAGGCGCGGCCGCGCCCAAGCAGCCCAAGAAGGTCGCACCACCTCCGCCCGCACCCAAAGTCACCAAGACCAAGCCTGGCAAAGGCGGAAAGGGCAAGAAGGCTGCTGCCGCACCCAAGCCGCCGGTTGAAATTGCCCAGGTCGTGGAGAAGCGCACCGTTTCGCTCGACATCGTCACCGATCAGGCCCCGCTTCAGAAGGTCCTCAACGCGCTGGCCAGCGCCAGCGCGATGAAGCACTTCACCGTGTTGCGCCTGCTGCGCATCGAAAATGAAAAGCAGGAAGGACCGCTCACCAACGGCCGCCCGAAGAGCGGTTCCCAGGGCTTTGACATCAAAAACAGCGCCGGTCTGGTGACTCCTGTCGTTGAGACGCCGCCCACGGGCGAAAACGCCGCTGCTGCTACCGCCAAGGCTGAAGTCATTGAGGTCGCCAAACCGGCGGAGCCCGATGCCGAAAAAGTGCTGGGCGGCGAAATGCTCAGAGTTCACCTCGAAATCGACGTGGTTCGCTTCCTCGAGCCTTGATTTTCAGTCCACCGCTTTTGCTGACACTCCCTTTTACGTTCTGATCTCATGGCCAACAAAGAGGCAAAGTATGACAAGGTCCTGCTAACCCTGGCCGCCGTGGCGGCGCTGGGGGTGAGCGGCACCCTTTACTATTTCAAGATGGATTTCCCCGAGAAGTTCGTCTCCCAGAAGGTGCCGCACGGGAATGACCCCGGCATCATTCCTCAGGAGGAGGTGACGGCTGCGATCACGACCCTGCAGAAGCCGTATGAGTGGACAGCGCCCATTCGTCAAAACAAGCCGGTGCCGCTTAACAAGTCGGTCACCGTCGTCCGCAAAGGCAACGAGCTGTTTGATCTCTATGTCGAGAATCCGCCCCTGCGGCCTCCGATGACCAACATCTTCCTGCTCAAGAACGATCTGGACTATCTGTCCCCGAACGTTGGCGACCTGGATCCCGATGGCGATGGCTTTACCAACCTGGAAGAGTTCAACAAGGGCACCGATCCCAAGGATCCCAAGTCGCATCCTCCGATCACCGACCACCTGTACTTCAAGGAGCGCACCCAGAACAACTACATCCTGGTGCTGCAAAGCTCCTCCATGCCTGTGCAGGTGAAGCGCTCTGAGCCCGCACCATCCGGCTCGGTCTTCATCGAATCCGTGCCCAGTGAGTTTGGTTTTGAGAGGAACGCCCCCACCAAGCGTTTCTCGGCAGATAAGTTTGAAGCCAAGACCGTGGCGGACAAAGACGTGTCGGAACTGACCGTGACAGACAAAGCCACGGGCCAGAAGTTCGTGCTGATCCTCAAGACGCCTTACAATCTGGCGGAATACCAGGTCACCCTGGAATTCCGGGACAACGCCATCCACACCATGCCGGGCATCAAGAAGGGCGACATCGTCCGCCTGCCCAATGTGGGTTCCACTTTCAAGGTCCTCGAAATTGGCGAGGACAACGCCACCATCAGTGACGTTGGGGCCGGGAAGACCTTCGTGGTTTCCAAGCGCCCTTGATAAAAAATGCAGATCGGGAAATTTAGTTTTCGCCAAACGACCCGGTTTTCTGGTATTAAGCTTCCCGTTCCGTCACCGCAATTTCTCCCGCCGTTTTTCCCTATGACACGACTCCAAGGGCTTGTGCGCCAAACCAACCTCGCCCTGTTAACCGCAGCATTGGCCTCTTCCGTACCTCTTGCCACCCAGGCTGGTGCGGACGGGCAGACTGGTATTGCCGAACGTGAAATCGCCCGTCGTCTGGCACGGTTGGAAGATGCGCGGCAGGCCATTGAGAAAGGCGACAAGTACTTTGCGGACGGGGACAACGAGGCGGCGCTGAATCAATACAAGGCGGCCTTGGAGGCCATTCCTGTCGCTCCGAACACCCGCGAATGGCGCGATGTGGCGGAAACCAAGTACGCTGATGCCTGCGTGGCACTGGCCCAGGACCGCGCCAAGGTGGGCCGGTACAAGGAAGCCCGCGACCTGATCAAGGAAGCCCTCGACACCTTCCCAGGCCATCGCGGCGCCCTGACCCTGAGCAAGCGCCTCGACGATCCGGACCGTTACCCCGTTGCCTTGACCCCCGACCACGTGCGCAAGGTGCAGGATGTCGAGCGCAACCTGCAAAAGGCCAATTCCTACAAGGATCTGGGCGATTACGACAACGCCAACAAGTCCTTCCAGGACGTGCTTCGGGCTGACCCGTACAACCGTGCCGCCCGCCGTGGCATGGAGAGCGTGGAAAAGCGCAAGAGCATCTATTACAATTCCGCCCGCGACCACAATCGTGCCCGCATGCTGGCAGAGGTGGACAAGCAGTGGGAAGATCCCGTGCCGGTCCAGTCCGCCACCGTCACCGCCGAAATGGGCGACACCAGGAAAGATGGCGGCATCGTGCTGAGCCAGCGGATGAAGAACATCCGCTTCCCCGTGGTGCGTTTCTCCGGCGTTTCCATTGTTGAAGCCGTGGAGTTCCTGCGGATGAAGAGCAAGGACCTCGATCCTGAGCATATCGGCGTGAACATCATCCTCAAAGGCGGGGAAGGTCAGGTTGGTTCGCAGATCTCGCTCGACTTGAAGGATGTGCCCATGCAGGAGGCCCTCCGCTACGTTACCGAGCTGGCCGGCATGAAGTTCAAGGTGGAACCGTACGCGGTGGTCGTGGTGCCGATCACGGAAACCACCACGGAAATGATCACCCGCATCTACAAGGTGCCGCCGGATTTCCTCACCCCTGCCGGCGGCGATGCCACCGCCTCGGCTCCGGCAGCCCCTGCCGATCCTTTTGCCAAGCCTGGTGCGGCCGGTGCCGCCGCCGCTGGTGGTCCGAAGCTGGCCGCGAAGAAATCCGCCAGGGAAGTGCTGGGTGAGAGCGGCGTGCCTTTCCCTGAAGGTGCTTCCGCCGTGTTCAACCCTGTGACCTCGCAGCTCGTGGTGCGCAACACCGCCCCCAACATCGACTTGGTGGAAGCCTTCGTTGACACGGTGACCTCCCGTACGCCGAAGCAGATTTCCATCACCACCAAGTTCGTGGAAGTGACCCAGAAGAACACCAATGAGCTGGGCTTCGACTGGCTGCTGGGGCCCTTTAGCGTCCCGGGCAGCAGCCGGATCTATGGTTCAGGCGGCTCGACCGGCGTCAGCGCCAACTACCCCCTGCAAAATCCTGGCGTGGGAACCGGCCCGGTGGGTATCAACTCGGTGACCGGCGGCCTTCGCTCGGGCACCAACGCGATTACTCCGGACAGCATTGACGGCCTCCTGGCCAACACCCCTTCCACCCCGGCCAAGGCTCCTGGCGTCTTCGCCGTGAGCGGTGTGTTGACGGATCCCCAGTTCCAGGTGGTCGTCCGCGCCTTGGATCAGAAGAAGGGTGTGGATCTGATGAGCGCCCCGAGCGTCACCACCAAGAGCGGCGTGCGTGCAAAGATTGAGGTGGTTCGCGAATTCCTGTATCCCACGGAGTTCAACCCGCCGCAGATTCCGCAAAACTTCGGCAATCAACGTGCCCAGGGCCTGCTTGGTGGCGGTGGTGGCGGCTCGAGCTCCTTCCCGGTCACCCCGACCACCCCCACCGCCTTCCAGATGAAGCCCGTTGGTGTGACCATGGAAGTGGATCCCACG
>FTCC01000756.1_pt1 | contig 46801 bp, 35 predicted proteins | sample 1639481 | NCBI WGS metagenome assembly FTCC01 (sample SAMEA3914864, study PRJEB12502) | metagenome | biome: forest; material: soil | place: USA | collected 2012-03-12 | depth 0.3 m | reverse complement strand
TCCGCATAGCGGCGGGTGAGCGTCTGCTGGCCCTGGGCGTTCACGCGTTCCACCACCTTCTCATCGCGCAGCAGCGGCAGCGGCGGCTGGTTGCCACCCGTGGCGCCAGTTTCTGGCAAGTGGCCTGGAGCGACAGGCGGCGACTTGGGCAAGGGATCACCGAGATTGCTCTTGGAGCCCTCGGAGGCAAGGCCCATGTCGTTGGAGTACGGCAGGCCAAAATAGTGATCGAACCCCTGGCGCGTGGGCAGAAACTCGGGCTGATCACCCAGGTGCCACTTGCCGATGCACATGGTGGCGTAGCCGGCGCCCTTCAGCACTTCCGCCACGGTCTGCTCCTGCGGGTTCAGTCCAATGGCGGCCACGGGAAACAGCACGGCAGGAATGGGCAGCACTCGCTTCGGGTAGCAGCCCGTCATGAGCGAGGCGCGTGAAGGCGAGCACACCGGCGCGGCATAGTGGCACTTCAGCTTCATGCCCTCCGCCGCCATGCGGTCAAGATTCGGCGTGTGGTTCAGCTTGGAACCGAACGGGCCGATGTCCGCATAGCCCATGTCATCGATGTTGATGATGATGAAATTGGGGTGCGGGGCATCGGCAAACGAGGAGGCGGCGGCGAAAAGACAGACGAGGGCCAGGATAGAGCGTGTCATGGGCGGGACAGGGGAACGTGGGGAAAGCGTTCTTCTTGCCGGGCGGGGGGCTTGTGACCAGTAGGAAAGGGTTGAGCCTTATAGGGAAGGGAATGGCGAGTTAAAAACTCGCCTGACCAGTGTACGAGTTAGAAACTCGTTCTACCAAGGCTCTTCCAATGTTTCTTCACGAACGCTGGAACTCGTCGCAACGAGGCATGCATCCACCCAGACCGTGCTGTCACTATTCCAGCATTTGGCCCGAGTTGGATTGCTCACGATGTAACGCATGACCTTGTGCCAATGCTCAGCGTTGCGGATGATGCGGTTCCACGTGTCCTGCTGCCAAAGCTGGCCCTCCCGCCCGAGGCGGCGGTTGATGGCCCGTGCACTGAAACGTTTCCATGAGTGCAGCAGATTCTCGGGCTGCCATTCACCAAGGGGTTGCACAGCCAGGTGTACATGGTTGGGCATCACCACCAGTCCATGCATGACATAACGTTCGTGATGAAAGTGCAGCAATGCATCCACCACGGGCCCTCGAATCTCGGGATGCTTGAGCAAGCATGAACCGTGGCCCTCATCCATCAGGGCTTCCAGCCGGCGGCAGCGGCGTACCAGAAATGCATCGTAGTCTTCGGCGGTGCCAGCAGTGAGTTCGCCATCATGCAAGCGGCGTTCGGCCTCAATGCGTGATTCCCACGCCGCCTGTTCATTGCGTATTTCCCCCATGACCGCGGCCGGCAGCGAGTCCAGAAGACGAAATGTCAGAAAATAGCTGGCGCCTGGCTGTCTCCAGTGCGGCAGGCTTCGCTCATAGTTTCTGAACGCAGCGCGAGCATCGAAGCTCTGAAAGTCCGGAGGCAGCTGAAACTGGCTGGCAGCGGAGATCATTGTGAGATGAGGATATGCTGGAGCAATGCGAGTAGAACGAGTTTTCAACTCGTACACTGGTCGGGCGGGTTTAAAACCCGTCTGGCTTTCTGGCGAGTTACGAAACTCGCCCGACCAGCTTACGAGTTAGAAACTCGTTCTACTCGCTACTTCACCAGCGTCTCATACAGCGCCAGCGTCTTCTTCGCGATGGACTTCCAGCTGAAGTGCTCCTCGGAACGTTTGCGACCGGCGGCGGCCATGCGGTTGCGCAGGTCTTCATCGGCCATCAACTTGTTAATCGCGGCGGCAAGGTCGCGGGAATAGCCTTCAGGATCGACGGCTTCGAAAGGGCTTTCAGTCTGCTGTTCCAGCGGGATGAGAAGGCCCGTTTCGCCCTCCACCACCACTTCCTTGATGCCGCCGACGGCGCTGGCCACGACGGCGGTTTCGCAGGCCATGGCTTCAAGATTGATGATGCCGAAAGGCTCGTACACGGAGGGGCAGCAGAACACGGCGGCATGGGAGTACAGCGCGATCTTGTCCGTCACATCCACCATGGCCTGGATCCAGATGATGCCATCGCGATGGCGCTGGGCATCAGCGACGGCGGACTTCATTTCTTCGGCAATTTCCGGCGTGTCGGGCGCGCCGGCGCAGAGCACGATCTGGAAGCCGGGGTTCATGTGCTGGATGGCGCGGGCAAGATGCACGATGCCCTTCTGCCGGGTGATGCGGCCAACGAAAAGCACATAGGGCACGCTGGGATCGATGCCGAAGCGACGCAGCACATCCGGGCGGTCCACCTTCTGGTACTCGTCGTTATCGATGCCGTTGTGAATCACATGGACCTTGGCGGGATCGAGCGTAAACAGGCGCATGAGGTCGGCACGAGTTTCTTCCGAAACGGCGATGACGGCATCCGCCATCTCCAGCGCGGTACGTTCCAACCACACGGTGAAATCATAGCCGCCGCCGAGCTGCTCGCGCTTCCACGGGCGCAGAGGCTCCAGCGAATGGACGGTGAGCACCATGGGGATGCCGTAGTTCAGCTTGGCCAGGATGCCGCCGAAATGCGAATACCACGTGTGCAGGTGCACCAGTGAGGCATCGATCTTGCGGGTGTTGAAATCCAGGTTGCGCTGCATGGCGCCGAAGATGGATTTCAGATTGGGCGGGCAGGTCCAGCCCGAGGCATCAAGGCCGGAGCCGTGGACGGTGAGATTGGGCTGCGACTCTTCCTGATCACCGAAGCAGCGCACCTCCACCTCGCAGAGCCTGGCAAGCTCCTTGGCAAGGTATTCCACATGCACGCCGGCCCCGCCATAGATGTAGGGCGGGTATTCGTTGGTCAGGAAAAGCGACTTCATCGGCGGCATTCATAGCGGGAGGCTCCGTCATTGGCAATAGCGCCCTCGCCTTTGGGACGAATACCCGAGGCCGCTCCAATCTCGGGCCGCCATTGCAATCGCCAGGGTTTGAGAATGCAGGACCGTGGCGGTGTGAAAAACAACTATGACACTCTCCCTGAGTCCTTCCCCATTGAAATCGATCGCGAGCGGTTGAGACGCTTTCTCCGCCTGCATTGCCTCATCGGCTGGATGGTGATCACCGGCTTTTTTGGGTTCTTTGCCGGGATTGGCACCATAGGGGATGCCATAAAGGCCAATGAACTGCGCGAGAAAGAAGGGCGCCAGGCTGTCATCCTCAGCCATGCCACTATTCTCCGGCACCTGGCCAATGGGATGGCCATGGGTGGCAGCATCGGGCTGGTGTTTTACTTGTGCATGGGGCAATGGACTTCAGCTGCATATGCCCGAAACATCAGATTGTCCGTCGAGGGGGCGTTCCTGCGGGTGCAGTCAGGGGTTTTTCTTCGCCAGGACCGGAAGATTCATTTTCGGTCCATTCACGACTACGCAGTGGTTGAGACTTATTTCAGCCGGCTGACGGGGGTTCAGGTGCTGCGCATGAATGTGTCTGGAAGCATGCAGCGACCGTGGCTGCACATAGCAGGCATCAAGGACTGCCTGGAAGTGCGCGACATGCTGGCCGAAGTGGACGCGCGCCGCGAGAATGCTTAAGGCTTGGCAAAAGTCCCCACAGGTGTGCCCGCCTTTGCATCCCACACACGCAACACGCTGTCCTCGCCACCGGCCGCGATCCAGCGACCGTCAAAGGAAGCGGAGGCTGTCTGCATGAAGTCCGTGGTGCCGGCCAGCGCCACCGGAGCGGTGCCGTCTTCACCAATGAGGCGCACCTGCTTGTCGCCACAGGTGGTGAGCAGGCGGGGGCTGGCGCCGAGGTAATGCAGGCTGGTGACCTCCTTGTCCCAGCCATCGAGGTTCTTGCGCCGCTCGCCCTTGATCCAGTCCCAGATTTTGACCGCGTTGTCCGCGCCGGAGGAGGCGAGCACGCGGCCATCGGCGCGCCAGGCCACGCCCATGACGTGATGGGTGTGGCCTTCAAACGTCTTCAGCAGCTTGCCGCTGGTGACTTCGGAAACGCGCACCTGCTTGTCCGCTCCGCCGCTGGCAATGAGCTTGCCATCGGGCGAAAAGTCGAGGCTGAGCACGGCATCACTATGGCGGTCGCGCACAGCCTGAACGAGGCGGCCGGTGACAGCATCCCACAGTGTGATATCACCGCCGCGCGAGGGAGCGCCGCTGCCCACCGCCAGGCTTTTGCCATCCGGGCTGAAGGCCAGGGCGTTCACACGGTCGGTGATGACAGAGGCCGCATCGCCGGTACCAAGCGTACGCTCAAGCACCCAGCGCGGCGCGAAAGCCTGCGTGTCTAGCGCACCGCTGTCCGCCGGCCAGGTCAAGGTGCCGTCGGGCTTCCAGGTGAGCGCGGCTTTGGCTCCTGCCTTGGGCACAAACTTCGCCACCGGCAATTGAGCACCCATCGCCCATACCAAGGAAGAGCCGTCCGCCTGAGGTTCGATGAGCCAGCGGTGGCCCGTGGAAGGCAGCAGCGCGGGCGCGGCCTTGGCGGCAGATGCGGCACGTTGTTCGGCAGCCGTGGCTTCTTCGCCGGTCTTCTTAACGGCCTGCTGGGCGGCAGCGAGCGCGGCCTTGGCATCGGCTTCGGCCTTCACCGCATCGGCTTGCAGCTTGGTCACGCGCGGCACCTCGGCTTCGGCATCGGTGGCGGCAGTTTCAGCCGCCTTCAAGGCATCAGCCATCGCCATTTCGGCCTTCGCGGCGGCATCGAACTTGGTCTGCGCATCAGCCAGTTTTTTTTCCAGCGCCGCATCTGGCTTCGAAGCCTTGGACACAAGAGCGGCGATTTCGTCGGCCACCTTCTGCGCAGCGGCCTTGCTGTCGGCGGCGGACTGACGGGCCAGCCGGCTCTTTTCCACATCAGTCTCGGCCTCCGTGGCAAGGGCTGCCTGGGCATCGGCCTCAATGGCGGCGCTGAGCCATGCTTTGGCCGCCGCCTGGCGTTTGGCGAGGGCGGGATCGACCACCGCCGCTTTGGCAGCGGCGGCTTTGGCGGCTCCCAAAAGCAGCGTCGCGGTAGCCTTGCCGGTGATGGCGGCATCGGCAGCCTTCTGGCTCTCCTCCAGTTTTTTCTTGGTATCGGCAGCCGCATCCTGAGCCTTCTTGATGCGATCCTTGAACGCAGTGACTTCCGCCGTTGCAACAGAGGCCGCACCCGTTTGAAACACGCTATCCAGGGCCGCCAGAGCGCTGCTACGCGCAGCCTGGCGCTGGGCGGCTTCGGCCTCCACCACGCTTTTCACTGCGGGGCTCATCGCGGGCGCTCCAGGGGTCTCACGCTTCCACAGCTTCACCTCGCCAAAGCTGCCGCTGGCCAAGCGTGTACCGTCGGGGCTGAAGGCCAGGGCCAGCGTCATGTCGCGGTGCGCCGCCAGCTGCGCCACCTGCTGCCGGCTGCCCAGGTCGTAAACAAAGATCTGGCTGGCGCGGCTGCACGCGGCAAAATCGCCGGTGGGGGCCATCGCCACGGCATAGATCGGATGCAGGCCCGGCGGCAAAGGCTGCCAGGCGATCTGATGAGCTCTGGCCTGGCCTGGCTTCGCGCCCTGGTCGATCCAAAGCTTGAGCAAGCCAAGCTCTTCGGGCTTGAGATTCACCGCACCCACCTTGTTGCCCTTCGGCGGCATGTCCGAGTCACCCTGATGCGCGGCGGACTGCAGCAGCAGGCTTTCCCCGCCCTTGCCCGGTACGATGGCAGGACCGTTCTCACCGCCCTTCTTCATGAGATCAGGCGTCTCCATGTTCAGGCTCGCCTTCGTCGTGGTCTTGTTGTGGCAGGCAATGCAATTGGCCTTCAGCACGGGATAAACCTCGGTGGGAAAGTCCACCGGCGTGGCACGGTTCAGCTTCGCCACGGGCAGCTCAGCCGCGGCCGCTGACAGACTAACCATTACCAGCAGGCAAACTAGACGACGCACTCTACTCATCACTTCTTTTTGGGTTCCACGGGTTTCACATGCAGGCTGATCGACCGCGAATGCACCAAAAAGGTCACGTCCTTGGCCGCCGCTTTGGGATCATCGGCGAGCTTCGGCTTGAACTTCGCCGTGCCCTGCAGCACCACCTGGTAATCGCCGGCCGGCAGCTTCAGCTTCGCCAGATCCAGGTCTAGTTTCGCGCTGGTGGCCTTGGCCGGAACATCGACTTCCGCCGTGGCATCATTCAAGCCCAGCGCGGTGAGCTTCATCGCTTCGTTGAAATCGCCACGCCGCTTCACCTGCAAAGGGATGCTCACCTTGCTTCCCGCCACCGCTTCGGCCGGGGCTGCGGCTTCTATCAGCACCGGTGCATCACCGGCCACCACGCCCAGCGTCACCTCATCAGTGAAGCGGGTGACCAAGGTTTCCTTCACCGTGCTGGCCACTTTGAAGACCACCGTGGCTCCAATGGCATTGCCGCCGGAGCTGCCATGCAGCTTCACCGCCCCGCCCCAGTTGCCTGCCTTCTCATCCGCCACAAAGGTGGCATAGCCGATGTTCTGCCCTTCGCGCACCAGGCCGCCGCCGAATGAGACGCCCGCAGGAAGCGCCTCAGCAGCGAGATCAATGGGGCCGTTGAACCCCTCATGCCGGAGGGCAAACACCTTGAAGGCGGCAACTCCGCCGCGCCACAGCGGGGCGGAACTGAGTTCCACCGTAGTGGCTGCCTTCGCCTTGGGCAGCCAGGCCGGCATGGCCACCAGATCAAACCCTTTGCCAGCGGCGGGGGTGCTGAGCGTGAGCTGAAACGGCTCGCTTGGCTCGCGTGAGTAGAGGTTGCGCAGCTTGATTCGGTAGGTGCCGTCCTCTTTCACATCAAAGCGATGGTACGGATCGGCCCAGCCACCATCGAACTCATCTTTGGCCGCGATAGCTGCACGGTCATTGGCTTCGACGATGAACTCGGGACCAGCCTTGCCCATTTTCTCAAGGCTCAAGAACGGATCGGCCGGCATGCCACGGCTTGCGCAGCCCACCTCAATCCAAAACACGTCGCCTTTGTGTCCGTCAAACGTGAAGTACCGCGCCTTGCCGCCTTCCGGGAACCAGCCGGTGAAGGTGGCGGGGACTTTCAGCGGCACCGGCTTCGTCGTGTCGCCGCCAGCAGGCTCAGACTCCGCGCCGAAATGCACCGGCTTCACCGCATTTTGCGCCAGCAGCTTGTTAGCCGCCGCGGCTGGCACCTGCACACGCTCCAGGGTTTTGCCAAAACACTTCACCGAGGGCGAGCTGTTAGGCAGATTGCGGCCGTAGAGCACCCACGTGACGCCACCGTCAAAGGCGTACTCCACCAGCGGGCCGGTGGTGAGCGTGATGGCATAGGGCAGCTCGGCGTTGCCTCGATACATCAGGTCGCTCAGGCGCAAAAGATAGGCACCGTCGGCAGGCACCGTCAGATCAAGCACGCCATCGGTGTGCAGCCGCTCCAGCACGTGACCGTCGGGCCCTTGAACCTCCAGGCTGGCCTCCAGCCGCGAATCCAGCCAGGCCGGGCGGCAGATGGCCAGCACATGCTGGCCCTTTTTCGCGTCGAAGCTGATGAAGGTGGAGTCCTGCTTCAAGGTGACGCTGGTGAGCACGCGGTTGAGCTCCGTCTTGAACGGCTTCTCCGCACTGGTGGCCGCGCCGGGCACCGCCACCACTGGCAGTGAGGTGATCTGCACGCCGCGCGGGTTGGAGATGCCGTAACGGCCTACCACGCTCACATCACAGGGGCCGCTGGCAGCTCCGGCCGGAAGGCTGACTATGAACGTGTTTGCCACCGGTTTCTGCTTCGCGTCCAGCTTGGGTTTGACCTCGGCGCCCGGAATCGAAAAGTGCAGGGTGCTCGCACCTTCGAGCGCGGTGCCCATGACCGTTACCTCCCTGGTGGCGCCCGCCTGCAAGACGGCGGGCACGATGCTGGTGAGGTAAGGCTGCGGAGTGGTGACCTGCGCCCGCAACGGACACGTGCCCAGAAGCATCAGCATGGCACAAACAGTGCCCGACAAATGTCCGCGATTCATGATCTTCACGCCACGGGCCGCCGGCTTTGTCATCATCCTAGTGGTTAAACAAAAACTCCTTGGTGTTGATCAGCGCCCACAGCAGATCTTCATAAGCCTGGCGTTTCGCGGCCACAAGGTCCGCACCCGTTTTGCCAGCGGTGTGGCGGGCGAGGTGGTCCAGGCCCAGCTTCACCTGCTGCGCGGAAGGCTTACGGCTGGCCACCCATTCATAAATCTCGGCCAGCTTCGCCTCATCGGAACGCGAAGTGTCCGCCGCCAGCAGAGCAGCGCGGCCTTTGTCGGCGGTGAGCTTGGTCTGGATGTCCGGTGCGTTGAGCAGATGCAGGCTCTGCGCCAGGCTGCTCTCCTGCGTGCGCTCGCATTCGCAAGCGCTGGAGCCTTCCGGGCGGCCGAAGACGGTGAGGAAGTAGCTGGTGGAGTTGAAGCTGTTGTCAGGCAGCGCGGTGGCGTGGGTGCCGGCGGGCAGCCCCTCAAACGTGCTCTGCGCGTCCAGCACGCTGTTCACCGCATCCAGCAGCACTTCGGCCTGCAGACGCTTGGGATAGCAGCGGCTGAAGTTCTGGCGGTCCACGGCGTTGTGCGCGTTCGGCACGGCGCTGAGCTGGTAGGCGGTGGACTGGGTGAGCGTACGGATGAGCTGCTTCAGGTCATAACCGCTGTCGATGAAAGACTGCGCCAGCGCATTGAGCAGCTCGGGGTTGGACGGCGGGTTGGTGTCGCGCATGTCGTCCTCCGGTTCCACCAGGCCGCGGTTGAAGAAGTGCTTCCAGTAGCGATTAACAAGCGCCTTGGCGAAAAACGGGTTCTGCTTGCTGCCCATCCAGTCCGCCAGCGCCTCGCGCGGGTCGTCATCGGGCGTGAGCACGGCCGCGGCGGCGCCAAGCCCGGTGGGTTTCACCGGCTGCTTGCTGCGCAGGTTCACCGCCTGGGCCTCCGCGCGCTTGGTGAAAATGATATCCTCGTCCTTGGTGTTGGTGGCCTTGCGCGCCACGGTGCTGAAGAACGCCGCGAAGCCATAGTAGTCCTGCTGGCTCCATTTTTCGAAAGGGTGATGATGGCACTGCGCGCACTGGAGACGCTGGCCCAGGAAGAGCTGCGCGGTATCCTCCATCTGCATGGTCATGTCCTTCGCCTGCCGGTACCAGACCACCGGCGGATCGGAGACAACGTCCCCCGTCGCGGTGATCACCTCGCGCACAAACTGGTCATAGCGCTTGTTGTCATACAGGCTGTCGCGGATCCAGCGATGGAACTCAAAGTTGCCGCGCACATCACCGGGGGTGCCGCGCTTGTTGCGGAGCAGCGCGCTCCACTTGCCGGCGAAGTAATCCGCATAATCACCGCTGGCCAGCAGGCGGTCGATGGCGGCATCGCGCTTCTTCGGGTTCGCATCAGAGACAAAAGCCTGGGTCTCGGCGGGCGTGGGCAGTCGGCCGGCGATGTCGATGCTCACGCGGCGCAGGAAGGTGGTGTCATCCGCCGTCTCGGAAGGCGGCAGGCCGAGCTGCTTCAGCTTTCCAAAGACGAGGTGGTCAATGAAGTTGCGCTCCGCCGGCAGCTTCTCCACCGGCGCGCCAAGCGGGGCGGTGGCGCGGAACACAGCCACCTTGCCCTGGTAGCGGATCATCACCGCCACATCGCCCGGAAGATCGTAAAGCTTCACCAGCCCGGCCTCGCCTACCTCGGCCATGCTCTTGTCATTCGGCTCGTAGAGCGCACTGCGCGAGACGTCGCGCACATAACCGTCGGAGTAATGCGCCAGCACCTTCAACTGCTGCTGGCTGTGCAGGGTCATGAGGCTCTGCGTGGGCTGCACCTCGATGGACACCATCTTCGGATCGGTATCCTTGCCATAGGGCATGCCCAGATTGATCCACTTGATGAGGATCGCGTACTCGTCCGACTTCGGATCGAGTTTCTTGCCGCCGCCATGCGGGGTGCTGTTCACCGCCTTGGTCATGAGCAGGCTTTCCGCTGGGGCGGCCGGAAACACGCGACGGCCGCGACCTTCGCGCACGATGTGCTCGTAGTCCTCCTGCGGCTCGAAGCCCAGGAGCGAGAGCTTGAAACCGTTCTGCCCCGCCGCCTTGCCATGGCAGCCCCCGGCATTGCAGCCCGCCTTGGTAAAGATGGGCACGATGTCGTTGGCGAAGTTGAGAGGCCGTTCCTCCGCGCCGCGCGCAACGAGCGACACAGCGATGAAGAGCGAGCCGAGGGCTAACTTTTGCATGTGACTACATAAGGGCTGGACCGGGGGGTCCTTTCACGTCAAGAGGCGGGAAGCAGGACCGCGGATCACTCCTCGAAGGGATTCACCAGCTTCACGCCAGCATGCTGAAAATCGGACACATTGCGCGTCACCACCGCCAGCCCATGGCGGTGGGCCGTGGCAGCAATCTGGCCGTCGAGAGACGGAAGGGTGAAGCCTTTTTTGTCCCACGTGGCAACAAGCTGGCCCCAGACATGAGCCGTGCTGGTGTTGAAACTGAGAATCCGGCCGTCCATGCGTTTGCAGAGGCCGACGAGCCACGCTTGCAGGTCATTTTTTCGCTTCGCCGCAGGCAGGGCTTCAATACCCCGGCGGAGTTCGCCAATGGTGATGGCGCTGACGAAGAGATGCGGCTCGTGATCCCGAAGCCAGGCCACGACCCGAACATCGGGCTTCGACTTGGCGAGCTCGCTGAAGACGTTGGTATCGACAAGATAGCTCACAAGGCAACCCGTGGTGAAGAATCTTGGGCCCGTGGAGGCACCTTAAAGAGGGCCGGGCAGGCAAGCAGATGATCCACCAGGCCCTGATTTGCTGGACGGGAGATGCGGCGAAGCAGGATGGTGTCCTCATCATCAATGAACACCTCAAAATCCTGGCCCGGCTCCAGATGCATCTGCTCCCGCACTGCGTTGGGCAGAACGATCTGGCCTTTTTTAGAGAGAACCGTGGTCATGGTGGGAAAATCTTACCACAAGACCGAGGCAATGAAAAGGGCACATGACGAATCTTGACGCCCCTCAACCTGAAACTCACCGCACAGCTACACCATCTCCGGCATCGGCTGCGAGCCATCCGTGACCAGGTACTGAGGCCGGCCGGCGAGATCGGTGAGGGTGGCCTTGTTCACGTCGATGCCGAGGTTGCGGTACAGCGTGGCAAAGACTTCGCCGAAGCGAACGGGCCGCTCCGTGGCCTCGCCGCCCAGGCGGTCGGTGGCGCCGATGACCTGGCCGTGACGCATGCCGCCACCGGCCAGCAGCGCGCAGGAAACGCGCGGCCAGTGGTCGCGGCCGGCCTTGGCATTGATCGTGGGGGTGCGGCCAAATTCGCCCCACACCACCACGGACACATCCTTGTCGAGGCCGCGCTGATGCAGGTCGGTGACCAGGGCGCTCAGCGCGCTGTCGAGCAGCGGCAGGTCCTCGCGGAGCTGTTTGAAGTTGTCCGAATGATAGTCCCAACGGCTGAAGGCCAGCGTCACCACACGGGCTCCGGCTTCCACCAGGCGGCGGGCGGCAAGAAAGTGATCGGTGAGCCTTGGGCCGCCGTCGTCGCGGTTCACATTCACGCCTTTGCCGTACATGGCCGCGATGCGCGGATCCTCTTTGGAAAGGTCGAGGGCCTCCAGCAGGCGCGGGCTGGTGAGCACGCCCATGGCCTGCTCGTTGAAGGCATCGAGACCGCTCATCAGTCCGCTGGCATCGACGTCGCGGCGAAAATCATCGAAGCCCTTCAACAAGGCCCGGCGGTCGCGCAGACGCTCCAGGGTGATGCCGTTGAGCGACATGTCCGCCGTGCCGCCACCGCGATTGGCCTGGAAGGGCGCGTTTGCCACGCCCAGGAAACCCGGCTCGCCGGTGCGTGCCCATTCCATGTGGCCCATCTTGGGCGCCAGGCCGACAAAGGGCGGCATCGCCTTGTCCACCTGCCCTTGCAGACGCGACACTACCGAGCCGAACGAAGGCCAGCCACCAGGGGGCTGCTGCTTCACACCGCGCCCGGTGAGGCATTGAAACGCATCGTGCTGCGGCTCGCAGTCCGCCATCGAGCGGATGACGGTGAACTTGTCCATCATCTTCGCCAGCCGCGGCATGTGCTCACAGATCTGCAGGCCGTTGACATTGGTGGCGATGGGCCTGAACTCGCCTCGGATCTCCGAGGGCGCATCCATCTTCATGTCGAACATGTCCTGGTGCGGCGGCCCGCCCGGCAGAAAGACCATGATCACCGCCTTGTGCGGCTGGCGCGAGCCCGCAGCCTCGGCACGCAGGACTTCCGGCAGAGACAATCCACCCAGGGCGAGACCTCCGATTTTAAGGAAGTCACGCCGTGCCAGGCCGTCACAGAAGCGACCGGAGGAGGAACCTTGAAGCGTGAGCATCGAGTTTCCACATAAGGGCCTGGGCACCCCGATCTTTCGCCCGATAGACGCGCCTCGCGACATTCGTCATGGATGGACCATGCGTTCCCTCCTGCTTTCCATTGCCTCCGTTCTCCTCGCCGGCGCCGTCCAGGCGGCCCATCCCTTCCTCTGCTGCGACTACAACGGCGGCAAGGTTTGCGTCGTCTCCGAGAAAGGCGACATCACCTGGCAGTGGGACTGCAAGAATCCGCAGGACTGCTGGAAGCTGGCGAACGGCAACTACCTGTTCTGTTTCCTGAAGGGTGCCCTGGAAGTGACGCCCGACAAGAAAGTGGTGTGGGAGTACAAGGCCCCGGACAACGTACCCGTGGAGGTGCATTCCTGCCAGCCGCTGCCGGATGGCAACGTGATGATCACCGAGTGCGGCCCGAGTCACATCATCGAGGTGGACCGCGCGGGCAAAATCGTCAAGGAAGTGAAGCTCACCACCACACCCGAGATCAAGCTGCACAACCAGTTCCGCGGCACGCGCAAGCAGCCCAACGGCCATTACATTGTGTGCTTCAAGGGCGAAGGCAAAATCGTTGAACTGGATGGTGAAGGCAAGGTGCTGCACGAAATCAAGGTGCCCGGCGATCCCCATGCCGCCGTGAAACTGCCCGACGGCCACCTGCTGGTGGACTGCGGCGACGCCCACAAAGTGGTCGAGCTCGATGCCCAGGACAAGGTGGTGTGGGAGCTCAATGAACACGACCTGCCCAGCTACCCCCTCCGCCTCATGGCCGGCTGCCAGCGCCTGGCCAATGGCAACACCGTCTTCTGTGTGTACCTCGGCCACGGCCACATCGGCGAGCAGCCGCAGGTGATCGAAGTGACCCGCGACAAGAAAGTCGTATGGGAAGTGGCGGACCACGCGAAGTTCAAGACCATTAACCAGATCTTCCTGCTTGATGAGCCGGGGGCAGCAGTGAGGTAAGCGGCGGGGCCGCAGTGGGAAGTTTTAAGTAAGAAGTGAGAAGTCCCGAAAACGTAAGGCTCACAAGCTTAACGGGTCACATTTAGAACTTACCATTTAACACTTCTTACTTCCCACTTCGCCCCCATGCTCCTCCACCTCACCGCCCTCCTCCTGACAACGACGCTTGTCAAAGCCTCCCAGCCCATCGTCATCGCCCATCGCGGTGCCAGCGGCTACCTGCCGGAGCACACGCTGCCGGGCAAGGCCTTGGCCCATGCCATGCGTGCCGACTTCCTGGAGCAAGACTTGGTCCTGAGCAAGGATGACGTGCCCATCGTGATGCATGACATCACACTGGACACCTCCACCGACGTGGCCCGGCGCTTCCCAGACCGCAAGCGTGAGGACGGACGCTATTACGCGCTGGATTTCACCGTGGCCGAGCTGAAGCAGCTGGAAGCCTGCGAGCGCTTCAATCCGAAGACGGGAAAAGCGGTGTATCCAAACCGGTTTCCGCTGGGTCAGTCCGCCGGCACCTTCCGCCTTTCCACGCTGGAAGAAGAACTGCAGTTCATCCAGGGTCTGAACCACAGCAACGGCCGCGTGGCGGGCATTTACCCAGAAATCAAGCAGCCGGCCTGGCATCGCAAGCAGGGCCACGACATCAGCCGCATCGTGCTGCCGATCCTGGAAAAGTACGGCTACCGCACCACAGAAGACCTGTGCTGGATTCAGTGCTTTGAGCTTGAAGAAACCAAGCGCATCCGCACCGAACTGGGCTGGAAAGGCCACCTCGTGCTGCTCATGGGCGGCAAGGCGCCCACAAGCCCCGCCGATCTGGCCGAGATCGCCAAGGTGGCCGATGGCATCGGCCCCGCCATCGGCATGGTGGTCACCGGCAAAAGCCCCGCTGACCGACACATCACCAGCCTGGTCAAGGACGCGCACGCGGCGAAGCTCGCGGTGCATCCCTACACGCTGCGCATTGACGAGCTGCCCAAATGCGCCGCCACGCCGGAGGAGCTGCTCCATGCCCTCTTCGACGAGGCGGGCGTGGACGGCCTGTTCAGCGACTTTCCCGATGTGGTGGTGAAATGGCTGCACCGGGCGCGCTGATACGTATTATGCCGGGATGGCCCCGCGTGTGATTTTCCACCTCGACATGGATGCGTTCTACGCCTCCGTGGAGCAGCGTGACAATCCGGCGATACGCGGCAAGCCGGTGATCGTCGGTTCGCCCCCGGACCGGCGCGGCGTGGTCTGCGCCGCGAGCTATGAGGCGCGGGTGTTTGGCGTACGCTCAGCCATGCCCAGCATGACGGCAGGCCGTTTGTGCCCCGATGGCATCTTTGTCCGCCCGCGCATGGATGCGTATCGCGATGAGAGCCGGGCGATCATGGCGATTGTGGGAAGCTACGCCGGCGAGTTGGTGCAGCAGGTCTCGGTGGACGAGGCTTATCTCGAAGTGACCGCCAAGGTGCCGGAAGGTGATCCCGACACCATGCTGGAAGCGGCGCTGCCGCTCGCCCGGGAGATCAAGGCGGCCATCAAGGATCAGCGTGGACTCACCGCCACCATCGGCATTGCACCCAACAAGTTGTTAGCCAAAATCGCCTCTTCCAACTTCAAGCCCGACGGCCTCACCTTGGTAAAGGACAGTGACAAGGCCAGTTTCATGCGCTCGCTGCCCGTGGGCGCCATCCACGGCGTGGGCAAGGTGACCGAGCAGATGCTGGCGAAGGCAGGCCTTATCACCGTGGCGGACATGCAGGACTTCGCCGGTGACCTGCGCGCCTACGTCGGCTCCTGGGGCCCGCAACTGAAACGCATGGCCTTCGGCGAAGACGACCGCTTGCTGGACCTGGGCGATGACATCAAGAGCGTGAGCAGCGAGAACACCTTTCTCCAAGACACCGCCCACCGCCCCACGCTGCGCGAATGCCTTCGCGAGCAGGCCAACGATATCGCCACCCGCCTGCAAAAGCGCCGCCTGGCCGCGCGCACCGTGCAGGTGAAAGTGCGCTACAGCGATTTCACCACCCTCACCCGCCAGGTTTCCGTGCAGGATCCGATCGATGACGAACGCAGCCTGTACCGCTTCGGCTGCTGGCTGCTCGCCCGCCATGAACTGGTGAAACGGCCCTTGCGCTTGTTAGGTCTGGGGGTGTCCGGTCTTGGCGAAGTGACGGTGAAGCAGATGGTGCTGCCGTTGGGGTAGTGAATCTCGCTACCGCTTCACTTTTGGCACTTCGGACAAAAGAACGTGGAGCGGTTGCTCTGCACGATGCGTTTGATGGGCGTGCCGCAGCCGATGCAGGGCTGGCCTTCGCGGTCATACACGCGCAGGGTTTGCTTGAAGTAGCCGGGCTCGCCAGTTTCGCGGAGGAAGTCGCGCAACGTGGTGCCGCCCATCTCGATGGAGGCGGCAAGCACTTCTTGGATCGAAAGCACCAATGCTTCCAACTTGGGGCGGCTCACCTTGCCAGCCTCGCGCGTGGGGCTGATGCCGGCCATGAACAGGGCCTCGCAGGCATAGATATTACCGACTCCGACAACCACGTGGGAATCCATGATCACCTGCTTGATGGGCGCGGTGCGGCCCTCGGTGCGGGTGCGCAGATAGGCAGCGGTAAAGGCATCGCTGAGCGGCTCGGGGCCGAGTTCGGAAAGCAGCGGATGGGCTTCCGCCGGGCCTTCGATCATGAGGAAGGCGCCGAAGCGGCGCGGATCGTGCAGGCGGATGTGCATGCCAGTGTCCATCTCCAGCGCCACGTGGTCGTGCTTGCGCCAGGGCGTGGCGGCATCCGTCACGCGCAGGCTGCCGGACATGCCGAGGTGCAGCAGCAGGGTGCCGGGAGGGGAAGCAAAGAGCATGTATTTTCCCCGACGTGTGCCAGCGGTGACGGCATGCCCCGCCAGGCTATGGACACTCTCTGGCACGGGCCAGCGCAGCCGCGCATCGCGCACGATCACCTTTTGCACGACCCGGCCGACCAGGTAAGGGCTGACGCCGCGCAGGGTGGTTTCGACTTCGGGAAGCTCGGGCATGGGGAAGAGGGTACGGATAGCCGCTCCATTCTGGCATTCATCTTTCTTTTGCCGCGGACGCCAAGCCTCTCCCGGTGCTTGCGAATCGCCAAACGCAGCCTACCCTCCAGGGTACCCGCCAACCCGTGATGCAGATCGTTTTCAACGAAATCAGTGCCGCCGAGCTCTCGAAGCTTCCCACCCAGACCCAGTTTCACCTGCTGGAAGCCATGAACATCCAGCCGTCTGACCTGGAAGGCGACACGCTGGCCAAGCGCTTCGGCGTGCTGGAGCGCGGCACCAAGCGCCTGTACCGCTGTCGCGCAGGGGATTACCGCATCTACTTCGCCGTGGAGGAGGGCAACGTGCGGGTGCATCGCGTGCTGCACAAGGGCACGCTGGCAGACTTTCTCTTCCGTTCAAACCTGCCGGTGAGCGAGGATGAGGCGCTGGCCCAGTCCAAGAACTTCTGGAAAATGATCGACGAGGGCGCGCGGACCACCAAGGTCTGGTAGCCCCAACGGCACCGTTACTGCAGGGCCGCCAGCTTCTTCAGCCGGTTGCGCTGGTCGGTTGTCAGCCCGCTGACGTGAATGTCGAGGGCGAGCTGGGCGATGAAGGGGATGTCCGGCCGGGTGACGGAGCCGGGGTAGGAAAGGTGCTCGCACAGGTCCAGGAAGTCCGGAATCGAGGAGGCGTGCACATACAGCTTTGGCACGGCGTGGCGCACCACTTCGTTGCGCGGCGGATCAAGCATCAGCCATTTGAGGAAAACCTGGTAGTCCTCCACCGTGGGGTAGGCGACCGGGTAGCGGCCCTCCAGCAGCATGGCACACTCCGGCCATGAGGTGGCTTCCTGCGCCTTGCTCACCCACAGCCGCATGGCACGGTGACGGGCGTACAGGTCGGCCACCTGTTCGCTCCGCCACTTGTCGCCCGAGCTGGAGCCGGCACCTGGCGCGGCGGCGGAAGCGGGCACCGGGGCCCGCTCGGTCAAAGAAGCGGCGGCAGGCACTGGCGCCGTTGTTGATGTTGTGGCCACGGCAGCAGCCGCCTGGCCGGAAGCCGGAGTCGGGGCGGCCACCGGACCTGAAGGCTTGCCACCAAACCAATGCCCTCCGGCAACGCCGAGCGCACGAGGCAACAGGTCGGGCTGAATGATCCAGGCACCCGCCACGATGGCCATCCCCAGCACCTGCCCGAAAAGAAAAGGCCTGATGCCTGAAGACGGCACTGCCACGGTGGGAGCGGGTGCGGCGGAAGCAGGCTTCGCCGCCGGACCGGTCCTTAGAGGTACCAGGGGCTTGTTCGGAGCAGGCGTGGCCGCGGGCTTTGCGGGCTTGTCCGCGGCAGGTTCATCCTTGGCGGCCACCGACTCCATTTTGACAAAAACGGGCTCGGATTTGGGCGGAGCAGGCTCCTTTTTCGCGGGCGCAGGCTCTGCCTTCACCGCCTCGGGCCTGGAGACCGTTGAGGCAGCCTCATCCTTCTTTTTCGGCGGAGGCGACGCCTTTTCCACAGGCTCTTCCGTGGCAAACCCTGGGAGCGCGGCAGTCACGGCGGAAGGCTCTTCTTTGACCGGCGCGGATTCAGGCTCAGCCTTCGCCTTGGGGGCAGGCTCACGGCCCTGGCCCCGCATGTGCTGATCCCACCAGGCACGCGGCACGATATGTTCAAACAAGCCCGCGCAGGCCATGCTCGTTTTTAGTCGCGACGCCAGGGCATCGAGCGCACCGCGGGCTTCGGTGCCGGCCCAGTCCACGTCATCCGCATGATGCAGGCACTCCTGCCAGAACGCCCGGTCCACCGGAGACATGGGATTGATCAGTTCGCCCGCCGCAAGCCAGACACGCACATCCTCCACAAAGTCCGCATCGCCCGGCTGGCTGGTGATCCCAGTGGCAAGCTGGAAGAGGCCTGCCGCCTTGCCAGGCTTGCTCAGCGCCAGCAGGCCGGCAAAGGCGGCCATCACCTCGGCGGCCACGGGATTGCGCAGGCGCTCCTTGTAGTTGGCCAGCGATTCACCAAAGCGGGAAATCTTCTGCGCCATGCTGCCGGCCACCCAGCGAAGGGCCACCATGCGTGTGAGCCGGCTCCCGCCGTGCTCCAGCTCAGCGATGAGATCCTGCGTACGCACCAAGTTGATCAACGCCATGGGCTCGCCGGCAAACAGCCGCACCATGAAATCGGCGAAGGCCGGGAGCGAAGCGGGATGCCCCATGGCCTCGTCAGCCAGAGCCACGTAGGCCTTGCCCAGCGCCCCGCCGGACGCCAGGGCATGCCTCAGCGCTTCGCCCAGGGATTTGAGGTTTTTGGGCAAAGCCACCGCCTCCGCCGTTCCAGGTGGCGTCCACAGCTCCGCAAGAGCCTGCGAAGTCACTCGCGAGCGCCGAGGACGGGGGGAGGCAGCGCCCGCAGCATTCTGGGCCAGGGTGTCTTTCGTTAGTGAGGGATCGGAAGCAGGCTTGGAGGTGTCCATAGGGAAAAGGGGTGGTAATCCCCGAGGAGGCAGCCCGGAAGCCCTGATGAGCCATGGCACCTCCCCTGCAGGCAGCAGTCTTGGGCCAGCGTTCCGCCGATGTCCATTCGAAAGATCAGCAAGCCAGAGGATCACCGCGCCGCCACAAAACACAAGGCATGCGCGCCGCCATGGGCGGAATCCCCCCCTTTCATGGCATTGCGCGTGCATCCCAGGTCATGTAATTGGAACCCATGCCCCAGCTCCTCCGTTGCATCGCCATTCTCATCTTGCTCCTCATGGGAGCGGTGGCCGCCTGCCAGGTATGGAGCACCTCCTGGCCACACACCACCGCGACCGTCAGGCAGGCCGGATGGGACGGCGAGCTGAGCCTGCTTCATCGCGGCGGCAGCGATTACAATGTCCGCTACGAGTACAAGGTGAACGGCAAAACCTACGAAGGCGCCCGCATCAGTTTTGGCGGCAGCCGCAGCGTCATGTACGTGCTCAATGCCCGCGAAGAGCGCCAGCCGCGCGAGGACGACCAGGTGTACGTCTCCTACGCGCCCTTTTTCCCAGGCCTCTCCGTGCTTCTGCCAGGCCCCGCTCCCACCCTGTGGATCTGGGGCCTCGTCAGCTTTCTCTTCGCCGTGATGTTCTGGATGTTCGCCCGCGTGCTCAGGGAGCCGGTGATTTAGCCCCTGGCTATTTCTTGTCCTTGTCGCCTTTCTTGTCCTTGCCGAACATGCGCTGGAAGAAGCTTTTCTTCTTCACCGGCTCCTGCGGGCTCATGTCCACCGTGATCGGCGGCAGCGCACCCTGCTGCGGCGGCACGGGCTGGCCCGAGGGCAGGCGTGGCACATTGCCCTGCGGGCCGTTCACATCTTGTGGAGCACCCTGCCCCACCTGGCCGTAAGGCTGCCCTGGCGGCGGCAGGTAGCCCTGGCCCTGCGGCCTCCCGGGTGCCACGCCCTGCCCGCCACGGTTCGGCGCGGTCTTGGTAAAATCCATCACCGCCGGCTTCATCTCGGGCGACTGCACGTTGTACGTCTGCGACCGCGGCGTCTTCATGTTCCCTTGCGCGTCGTAGGTAAACGAGATGGTCTGGTACACCTCCCCCTGCAGGTTCGTCAGCCGCTCTTCAGACATGCGGCCCAGCTCGTCAAAAATGAACTGCGCCCGCGCCTTCAGCACGTCCCGGCCGTCGTAGATGTTACCCTGCACCGGCTGGCCTTTTTCATTCAGGAGGTAGATCTTCTTCGAGGTCAGCACCATGTCCTTTCGGTTGTTGTACGTCAGCTCCCGCTGCTCGTGCCTCTCGGGGTCGTGGACGGATTCGGTCACCGTGCCGTCAGCGTGGATCACCGTGCGCGCCTGCATGATGCCCGGATCCTGGGCGGCAGCCGCGCCGGCGAGGAAGAGCAAAATCGAGGCGAAGAAAGGAAGTTTCATGACAGGGTTTGAACGTTATGTAACTGCCGAGCATATCCGCCGCAGCCGCCCCCGACAACGACAAAAGCCTTTCACCCACTCTCCACCATGCCCGCCAGCCTCGACTCTCTGCCCGCCCAGCCCTCCCCCGAAGAATGGAACGCCTTTCTCCGCCAGGTGCTCGCCGAATTCGACTGCGTCACCGGCACCCTGCACCGCCTTGATCCCGCAGACCAGCTCCTGAAGCTTGTCACCTGCGAGCGCATCCCTGAGCAGCTCATCCCCATCATCCAGACCATCCCCGTCGGCAAAGGCGTCGCCGGCGTCGCCGCTGAGCGCAAGGAACCCGTCGAGCTGTGCAACCTGCAGACGGACACCTCCGGCGTGGCCAAGCCCGACGCTAAAAAGACCCAGGTGCAAGGCTCCCTCGCCGTTCCCGTGCTCGGCGATAACGACGCCCTGCGCGGCACCCTCGGCATTGGCAAAATGCAGCCGCACGACTTTACCGAGGAAGAAAAATCCAGTCTCATGGCCATCGGCAGAGCCATTGCGGCCAGGCTGGAGTAGCCCGCACAGGACCTACACGACAAACGGGACCTACATGCCCTGCAAAGCCCACGGCGAGCTCTCAAGCACAGCCGTAGGTCCCCTTCGTCCCCTAGGTCCCGTCAAGCGCTCCTCACCGCCCAAAACAAAATTCCATTCCTTACACGTCTGTAATGGTGCGGAAAGGAAAGCGCCATGCCCAGGATGTCTATGTCTATCGGAAACCAATCCACCCCACCATCCGACAGACTTATGAAAGACAACATCAACACCTCCAGCCAAACCAGCACCCCCATCGTCAACCCCTTCTGGCACCGCGTGGCCATCTTCGGGTGCATGACGTTGGTCGGCGGCTCCCTCGTAGCGTTCACCCCTTCCGCCGTCAAAGGCGACAAGGCTCCCCTCCATCTCCAGCTCAGCAACACCCCCGCCACGGAGAACGCCAGTCGCTTCCCCAGCTTCGCGCCAGTGATCAAAAAGGTCGCCCCCAGCGTGGTCAAAGTCTCCGTCACCTCCCAGGCCAAGGCCTCACCCGCTGGCATGCCTGAAGGCCTCGACCTGCGCCAGTTCTTCGGCGGCGGCGAAATGCCCGAAGGCTTCAACGGCCGCAGCCACCGTCAGCAGCAACAGCAGCTTCGCACGCCCAAGCAGCAAGGCGTCGGCTCCGGCGTCATCGTCACCGCCGACGGCTACATCCTCACTAACAACCACGTGGTGGAAAATGCCGACGACATCAAGGTCGCCCTCAACGACGGCCGCGAATTCACCGGCAAGGTCATCGGCCGCGACCCCAAGAGCGATGTCGCCGTGATCAAGATCGAAGCCAAGGACCTGCCCGCCATCACTTTCGCCGACAGCGACGGCATCGAAGTGGGTGACCGCGTGCTCGCCATCGGCAATCCCTTCGGCATCGGCCAGACAGTCACCACCGGCATCGTCAGCGCCAAGGGCCGCGCCACCATGGGCCTGGACTATGAGGACTTCATCCAGACCGATGCCGCCATCAACCCCGGCAACTCCGGCGGCGCCCTCGTGGATGCCGACGGTCGCCTCGTGGGCATGAACACCGCCATCCTCAGCCGCAGCGGCGGCAACCAGGGCATTGGCTTCGCAGTGCCCACCAACCTCGCCCGCTGGGTGATGGAAAGCCTGGTCAACAACGGCCATGTGGACCGCGGCTTCCTGGGCGTCAACATCCAGGATCTCACCCCCCAGATGGCAGCCCAGTTCAAGCTTGATGGCGGCACCGGTGCCCTCGTGGCCGATGTGACGCCCGACAGCCCGGCTGAAAAGGCCGGCGTGAAGAGCGGCGACCTCATCACCGGCTTCAACAACAAGACCATCACCGACAGCCGTCACTTGAAGCTCCAGGTGGGCACCACCCCCGCCGGCACCACCGTGCCGCTGAAGGTCCAGCGCGATGGCAGCAGCCTCACGCTGAACGTCACCATCAAGGCCCTGCCCGGCGACAAGGTGGCCTCCGCCACCCCCGCCGCCGAACAGGCGGAAGACGCCCTGCACGGTGTCGCCGTCGCCGACCTCGACAAGCCCATGCGCGACCAACTCAAGGCCCCCGCCCACATCAAGGGCGCCGTGATCTCCCAGCTCGAGGAAGGTTCGGCCGCCTACGAGGCCGGTCTTCGCGAAGGCGACGTGATCACCGAGATCAACCACGAGTCCGTGAAGGATGCCGAGCAGGCCACCAGCCTGTGCAGCCATCCCGCCACCAAGGTCACCCTGGTGAAGATCTGGCGCAATGGTGGCAGCCACTATGTAGTCGTCGATGAAAGCAAGGTAGGCTGATCTCAACCCTCAACCGTAACTCACCTCAATCACTCCGGCCCGCCTCTCCGCTCCCCTGCGGTGGGGCGGGCCTTTTCTTGGACAACCCATGTCCCCTCAGCTACCAAGTGCATTCACTGACATGCGCATCCTCGTAATTGAAGACGACAGCAAAATTGCCGGGTTCGTGGTCAACGGCCTCAAGCAAAGCGGCTTCGCGGTGGATCACGCGGCCGATGGCGACCAGGGCCTGGCCATGGCCGCCACCATCCCTTACGATACCATCGTGCTCGACATCATGCTGCCCAAGCTCGACGGCCTCTCGCTGCTGCGCCAGCTTCGTGAAGAAAAGATCCGCACCCCCGTGCTTATCCTCAGCGCCAAGGCCAGTGTCGAGGACCGAGTGAAAGGCCTGCAGGCCGGCAGCGACGACTACCTCACCAAGCCCTTTGCCTTCTCCGAACTGCTCGCCCGCGTGCAGGCCCTCATCCGCCGCGCCACCCATGTCGTCGAGCCCTCCGTGCTCAGCGTCGCCGGCCTCACCCTCGATCTTTTGTCACGCGAAGTCACCCGCGGCGCCCGCCGCATCGAGCTGCAAAGCCGCGAGTTCGCCCTGCTCGAACTGCTCATGCGCCACCCCGGCCGCGCCGTCACCAAGACCATGATCATGGAGCACGTGTGGGACTACAGCTTCGATCCTCAGACGAATGTCGTGGACGTGCTCGTCCACCGCCTCCGCTCCAAGGTGGACAAGGATTTCGACATCAAGCTCATCCACACCCTGCGTGGGGTCGGTTATGTGCTCAAGCCGGTGTAAGAGCATGAACGATCCATCGTCACGCTCTTCAACACCCAGCCTTGAACCGCAGAGCGGTTCCCCCGCGAAGCGAGTAGCCCGGGGTCGAACAACCCCGGGTGATGCGCCAGACGGTTTCAACCCTGGAAGAGTTGGCCCATGCACGATGACTTTATCAAATCCGATCCGCCCCTCTGTGAGCGCTGGCCTCCAGCCCTATTCTGTTCGTTTAGCATCCTTTCAACGCGGCCAGATTTGTTTCGCACCCCTGGCTTTGTCCAGCCGGACAGCCCCCCTGGGAGCGCTGGCGTCTCGCCGGCGTGCGCATCGTCGCAGCCCAATGCCATCGGTCCCCCGGGAGGCTGCTAAGCGCACACGCATGGCCATGCACAGCGGCCGGCGAGACGCCAGCGCTCCCAGGAGGGAACCGCTCCGCGGTTCAACGCCACTTTCATGAGCACCGAGCAGCCACAGACTTCATCCTCGGGTGCGCCACCTTCGCACCCCCGCCTGAGCTTCAGCGTCGAGCTCAGCCTCATGTACGGCCTGCTCTTCACCGTCAGCTCCGCCGTGCTCTTCGGCATGCTCTACCTCCTGCTCGCCTCCGCCCTGGAACGCAAGGACCACGAAATCATCGAGGCCCGCCTCAACGAATGCGCCGCGATCTACGACAACGGCGGCCTCCCTGCCCTGCGCCAGGTGGTGCGCGACAGCCGCGACTCCGACAAGGCCAAGTCCTTCATGGTCCGCGTCACCGGCCCGCTCGGCAGCGTTCTCCTCTTCTCCGTGCCTAACGACTGGCTGCAATCCCAGCCCCCCGCTCCCGGCCTTTCCGAAGCCACCTCCCGCCCCGCCTGGCTGCGCATTCCCGCCGATGATGAACGCGACATCACCGTCGCCTCCATGCGCCTGCCGGATGGCGCCATTCTGCAGGTGGGCCGCAGCACCAACAGCCGCGAGACCGTGCTGCAGCCCTTCCGCCGCAACTTCCTGCTGGTAATGACCCCCGTCGTCATCATCGGCTTCCTCGGCGGCATCTTCTTTGCCCACCGCGCCATCCGACCCGTGCGCGACGTCGTCGCCACCGCCCGCGCCATCACCGACACCGGCAACTTCGCAGCCCGCGTCCGCGCCATGAAAGGCCACGCCGAACTGGAAGATCTCGCCCGCGAATTTAACCGCGTGCTGGATAAAAACCAGGCGCTCATCCAAGGCATGCGCGATGCCCTCGACAACGTTGCCCACGACCTGCGCACCCCCCTCACCCGGCTGCGCGGCACCGCCGAAGCCGCCGTCCAGACCACGCCCGATCCGGTTGCCCGAGAAGCCCTCGCCGACTGCGTGGAAGAATCCGAGCGCGTGCTCACCATGCTCACCACCTTGATGGACATCACCGAAGCCGAGGCCGGCGTGATGAAGCTGCGCCTGGAAAAGACCTCCATCCCCTGCCTGCTCAGCGATGCCATCGAGCTCTACGACATGGTCGCCGAGGAAAAGCAGATCACCGTCACCAGCGACCTCGCCTCCCCCTGCGATGCCACCGTCGATCCCACCCGCATCCGCCAGGTCTTCGCCAACCTGCTCGACAACGCCATCAAGTACACCCCCGAAGGCGGCAAGGTTCACCTCTCCTGCGCCGCCCTTGTCAGCAGCGTCGCCATCCGCATCCGCGACACCGGCATGGGCATCCCCCCCGCCGACCAGCCCCGCATTTGGGAGCGCCTCTACCGCGCCGATAAAAGCCGCACCCAGCGCGGCCTCGGCCTCGGCCTCAGCCTGGTCAAAGCCATCGTCGAAGCCCACCACGGCGCCATCTCTGTCCGCAGCGAACCCGGCCGGGGCAGCGAGTTCACCGTCATGATTCCGATGGTGTCGGTGGTTTAGGATGATGTGATTTATTTCGCACCCACCGAGCAGCCATGCCTTGAACCGCGGAGCGGTTCTCCACGAGTAGCCTGGGGTCGAACGACCCCAGGAATCTCCGCACCAAGAGATCAACCACAGCGTGGTTGGCCAATGCGTGACACGCTTGATCAAGCACAGAGCGCATTGGCCGGCCAAGCATCCCCGCATCTCAGGCTGGATGAAACACCACTCACCGGGTTACGAACTCGCTCTACATGCCGCCGTCCATGAAAGCAGCGTCCCTTTGCCTCTGCCTGCTGGCCCTCACCACCATGCTTCACGCCGCACCGGCCCCCACCGCCGCCGAGCTTCTCGATGAAGCCATCTGGTGGCCGGATGGATTTGGCAGGACAACGGAGACATCACAGAGATGGCTGGACCGATGCATGTGTATAATATACAACAGACACCGATCGATTTATATTTTAGATCCACAAACTAATCTCATAAATTTAGATGGCCAGCCCAACGTTTCGATTCGCCCTTTATCTGTCAATGACAGGAGCTGCTGTCATGGTTTATCACTTTCCCGCCGTGGCATCCGGACAAGGCCTTGACCCGCAAAGGCTCGAACGAGTTAAAGAACTCGTGGCGATATGGCCGATTGATTTCATAACTGAATCGTCGGCCCGGCACACGGTCGCCGAGCAACAACAAGAGCAGGAAAGATTACATCAAATTCGCACCGAACCAGGTTTGGTTCCTTACTTGGTGACTCTTGCTAACGAGTCTATGGCCGATTCGAGTCTTGCGCTGCCTTCCATCATGGAAGCTCTGGCGATGCGCGAGGACCTGGATTCTGGAAGTGTGGATTCTTTTGTGAACAAGGCTGACGTACTTATGGCAACGCCTCCTCCAGAACACAGAGAAAAGATCATCATGATGTTTCTTGAAGGCACGGCAAATATCTTGGAAATGACTCATCAGCCCTCACATGAGGACACTCTCATCAAAATGCTAAATTATGACGATGATATAATGTCGGTTAGGTTGAAGGTGGTCGCCTGCCATGCGCTGGAAAAATTTGGGACGGGACGGGCCATTCCAGCAATGGAAAGAGCCAATAAATGGCTTCGTGATTTTGAGGAAAAGCTGCCTGGAGAAATAATTCCCTCAGCCGCGCAAGCAACAGACGCGAGCTTGACCAATCTAAAGAAGAGAATAGGGAGTGCTTCTGCCTCTCAATATCAGGATACCAAGTTGGCCCCACAGAGGGCCCAGAAGGCTCTATCAACCCTGGAATTGATTCAATCAGATGCCACCTTACGGCCTTTGGCCGTGTCGATGGTGATTTTTGTAATGTCTTTAATGTCGTGTTTTTGGTGGATCCGCCGAACCCGGAAAAAGGCTTGAAATCGACCCTCAAGCCGCCTTTAAACGGGGCGGCGTCCGGGTTCAGCCCTGGAAGGGTTGGCCAATGTGCGCTGTGCTTGATAAGGCCTGCCAAGCGATGAACAACCATGGCTTCCTCCCGAAACGACCTGGAAGGTCGTTCGACCAGTGTACGAGCTGGAAGCTCGTTCTACTTGAATAACAATCCCCGCGGCCCCGTCAGTGGGTCATAAGTCAGCGCCAGTCGGTCGCCGGCCTCAAATTCGTCGGAGGATTTCACAAACCATTCAGCCCCAGCTCACGAGTTTTCGACACCTTCATTCCCTCCAAAGACCCCCACCTTTTTCCTCGACAACCGAACCCGGGATTCCCACAAGAAACCTGCCCTTTCTCCACCCATGAGAACACCCGCCCATCCCCTTCCCTCAACGCCCCAAGCCACACCAGTCTCCTCCACCCGATTCCAGGCCAATCCGACTGAATCCGACCGGATCCAGGCAAAATAAAAGCACCAGCACCCCTCCTTCACCCCAAAACCGGCCATGCAAAAGCTCATGACACGACTCTTGTGACGTCCTCGACGGCTCTTGCAATCCTTGCCCCAGGCTGAAATACTACCCTCTATGAAAGCAGCGCCCCTTTGCTTCTGCGTGTTAGCCCTCTCCGCCTTGCTCAAGGCGGCCCCCGCGCCCTCAGCTCCCTCCGCGGCTGAACTCGTCGATGAAGCCATCTGGTGGCCGGGAGATTTCTCCCAGGTCTGCGGTGGGGTCACCGGCATCGGCCCTTTCCGCGAGCCGCTGATGCGCGGCTACGACGCCATTGTGGCCCAGGGCTACTTCCTTTCCAAGGACACGACCGCCCGGCTGAAAGCGCACAAGGCCGAAGTCAGCGCCGAGCTGCTCGCCCGCCTGAAGGCCTTCGACTGGAAGCACGTCCCGGCCGCCCCGCCGGTGAGCAAGCGCGTGAAGGCCATCAAGACCGCCGCCTGGAAGGCTGGCGGCGGCGATGAAGCCGGCCCCGGCCCTTGGGAGCCGCCGAATGCCCGTGCGCTGAATGGCGCCATGCTGCGCATCATCCGTGAAGTCGGTGCCGTGGAGACCTTGCCCGAACTGCTGCGCCTGGAGGACGAGCTGGACAAGATCAATGCCAAGGCGCTCGAAGCCGCCTGGAGCCTCATGTCCGACACCAAGCACCTGCCGAAACTGGACCTGCCGCCGATCCAGGTCGGCGGTACCGTGCTGTGGGAGGAATACACGGACGATTGGCGCGAGGCCGGCAGCCCGGAGAACCCCACCGCCGTGCTCAAATGGAAGCAGCGCGTCTTTGATTCCGTCGTCTTCCAGCGCGAGATCCTCGGCGTCTGCCTGGCCCTGGTGGACGAGGCCAAATACGAGCCGCTGAAGACCTCCCTCGTGGGCCGCCTGCGCGAACTGGGCCTGCGCCACATCGGCCTGCGCATGATGGACAACCTCAAAATCCACGGCAAGGCCGACATGAAGGGCCAGGCCGACGACCTGTACTGGGACGACGCCCGCGGCTTTCCCCTGAGCCAGTTCGACCGCGCTGAAATCCCCTGGACCCCGGCCATCCGCGAGGATGCCCGCGCCATCGCTGAGGCCTTCCTCAAAGGTGACAAGCCCACCGGTGACCGCGATGGCAAGGCCCTGCTGGAAACCGCCATCGACCGGCCCGGCAATTTCTCCCAGATGTGCGGCGTACCTCCGCCCATCCCCTTCGAGGCGCCCCTGCCCATCGTCGCTTCGCTCGTGCCGCACTACTTCCGCCTCAGCAAGGACCAGCAGATCAACCTCATCGCCTACCGCGCCTCTGTGATCCCGCCGCTCGTTGCCGCCCTGCACAGCATCGAGCCGGACAAGACCACTGCGCCACCCGAGCCCAAGAGCGACGCTGCCGAAGTCCCGACCGGCAGTTCCCCACCGCGCAAAAGCGGCCAGAGCCCCAACCAACTCGGCCCGTTGGTGCTGAAGACCGCCTCCCTGCTCAACGCCGTTGAGGCTCTGCCTGAGATCCTGCGCATCGAGGCCAGCCTGAACGACATCGGCATCCATGCCGCCAAGGATGAAAGCTTCACCCCGCCACCCTTCTCGCTGGATTCCCCCATGGGCTGGGTGGGCCAGAAAGGCTACTCCGAAAACGACAAGGCTGCCGCCGCCGCCTTTGAGCGCAAGAGCCGTCTCTTCGCCTGCCACGTGTACCAGCGCGAGCTGCTGGGGACGATCTACGAAATGCTCAAGGCCGAGGAGTTCGCCCCTTTGACAAAATCCAAGGTCCAGGCCGCCTTTGAGGCTGAAGGTCACAAGCAGCTCACCAAAGAACTCAAGGGCATCAAGACCCAGGTGCAGTTCAGCCGCTGGCAGCGCTCCACCGCCCTGCCCGAAGCGCGCACCGTCGTATGGGACGACGACAAGAACCGCCCCATCGTGATGGAAAACGTCGCCTACATCGCCAACATCGAGTACACCCCCGCCGCCCGCGACGAGTTGCGCGGACTGGCCGAGGACTACCTCAAAACCGTGCCCCCGGAAAAGCGCAAGGCTGGCGACGCCATGAAGCTTTTCTGGACGATCCACATTGACGAGCAATGACCGCTCGCGTGAAAGGAGTGAAAGCAGCAGCCCTCAGCCTGTGGATACTGCTGGCTTTCACTCCAGGGATGCCCTGTGCCGCCGCTCCTTCAGCCAGCGACTTGCTCGACGAGGCGATCTGGTGGCCTGGAGATTTCGCCCAGGTCTGCCGCAGCGATGATACCAGCGGGCCGTTCGCCGCGCCGCATATTGATGCCTACGGCCCCCTCGTGCCGCAGTCCTACTTCCTGTCGAAAGACACGGTGGCACGGTTGCAAGCTCGGCACGCGGAACTGAGCGCCGAGCTCGTTGCACGCTTGAAGGTGTTTGACTGGCTGCATCCCCCGGCAGCACCACGAGTGAGCAAAAAAATGGCCGCGCTGAAGAATGCGAGCCTGAGCAGGGCAGATCCAAACGCGCCAGGCCCCGGCCCTTGGGAGCCGGCCAACTCCCGCGCACTGGGCGGGGCGATGCTGCGGGTGATCGGAGCCATCAATGCGGTAGAAGCCCTGCCGGAGCTGCTACGCCTGGAGGATGAGCTCAACACTCTCAACAAGCGGGCCCTGGACGCTGCTCAGCAGGCCCAGCCTGCTTTTGGGTCGAACAAAGGCAAGCCGCCAGATGTTCCCCTGCCGGTCATCGATCTTGGTGGCACCGCCAGCCCGTGGGATGAATGGAGCGATGACTGGGAGGCGACGGGCCGCGACACCACCTCCCCCTGGTCCACGTGGCGCGTCCGGCTTTCCGACAGCCTCGTCTTCCAGCGCGAACTGCTAGGCGTGTGCCTGGGCATGGTGGACAAGGCCGGCTACGCACCCCTGAAAACCTCACTTGTGGGCCGCCTGCGCAACCTCGGCCTGCAAAGACGAGGGCGCGTGACCATGGAGGCGCAGCACATTGGGAAGAAGGAGGACATCACGGAAAAGCTCAAGGACCTGCACTGGGATGATGCCTTGGGCGTGCCCCTGTATCCTCATATGCAAACGGACATTCCGGGCACCGCAGGCGTGCGGCAGAATGCCAGGGCCATCCTCGAAGCCTTCCTCAACGGCGGTACTCCGCCTTCGATCACTGATGGCGCGGCCCTGCTTGGCAAAGTGCTGGACCAGCCCGGTGGCACCCTGCACATGGACGGGCCGCTCCCTACAATCCCCTTCGACGTGCCGTTGTCGCCCGAGGATGTGATCGCTTCGCGCTACGCCTTCTTTAACGAAGACACGAAGATCACCATGATGGCGCATCGCGAGCTGCTGATTCCGCCGCTCACCACCGCGCTGGCCGCCGTTAAAGTCAAGGCCGGCGGCTCGACGCTGCCGCCGCTGCTGCTGCATGCCGCGGGTGTGCTCAACGCCGTTGAAACCTTGCCGCAGGTGCTGCAGATCGAGGCCGACCTGCACGACCTGATCATCCAGGCCGGCCGCGATCCTTCCTTCATCCCGCCGCTGCTCGGGCTCAATTCCCGGGTGATCCCGGCGCCTGAAGAACCTGCCGACGGCGCTTCGCCTGCTGCCCGCCGCAAGGCTGCGCTCTTTGCCTGCCGTATCTGGCAGCGCGAGGCCCTGGGCCTTGTTTTTCAAATGCTGCTGGCCGAGCACTTCGAGCCCTTGAAACAATCAAAAGTGCTGGCCGCCTTCAATGCCGAAGGCCACCAGCAACTGGAGACAAAGCTGCCCGCTTTCAAATCCGAGCAGGAATTCACGCTGTGGAAGCACCGCACCTTCGGCAACAAGCGGGGCATTGGGTGGCTGGTGGAAAAAAACAAGGCTTATTACACCAAAAGCGAAGCCTTTCTGCTGCCCGTCAACTACACCGAAGCCGGGCGCGCCGAACTCCGGCAACTGGCGCTGCGCTTCATCAAAACGGTGCCTTTGGAAAGGCGTGAAGCGGGCAACGGCATGAAGATGTCCTGGCTCTATGACTCCCAAGAATCCTGGCTGGCGGACTATGGCAAAGATTGATTGCATGCATCGCCTCACCACCAGTGCACTCCTTCTCCTCGCCTGCCTCCAGGCGCAGGCCGGGACGCACGCCATCCAGGCTGGACCTAACAATCACCTGCTCGTCATCGTACCCGCAGGCGATCATGTCGTCGGCAGCCGCGACGCGCCCCGCAACCCCGAGCGCACGGTCACGCTGGCCGCCTACGCCATTGCCACCACGGAGACCACCAACGCCCAGTTCGCCGCCTTCGTCGCCGCCACGCATTACATCAGCGATGCCGAGCGGCTCGGCACGGGCAAGGTCTCCTTTGAAGGCATGGCCGACTGGGACTGGGATCAAATCAAAGGGGCGGACTGGCGGCATCCCATGGGCCCAAACGGCCAGAGCTGGGAAGAGCTGAAGGACCATCCCGTGACCCAGATCAGCGGGGCCGATGCCGAGGCCTACTGCCAGTGGGCCGGCGGCCGCCTTCCAACTCTGGATGAGTGGGAGGTCGCGGCACGTGCCGGAACCAAAAACAAGTACCCCTGGGGCCCGAAGTTCGACCCGAAGATGGCTAACACTTGGAATGGCGACACCCATCACCACAACACCCGCGAGGACGGCTTCGTCTATACCGCTCCGGTGAAGTCTTTCCCGCCCAATGCCTGGGGCCTCTATGATGTGATTGGCAATGTGTTCGAGTACTGCTCCGGCCTGCCCAGGGATGCCCGCCCTGGCGACGAAGCCCATCTCATCGCCGGCCGCGGCGGCTCCTGGTGGTGCTCCTTTGGCACCTGCCACTTCTTCAACCTCGTGGACATCGGCCGCATGGACCGCCACGGTTCGCTGGCCAACCAGGGCTTCCGCATCGCTTTCGATCCTGCCAGGCTGGCGGCGAAAAAATAAGCAGCCCAGCCTCGCCTAACAACCACACGCATTATGAAACCTAAAGACCTTGCCCGCCGCTGGTTCGAAACCCTCTGGAACGACCACAACCCGGCAGTCCTCGACGAGCTGATGCACCCCGATGCCCTCGGCACCTCCGAGACCGGCCCCATCCGGGGCCCCAAGGAGTTTCGTGAGCAGGTGTACGATGTCATCATTGCCGCCTTCCCCGACATCCGGATCCAGATCGATGGCACGGTCGCCGAAGGCGATGAAGTGGTCGTGCGCTGGGCCTTCGTGGCCACTCATACCGGCCCGTTGGGCGACCTGCCTGCGTCCGGCCGGCAGGTGCGCGTGCAGGGCATGACCTGGATGCTCTTCCAGCACGGCAAGATCATCGAGGGCGCTGATGCCTTCAACATGCACGCCATGCTCAGCTACCTTTCCACCGGCACCGAGTCCGCCACTGTGCGCAATGCTGCCCACCTCGCATGACGAAAGCCCAGGTACCGACAGCGGGACTCGAACCCGCACGGTGGTCACCCACCAACGGATTTTAAGTCCGATGCGTCTACCATTTCGCCATGTCGGCAAGGCTTGCCAGGGTGGCAAGCAGTAGCCGCAAACGACGGCCCTGGCGAGAGGAAAGGTGATGCGCCGGACAGCCCCGCAAGAACCTCCAGCGCACGCCCGTTCAGCTTTGCCCACATGAAAGCCTATTTTGCCACAGCCCTTCTCGCCATCGCGGCCACCGCCGCGAATGCTGCCCCCCAGGATGATCAGTATGTACTGGGACCGGATTCTCAGGTGAAGCCGGACGTGCCGCATGGCACGGTGGTGCAGCGCAAGTGGGACAACTGCAAGGCCTTTCCCGGCACCACGCGCGACTGGTGGATCTACGTGCCGGAGCAGTACGACAAGGCCAAACCGGCCTGCGTGATGGTGTTCCAAGATGGAGCGGGCTGCGTGAAGCCGGATGGCGGCTTCCGTGCGCCCGTGGTGTTCGACAACCTTATTGCCGCGGGCCAGATGCCGGTGACCATCGGCATCTTCATCAGCCCAGGCAGCTTCCCGGCTTCCAAGCCAGGCGAGAAGGCGCGCAGCAACCGCAGCTTCGAATATGACTCGCTGGGCGGCCTGTACTCGCAGTTCTTGCTTGAGGAGATCCTGCCGGAAGTGAAGAAGGAGTACTCTCTCACGGACGATCCCGAAGGTCACGCCATCTCCGGCAGCAGTTCCGGTGCGATCTGTGCCTTCACCGTGGCCTGGGAGCACCCGGAAGCCTTCCGCAAGGTGTACAGCACCATCGGCTCCTACACCAACATCCGCGGTGGCAACGTGTACCCGGCGATGGTGCGCAAGGCGGACAAGAAGCCGATCCGCATCTTCATGCAGGACGGCAAGAACGACATCGACAACCAGTTTGGCAACTGGCCGCTGGCTAACATGGACATGGCTGCCTCCTTCAAGTTCGCCGGCTACGACTACCAGTTCGTCCAGGGCGAAGGCACCCACAACGGCAAGCACGGTGCCATGCTGCTGCCGGAAGCCTTGCGCTGGCTGTGGCGGGATTATGCCAAGAAGTAAAGGGCGCGAACAGGAAAGTGCTGAGTGCGTAGTGCCCAGTGCGAAGTCCTGAGGGCGGCAGCCTGCGCCGCAAAGCAAAAGAGCCAGTGGTGGTTAACCACTGGCTCTTTTTGTGAAGAGATTTCGCTGAAGACTAGCGGCGCTTGCGCAGGCCGGACTTGCCGGTGCGCATGACGGTGCGTGCGTGGGTTTCGTCTTCCAGAATCGTGGTAAACTTGTAGGAGAAGCCTTCCTGCTTGCGACGCTCGATCTTGCGCTTGATCAGGGTCTCGATGGCCTCGACCTGCTTCATCTCATCGGCGGCGAAAAGGGTGAAGGCATCGCCTTCCTTTTGCGCGCGGCCGGTGCGGCCGATGCGATGCACGTAGTCCTCAGGGTTGTCGGGCACGCAGTAGTTGATCACGTGCGTGACACCGCTGATGTCGAGACCACGGGCGGCAAGATCGGTGGCGACGATGACTTCGCATTCGCCTTCACGGAAGGACTTCAGCGCCTTCTCACGGTCGCGCTGGGCGATGTCACCATGCATGACGGCGCACTTGTACTCGCCCATGGCCTTGAGGTTGCCGAACAGCGCATCGGCCTGCACCTTGGTGCGGGTAAAGATCATCACGCTGGTGAAGTGCGTGGCCTTCAGGATGGCCAGCAGCAGCTCCTCACGCTGGTCGCCAGCCACGGGATATAGGTAGTGGCTGACGGTCTCGGCCGGGGAGAAGCGCAGGCCGATCTCGATGGTCTCCGGATCACGCAAAGCCCAGTCCGCCAGGGACTTGATCTGCGGCGGCATGGTGGCGCTGAAGAACAGCGTCTGGCGGCTGCGCGGGGTCTTTTCCACGATACGCTGCACATCGGGCAGGAAGCCCATGTCGAGCATGCGATCCACTTCATCAAGAATGACGATCTCGATGGAGTCGAGCGAGACGGTGCCGTCGCCCATGAAGTCGAGAAGGCGGCCAGGAGTGGCGACAACGATATCAACGCCCTTTTCCAGGCCTTCACGCTGCTTGCCGTAGCCAACGCCACCATGGACGAGCAGGGTGCGCAGGCCAGTGTGCTTGCCCAGCTTTTCGAAGGCTTCGACAACCTGGGCTGCAAGCTCACGGGTAGGCTCCAAGATCAGGCACCGAATGCCACCAGGCGCGCCGAGACGGCTCAGGGTAGGCAGGCCAAAGGCTGCGGTCTTGCCAGTGCCCGTCTGCGATGCACCAACCACATCCTTGCCGGAAAGGATCACCGGAATGGCCTTGGCCTGAATCTCGGTGGGGTTGCCATAGCCAAGATCACGCACACCACCGAGGACGGCGGGGGACAGGCCGAGCACTTCGAAGGCTTCCGGAAAAGGACCTTCCGGCACGGGAGGCGGAGGCGGGGGCGTCTCGACCGCAAAACGGGTGGTGGGCCTGGTTTCGCGTTCCTCGTCAGCAAGGCGTTTGGGGCCGCGTTCACGACCACCCCTGCCGCCACGACGGTCACCGCTGCGTTCGCCACCACTGCGTTCACGAGGCCGGTCACCGCCGCCTTCGCGCCGGCTGCGGCTGCCACCACCTTCACCGCCAGGGGCGCCTTCCTTGCGAGGCTCGCCACTGCGGCTGCCACGCTCGCCGCGTTCACGACGCGGGCCGCGTTCTTTGTCCTTGGCCGTGTGTTCGCGAGGCTCGAACATCCGGTCGTGGCTCTTTTCATGAGTCTTGTGCTCACGCGGCTTGTGGGGCTCTGGCTTGTCGTGGCTGGCAGCATGCTTGGCCGCGGACTTTTTGTCACCCAGGCCGATGACCTTCTTGATCTTGGCCTTCAGGCGGCTGATCAGCGAGGGCTTTTCCTTTTTCGGGGCCGGATGGGTTTCTTTGCGTGGCTCGTGGCTTGACATGTTCTGGCGTCTTCAATGCCGCAGGGCGGCGATGAATGCAAACGGCATCATTTTGCCTGGAGAAGACAGGGACCGGCTCCTAACAAGCGCCGTCAACGGCTGATATCGCCCTGGCCGAGCAGCTTGAAGCCAGCCTTGAGCAGGGCGTCGGAGCCGACCTCCAGGTCGTCCACCCGCAGCACAAGCAGCGGCCAGTTGCCGGGGCGGCACATAAGCGGGTAGCTGAACTCGATGTTGATCTCCGCCGTGAGCAGGGCGCTGAGGCAGGCGGAGAGGGTGTGATCACCCCCCTCGTGGATCTCGGTGACAATGACCCGGCAGTCCGTGTGCGGGATGCCACGCTCCATGAAAAGCGTTTCGGCACTCTCCGGATCGCTGAGGATGAGCCGGGCGAGGTTCAGCTCCGTCGTTTCCTGCATGCTGATGCCCAGGACCTCGATCTTGTTGTCGTTGAGCAGCTTCACCAGCGCCATGAGCGTGCCCACACGGTTGTGCAGGAACACAGAAAGCTGTCGCACGGGCGTGTTGACAGGGTTTTCAATCGCCGGAGTGAAGGCTTCTTGTACTTGCATGGGGAAGTTCGGGAGGGAAGTGGCACTTAACCAAAGGGCCCGGCAGCAGACCGCTCGTCATTGAAGAGCATGACGCGCAGGGGCACGGCGGAGAGCTCCCTGTCTTCGCGCTCGACCACAAAGCGATACAGACCTGGCTTTTCAAACTTCAGGCGCTGGAAATTGAGCACCACATTGCGGGTGATGAAGGGCGGGCCGCCAGGGGGAAAAATCGCATCCATCGGCACCTTGCAGGGAGGCATGATGTCCTCATCCTCGGGGCCGAGGGCGCGGATCACGAGTTCAAAGGTGCCATGGTCCTCGGGATCAAAGCACAGCCGCACGGCAAACGAACACTGCGGGTGCGCCACGGGAAACTCCCGGGTGCACAGCGTGTCGAAGGCGCCCAGGACGCAGAGCTTGCCCTGGTAATCCGCAGCGAAATCGCAAAGGGTGGCGAGAAGGATTTGCACGCCCCTACTCTGCGGCATGGCGGGCCGCGGCTCAAGGGGCAATGCGCCGTGTTTGAGGCAGCCCGCCGGCTGCGGAAAAGCTCAACGCGAAGCCTGCGCAGTCTTCACTTCGCCCGAGGGGCCGATGCGCTCCTTGCTGAGCGCGATGTCATCGATCCAGGCGGTGAAGGACTGGCCCTCAGGCGCGGCCTGGTAGTTGGTCCAGCCAAAGGACAGTGTATCAAACACCTCCGGAATCTCCGCGCCCTCGAAATGGCCGGCTCCCTTGCTCACGCAGGCATCGCTGATCTCCTTGCCGTCCAGGAAGAGCTGGAAGGTCTGCGTGGCGTGGTCCACATGCCATTCCACCAGCGTCCACTGGTCGCTGTAGTGGTACACGGACTTGGTGCTTTTGCCGAACTCCTTGCGCTCCTTCTTCGGCTGCACGTTGTAGAGCCAGTTGGAATTGCCCTGGGGATTGGTGCAGGTGCTCACCAGGCGCAGGCCGATGGGGTCATGGAACAGGGGGCTGCTGGCGGTGCCTTCCACGATGGTGGAGTGGATCACGGCGGACTTCTTGCCCTCAGGAATCACCGGCACCGGCGTGGGCAGCTTCACCTTCATGTACAGCCGGCCCCAATGCTCACCGCCCAGCGCGGCGATCTCCGGTCCCTGCTTGGTGATCTTGCGAGCGCCCTTCACCGCGGGCTCGATGCGCAGGCTCTTCTTGCCGCTGTGGGACGTTTCTTCCGTCACACCCACGGCGCCACTCTTGGTGAAGCCCTGGGGAATCTCGCCCACGGCGGTGGATTCAAAGTCTTCCGAGATCACCAGCTTCGGAGTCTTGGCCGGCTCCGCCGCATGAGCGAACGAGAACCCGAGAGTAAGCGCGAGAAGGGAGGAGCCGAGGTGCCTGGTGGTGTTCATAGTGGTGAAGGGTCGAAAGGTAACGAACGGCACTCCCAGGCGCTGTCATTCGGCCAATGCCTGTCTCCACAAAAAAAGCCCCAGGGGACACCTGGGGCTTTTTCAAACATGCAGTACAGAACCAGCGGAGACTATTCCTCGCCTTCTTCTTCGGCAGGAGCAGCGGTGTCGCCATCGGCCACAACAGTGATCTTGAGGAAGCAGCTCACGTCGGGGTGCAGCTTCACGGTCACTTCGTGCTTGCCAGTGGTCTTGATGGGCTTGTCCAGCTCGATGGAGTGGCGGTCCAGGGTCACCTTGGCGTTTTCTTCCACCGCCTTGGCGATGTCGATCGTGGTGATGGAGCCGAAAGCCTTGCCCGAAGCGCCGGTGGCGAGGGTGAGCTTCAGCTTCAGGCGCTTCAGCTTGGCGGCGATCTTTTCGGCATCGGCAAGTTCCTCAGCTTCACGCTTGGCGCGGATTTCCTTGAGATGCTTCACGCGCTGGAGGTTCGTCTTGGTGGCCTCAAAGGCCTTGCCTTGAGGAACCAGGAAGTTGCGGGCAAAACCGCGCTTCACAGCAACGACATCGGCTTCGGCGCCGAGTCCTTTGATCTTCTCTTTTAAAATGACTTGTGTTTTGGCCATGAGCAGTGCCTCCAGTACGAAAGGGCGCGCATGCTACACGGCGTTTCAAGCTTGTCAAATGCGGTTGTGCGTGTTTGCGGAGCTTTCTCCAACCTACCCCTGGAAAGGCTGCTGGTGCCCCGATTCGGGCAGGAGCGGCAGGCCCACCATCAGCCGGAACCGATTGCCTGGGTGCATGTGTCTGAGCTTCCGCCGGTTTTCCGCCCGCTCGATATCGTACCGGGAAAGCAGGAGGCTCTCGCGCAGGAACTGGGCTTCCGGTTCGAAGCCCAGGCCATGGCTGAGGAGTTCCTGCAGTTCCATGACAAGGCGGCTGCCTCAGGTGAGACTCATGCCAATGCGGTCGCCTACGCCTCCACCAGGGTGGCCGCAGCCAGCAGGGTTTCTTCGTTCACGATCTTGCCGGTGAGGTCGGCCTTGGTCTGGGCCTTGATCTCGTCGCGGAACTTCTTCACGAAGCTCTGGGTGGGCCAGCTGGCGGCTTCGCCGAAGGCGCAGATGGTACGGCCTTCGATCTGGTTGGCCACCTGTTCCAGCATGTCCACGTCGTCGGGGCTGGCATTGCCGGCCACGATGCGGTCGCTGATCTTGGCCATCCAGGGGCTGCCTTCGCGGCAGGGGGTGCACTGGCCGCAGGACTCGTGCTGGTAAAACTTGTTCAGGTTGTTGATCACCCAGGCCATGCTGCGGGTGTCGTCCATGATCATCACGCCGCCGGAGCCGGCCATGGAGCCGCAGGCGGCCATGGTGTCGAAGTCCATGGGGATGTCCCAGATGGTGAGCTCGCGGCCGTCCTTGAGCTTGAACTTTTCATCGGCCTTCAGCACCTTGGCGGAGGAGCCGCCAGGGATGATGGCCTTGAGGGTGCGGCCGGGCTTCAAGCCGCCGCAGAGATCGTTGATCACCTCGCCCATGGTGACCTTGCCCACCTGCACCTCGAAGTAGCCGGGCCGCTGCACGTCGCCGCTCACGCACAGGATGCGGGTGCCGGTGTTGTTCGGCGTGCCCAGCTTGGCGTATTCGGCACCGCCCATGGCGAGGATATGCTTCACGTGGCAGAGGGATTCCACGTTGTTGACGATCGTAGGGCTCATGTAGAGACCCAGCGCGGCGGGGAAGTACGGAGGCTTGATGCGCGGATACGGGCGCTTGCCTTCGAGGGACTCGATCAGGCCAGTCTCTTCGCCGCAGATGTAGGCGCCAGCGCCGCGATGGACATAGATTTCCAGGTCGTAGCCGCTGCCCAGGATGTTCTTGCCCAGGAAATTGGCGGCCTTGGCCTCTTCGATGGCCTTTTCCAGGATCTTGGCGGCGTGGGGGAATTCTTCGCGCACGTAGATGTAGGCCAGGCAGGCCTTGACGGCGAAGCAGGAGATCACCATGCCCTCAATGAGCTGGTGGGGATCCTGGTGCATGATGTAGCGGTCCTTGAAGGTGCCGGGCTCGGACTCATCGGCATTGCAGATGAGATACACCGGCTTGGTGTTGGTGGGCGGGATGAAGCCCCACTTCACCCCGGTGGGGAAGCCCGCACCGCCACGACCGCGCAAGCCGCTGGCCTTGACTTCGTTGATGATGTCCTGGCGCTCCATCTTCAGCGCCTTCTTCAACTGCTCGTAGCCGCCATCGCGCTGGTAGCACTCGATGCCAGGGTCATAGCCCGCACGGTCAACGTTGCGGAAGATGAGACGGTGTTCGCGGGAATGCGGCTGCTTGCCAGGAAGATACTCGACGGAGTCCATGCCGGATTATCGGAGCCGCCTCCCGTGCGGCAAGGGGGATTTGTGAAAAATTTCACAAGCGGGCCTGCCGCGCGACTTTGGGATCAGTCGTGTTTTTCCCCAACTGGGTCAGCCGCTACAGGGCTGACAGGATAAACAGGACACCTCGTCACAGTACATTCACTTGAATCCTGCTTCGCAAGCCAGAAGGATAAAGGCAATGATTTTGAAGCTGTGCGCAAAGACCTTAAACAACTCTCTCCAATTTTTTAAGAGGCTGCTGCCCATGCTGCTGGCGGCCTCCCCTGCCCTGGCGATAGAGCAGGCGCAACTGGTGAAGGACATCAACACCACGCCGAATGTCGCCACCACCGCCCTGTCCAACCTGTGCGAGGTGAACAACCTGGTGTTCTTCTCGGAGAAAGACGACATCCACGGCACCGAACTGTGGGTTAGCGATGGCACCGGCGGCGGCACTCATATGGTCAAGGACATCAACCCTGGGGGTGATTCATCCCCGCAATCCTTGGTAGCCATGGGCAGCACGCTGTACTTTGCCGCGAATGACGGCAGCCATGGCATTGAGCTTTGGAAGAGCGACGGCACCGCCGCCGGCACGGTGCTGGTGAAGGACATTTGTCCCGGCTCCGACGGCTACGTGGGCAGTTTTGCCCCTGCGAACGGCTGGCTTTACTTTTCGGCCTACGATCCCGACCACGGCGTTGAGCTATGGAAAACCGACGGCACAGAGGCCGGCACCACCCTCGTAAAGGACATCAATCCCGGGCCGGCCAATGGTGGCGACAGCTCGCAGCTCGTGGTGGCGGCCGATGGCACAGTTTTTTTTACCGGCACAGACACCGATCATGGAAAGGAACTCTGGAAAACCGATGGCACGGAGGCCGGCACGGTGCTGGTGAAGGACCTTGTCCCCGGGGCCGGCACCTCCAGTCCCGACAAGCTCACTGCCGTAGGCAATTCAGTGTTTTTCACCGCATATAGCGCCGCCGCCACCGGCATGGAGCTGTGGGTCAGCGATGGCACCAGTGACGGCACGGTGCTGGTGCAAGACATGACCACAGGCACCGGCAGCACCACCCTTGGAGCCATGGCAGGGTTTAACGGCGCGTTGTATTTCAGGGCGGGAGCGGCCCTGTGGAAAACCGGCGGCACGGCAGCCACCACCGCCCAGGTCGTGGACAACGTCGGCCACACCATCAATTACACGAACACCATGGTCGTCGCCGGCAGCCGGCTGTTCATCAACGGCTCGCCCAACGTCGCCAACATACCGCCTTCCACGCTGTGGAGCACCGACGGCACAACGCACGGCACGATCGCGCTGACCACGACCAATCAGGGCGGTTTTCAAAACCTGCGCGTCAGCGGCGACAGTTCCGTGCTTTTTTCCACCAGCAACCCCTACCAGTTGTGGGAGAGCGACGGAACGGTGGCCGGTACCACGGCCTTTGTGCAGCTTGCTTCCTCGCCGGAGTTTCCCACAGCGGTCACCGCGCATCAGTTTTTCCTCACCCCGTACGCCACGCCCGTGGAGCTGTGGAAGACAGATGGTACCGCTGCGGGCACGGTGAAAGTGCCGACGATGGCCGCTGGCACGCGCGGTTCCTATCCTGGTTCGCTCACGGGCCTGCAAGGCAAGGTGGTGTTTTTCGCCGATGACGGCACCCACGGAACCCAGCCCTGGGCAAGCGACGGCACAAGTGCCGGCACGATGATGCTGCAGTCCGCCAGCGCGGGCTCGGAGGCCACCTTCTTCACTGTCATGGGCGGCGCGGCGTACTTTCAGTCCACCGTCTATCCTGGCAACAGGTTATGGAAAACCGACGGCACCGTAGCGGGCACGGCCAACGTGGCGGCCGCCTGGGGGAGCACGCCAACGGCGGTGCTCGGCGGCAGCCATCTGCTGTTTTTGTCCACATACAACTCTCCGGCGCATGGGGGCACCGTGCCCGAGCTTTTCAGCCTCGGCACTTCTGGCACGGCCACCGATATTTACCCCTCGCCCGCCGGGAAGAGCGTTTACAATTTTGGCCATTTCACGGTGATGAGCAACCAGCTGTTTTTCACCGCGGTTGACGCCGCCGCCGTCGGCACCTCTTTGTATAAGACCAACGGCACCACCGTTGGCACCTCAACCGTGCTTTCGGGACAGGAGTGCGAGTCTCTCATCGCCGCAGGCTCCACCTTGTTCTTCTTCAGTTCGAATGCCACAACGGGCGCGGAACTGTGGAAGACGGACGGCACACCTGTCGGCACGGCGCTGGTGAAGGACATCAATCCCGGGGCGGCCGATTCCGTCGAGCTCAATGCCGGCGTGCCCTGCGCGGCGCTGGGCTCGCTGCTGATCTTTGCCGCCGATGACGGCGTGCACGGCATAGAGCTGTGGAAATCCGACGGCACGCCGGCAGGCACGGTGCTGCTGGCAGACATTGCCCCTGGCGTGACCAGTTCCAGGCCGTACGGCTTCATGACGGCGGGCGACCATGTGTTCTTCACCGCCAATGACCAGGTGCATGGCACGGAGCTGTGGGTGACGGACGGCACGGCCTGGGGCACGCACCTGGCGGCGGATGTGATGCCGGGCGGCATCGGCTCCGGCCCGGTGCCGTTGATGGCGGAAGGCGGCGTGGTGTACTTCAGCGCTTCCGATGATGCGACGGACATGGGGCTGTGGCGCAGCGATGGTTCGGCGGCGGGCACTTTCCGTGCCGCCTTGCCGCCCACCGGGGCCAGTGACTGGCTGCCCGTCTCGATGGCTGCCGCGGGCGGCAAGCTGTTCGTTTCGGCAAAAACCCTAGCCTACGGCCAGGAACTCTTCACCGTCACCGCTCCCACTTTTGACAACCTGGCGCCCACGCAGGTGACCGGCACCAGCGCCGTGCTCAATGCCAACGTCATCGCCGCCGGCACGGTGAACACGGCTGAATTCCATTACGGCCTGACAAGCAGCTACGGCAGCATCGCGGCGGTCACTCCCGCTCCCGGGTCGAGCCCCAGCCTTCAGGTAGTCAGCGCGCCCGTGGACGGACTCCAACCTGGCACGACGTATCACTTCCAGGTCGTGGTCACCAGCGATGGCACGCCGACCAGCACGACGGATGCGGCCTTCTCCACCACGCCAGGGCTCGTTTCCTTGGTGCCGGGTACTGGCACGTTGAGCCCGGCCTTTGATGCGGACATCACTTCGTACGCAGTCACAGTGCCTAACACCACCAGCAGCTTCGCCGTCACGCCCACGGTGTCGGGCGCGAACTCCACGCTGGCTGTCAATGGCGCGGTGCTCGTCTCCGGCACGGCCAGCCAGGCCGTGCCGCTTTCACTGGGGCTCAATACCGTGCCGGTGGTGGTCACGGCGCAGGATGGGGTCACCACCCGTACCTATGTGCTGCAGGTCACACGTTTGCTGCCCGCTCCCGGCACCCTGGCCTTTGATGCGGCCAGCTACGAGGTGGCCAAGAGCGGCGGCCATGCGACGGTGAATGTCGCCCGCAGCGGCGGGGTGGATGGAACCATCAGCGTGAACCTGACCACGAAGAACGGCACCGCGCTGGCCAGCACCGCAAAGGCCCCGGCGGCACCTAACAACCAGTATGTGGCAACATCCATGCAGCTCACCTTCGGCCAGGGCGAGACGGTGAAGCAGGTGGACATCCCCGTGGTGGCCGCCTCGCCTGCCGGGCCAAACAAGGCTTTCGGCGTGGTGTTAAGCACTGCGGGCATCGCCAGCGGCGCGGCCAGCCTGGGGGCGGCCGCCACCGCGAACGTGGTCATCATTGATGCCACCTCCGCCACTGCCACGGGCGATGCGCGGGCACCGGCCGCACCCGTCATCACCACGCCGGCGGCAAATGCCATCCTGCCGCTCATGACCGGCGGCACCCTTGCCCTTGCCGGCACCGTCTCTGACAACAAGGCGGTGCATCGTGTGCAGGTCTCGCTCAATGGCGGGGCCTTTGTTGATGCAGCGCTCACCGCGCAGGATGCCGCCAGCACGGCCTGGTCATTGGTGGTGACACCAGCCTCCAGCAAGAACACCCTGCGGGTGCAGTCCTTCGATCTTGCGGGTCATGCGTCGGCTATTGTCACCCGGAGCTTCACCATCACCCGCGCCCTGCTGGTGAATGTCACAGGGCCGGATGCCTCGGGCACGGTCTCGGCAGGTTTTGAGCCTTCCTCCTTTCGTGAGCCGGGCAAAACCTATGCCATCACCGCCACGGCGAAAGCGGGCTTTTTGTTCAATGGCTGGTCGGTAAGTGACGCCACCGGCACCGGCATCACCGCCCTGAAGAAGGAGCTGCCGGGGCTCAGCTTCATCATGCAGCCAGGGCTGGTGCTGACGGCGAACTTCATCGCCAATCCTTTCCTGGCCGACTATGCCACCGGGGCCTACGAGGGGCTGGTGCGCGCTGACCCCGCGAACCCCGCGCCGAATGGCACCACGCCGGATGTGAGCACCGAGGGCAGCTTCACCGCCATGCTGATGGGCAACGGCACCTTTACTGGCAGCCTGTTCATCGACGGGCTGAAGCTGCCCGTGGCCGGTCTGTTCGACGGTGCCGGTGTGGGCCGCTTCGGCCCTGCCCGGGCCACCTCCCTGGCGCTGCCACGTCCCGGCAAGCCCAGCTTGGTGCTGGCGCTGCAGATTGCCCTGAACAACACCGGCATCAGCCAGATCAATGGCAGCGTGACCGTCAGTGACCGCAACGGCACGCCTGCGGCCGTGTCCCTTCTGGCTTCCTATGGCTGCCCCTTCGACGGGCGTACGCCTGCCACTCTGGTGCCGGAAGAATTTATGGCCCACAACAGCGCCGGGACCGCCCTGAAAAGCGGTACTTTCGCCTTTGCCATTCCCGCCGGCCGCCTTGTCGACCAGCCCGCCGGCTACACCGTGCACGACTATCCCCAGGGCGGCGGTTTCGGCATCCTTACGGTCACCAGCACAGGGGCCTTTTCCTTTAGCGGCAGGCTCGCGGATGACACGCCTTTCACGACCACCGCGAAGCTCGCCCGCCATGTGGAATCCCCTTATCGCCGTCTCAGCCTGTTCGTGCCGTTGTATGGCGGCCGGGGCTTTGTGAGCAGCGAGCTCGGGGATGCCAACAACGACCTCGGCAGCCTGACATCCACCGATGTCCGCTGGAGCTGCCCGTACCGGGGCGGTCAGTACTATCCTTACGGCTGGCCCGAGATCATTCACGCGGGGTTTGTCAATGCCAAGATCATCGTCGCCCCCCAGGCCAGCGTGTTGTACGGCGGCACTGCGGTCGGCCCCAAGGCCCCGCCCCTCGCCTGCCGGCTCATTTTTGTCGATGGCGGCCTGCCGGCTGCACTGACGAAACATTTGTCCGTGACCTGGAGCGACAGCGTGATCAAAAACCCTGCGGCCGATGCCTCGTTCAATCTCAGCATCGTGCACTCCACCGGCCAGTTCAGCGGCACCTTTACCGGCGCGGATGGCAGGAAGCGGACCTATAGCGGCATCAGCGGTGCGGGTGGCTACGGTTTCTTCCTGAGCCCCATGCCGGCGGTCGTGGACGGTCTCGGTGAATCCGGCGCCGTGGGACTGCAGCCGACCCCGTAACAGAAGACAACGGGGCCGTTGTGGCCATGTGGGCCACAACGGCTTCAACTCGAAAACCGCGCTTGATCGGAGCTGTCTTCGTCAGCAAGCCGTGGCGTGCGGCCAGGCGCAATAGTCCGTGCGCCTTGCCGCAAAACTGTGCATCATCTGGCGGTGAAGCGTGTCCTTCTTGCATAACCGGCACGACTTATGCAAAACGATCTTCAGCTTCTGTCCCGATATCATCAGCGCGGCGATGCCATGGCGTTCCGCGAACTCATGCGGGCCCATGCGGGCATGGTGCTGGCCACGGCGAAACGCATCACCCGCGACGCGGCCACGGCGGAGGATGTGGTGCAGGAAACCTTTCTGCAACTGGCACGGCAATCCCAGCACGTGAGTGAATCCGTGGCGGCCTGGCTGCACCGGGTGGCCTGGCGGCGGGCCTGCAATGCGGTGCGCGACGAAGCCACGCGGCGGCGCTGCGAGGAAAAGGCAGCTGAGGCGGCGGCCATCGAGGAAGCCGCGGTGGACAGCAGCGGCGAGGCGACCTGGGCGGAGGTGGAGGCGGATCTGGATGCGGTGATCAACGAACTGCCGGACACGATGCGCGGGCCGCTGGTGATGCATTTCCTGGAAGGCCGGTCACAGCGCGACATCGCCAAGCAGTTGAAGCTGAACCAGTCCACGGTTTCACGCACCATCGAGACCGGGCTGGCTCAGGTGCGCTCCCGATTGAAAGACAAGGGCGTGCTGTGCGGAGCGGGCCTGGGTGTGATGATTTCTGCCCACTGCGCCTCTGCCTCCACGGTGCCGGCGGCCTTGCTCACCTCTCTCAGCAAGCTGGGCATCAGCGGCATTGGCGGCTCGGGTGCCTGGGGTGGCGCAGCGGCGGGCGCTGGGGCAGCCGGAGCGGCGTGGTGGTCGCTTTCCACGGGTTTGAAACTCGGTGCGGCGGCGCTTGTGGTGGCGGTGGCAAGCGTGGCGGTGAGCCATCAGCGTACTGCCTCCGCAAGCCCGGCGGTCCACACGGCCAGCGCTTCACAGCCTGCAGCTTCCGCCTCGCTGAAATCCTCCATCGCCACCGAGGCTTCTAAGGTTGCCGCCCTGAAGCAGCAGTTGCTCAAGGCTGAGGCAGCTTCGCCCAAACCGGTGGCGGCCAAGATGCCTGCACATGAATTGGTGCACAGTTTTCCCCTGCCTCCACGCCGGCCCAGCGGCCATGTGGTGCGCGATGCCGGGGGCTGGATCTGGGGCACCGCGGGTGCAGGCGGCAACTATGGCCTGGGCCTGATCTACAAGATGCGGCCGGATGGCAGTGAGTGGCAGGAGGTGGTGTCCTTCAACGGCATTGCGGGCAAGCCTCTGGGCACCTATCCCCGGGGTGGTGTGATGATGGCCCCCGATGGCGCCCTGTGGGGTACCACACTCCAGGGCGGCGCTAAAAACCAGGGCACCCTCTACCGCTACGATCCACAGACGGAGGAATTGGTGACGATGGTGGAATTC
>FTCC01000158.1_pt1 | contig 53036 bp, 33 predicted proteins | sample 1639481 | NCBI WGS metagenome assembly FTCC01 (sample SAMEA3914864, study PRJEB12502) | metagenome | biome: forest; material: soil | place: USA | collected 2012-03-12 | depth 0.3 m | reverse complement strand
TGCTGTGCTATGGCATGACGCTACACCTGTCCATGTGGCTGCGTGGCAACAAGCTTTTCGCCCTGGCGGCGGCGGCACCAATCCTCACCCCCGCCACCATCCTCGTCGGCCTGGCACTGAGCGGCAGCGAGGCTTCGATTAACACCCTGGTGTGGGGAACCAATGTCGGCAGCGCCCTGCACCTGCTGGTGCTGGCGGCAGCGCTGGCCCGGCGGCTGCCGCGGGAGCCGGGCTGGCTCACCGGGGCGCTGCAGCTCAGCGCAGCGGAGAACCGCACGGTGCTGGCCAGCGCGCTGCCCTTTGTCATCTCCGGCCTGGTGCTCGGCGGCGCGCCCATGGTGGACCAGGCGATGGCGGCGCGGCTGGAGTCCGGCAGCGTGACCGTGCTGGGCTACGCGGACAAGGTCTGCACGATCATCCTCGCGCTTTTGGCCAATGCGGCGGCGGAGGCGCTCTTCCCCTTCTTTGCCGACGTGGTGGCACGGCGCAACTGGCAGGCATTGAAGCGGCAGCTCCTGCAAACGACAGGGGTGGTGCTGGCCTTTGCCGTGCCGCTGGTGGCGCTGCTCATCTGGCAGGCGCCGCTGGTGGTGAAGCTGCTCTTCCAGCGCGGCAGCTTCGATCCCGCGGACACGGACCGGGTGGCGGCGGTGCTGCGCTGCGCCTCGATGCAGATCCCCTTCTACATTGCCAGCCTGCTCATGTCCAAGGTGGTGATCGCGCTGCAGGCGAACTGGTTCACGCTGCTCACCGCCGCCATTTCGCTGGGCGGCAACATCGTCTTCAACCTGCTGTTCATGCGCTGGTACGGCGTGGCAGGCATCGCCCTCTCCACGGCGGTGGTGTACGCGCTGTCGATGCTGATGATGGGCGCCTACCTGCTGCGCGCAATCGCACGGCTGACCCGGGAAGAACAAGCCAGGAGGGCCATGGCATGAGCGCGGCGGCCACCGGTTCTAAGCGCAGCTCCTTTGCCGAATGGCTGCTGCCCATCGCGGCGGTGACGCTCCTGGCCGGCCACATGTCGGCCGCAGTGGCCTGCCTGAGCGACCATGGCGTGATCCCGGTGAAGCCGCGCGACTTCACCCTCATCTTCGCCGGGCTGAGCCTGGTGCTGGTGTGGTTCAACCGGCCGTCATTAAGCCCGGCGGCGCTGTTCCTGCTCACCATCCCCGTCCTGCGCTTCACCGACGCGGCGGCGCTGAAGCGCTACATCAACGTCCTGGACGGCGACCCCAACATCGCGGTCATGACGCTGGGCAGCATCTTGCTGGTAACGACCGTAGCGCTGCTGGTGCTGTGCACGGCTCATGGGCCGCTGATTGTGAAACGCGCCGCCATTGTGGTGATCCTGCTCGGCACCGGCTCGATTCTCTATGAAGCGGCGGGCTACGCGGAGTACTCGCAGATCCCCGGCCGCCCGGCGGGCTTCATCACCCAGCCGAACGAGGCCATCATCATGGTCATCCTCATGCTGGGTATCGTGCTCACCTTCAACGAGGGCTTCTGGAGCAGCGCGCTCATCATCGCCATCGCAGGCATCGGCGTAGGCGTAACGCTGAGCCGCAGCGGCATGCTGGTGTTTGCGCTGATGGTGATGGCCTTCATCGCCGCGAACCTGCGCAAGAACTTCACCAAGCTCGTCATCATCGTCGCTGCCACCATTCCCGCCGTGCTGGCCGGCTTCGCGCTGCTGACGCAGATGGCCAGCAGCCGCAACTTCGGCACCGACAAAAACGCCATGGACCGCGTGGAAGCGATCACCGGCATGTTCGGCGGACACACGGACAAGATGGAGTCCGACGAGCGCATGAAGGACTTGCGCGACGGCTGGGAGGCCGTGGGCAGCGCCCCGGTCTTCGGCCACGGCACCGGCTGCGCCTCCTCGCGCTGGCAGCCGCACAACCAGTGGGTGGCCATCTGGCTGGACATTGGCGTGGGCGGCGTGGTGCTGTATGGCTGCACGCTGCTCTTCCTCACCGCGCTGTGCATCAAGTCCGGCCGCGGCTTCTTCGCCTTGCTGCCGCTGTGGGCTTTTTCCGTGTTCAGCCAAAACTTGGTGGAAACCGCCGGCTACTGGCTCTGCGCAGGCGTGGTGGCCCTGGTCACCACCAGGATGCGCTTCCGCCTGGCACTGAGGTCGCAGCCTGCGGCGACGCTTCCGCAACCCGTCACTGGCAGGCCATTTTAAGTCCATGCGCCTGTCCCTCCTCATCCGCGATCTTGGCTACGCTGGCGCCCAGCGTCAGCTCGTCGCACTGGCAAAGGGGCTCGACCGGCAGCAATTTCAGGTGACCGTGTTCTGCTTCTACGGCGGACCGTTGCAGGCCGAGCTGGAAGCAGCGGGCGTGACGGTGCGCTGCCTGGAAAAGAAAAACCGCTGGGACATGTTAGGCTTTCTCTGGCGTGTGGTGAAGGCTCTACGCGCGGTGAGGCCGGACGTGCTCTACAGCTTCCTGGCGGAATCGAATTTGCTCGCCTGCCTCATGAAGCCGCTGCTGCCGGGCACACGCGTCGTGCTAGGCGTGCGAGACAGCGAGACGGATGCGGCGCTGTACGGCTGGCTCGGCCGCTTCGTCTTTGCCCTGGGCCGTGTGGTGGCACGGGGTGCGGATCTGGTGATCGCCAATTCCCAAAGCGGCGCGCGCTACTACGCGGAGCAGGGCTATCCGCGCCTGACTGTGGTGCCCAACGGCATCGACACTGGCCGCTTTCAGCCCGATGAACAGGCCCGCGCGCGGGTGCGTGCCGAACTGGGCGTGGGTGAAGGGGAGACGCTGTTCGGCATCGTCGGCCGGCTCAGCCCGATGAAGGATCACGCCACGTTTTTACAAGCAGCTGCAACATTGGGGCCGGGCGCACGCTTCCTCTGCGTGGGCGGCGGCTCCGGACCGCATGGCGAGGCGATGCACGCACTGGCTTCGCAGCTCGGCCTTGAGCCGCGGCTCACCTGGAGCCCGCCGCGTGGCGACATGCCCGAGGTCTTCAATGCCCTGGATGCTTTGGTCTCTTCCTCGGCCTTTGGCGAGGGCTTTTCCAATGTCGTGGGCGAGGCCATGGCCTGCGGCACGCCATGCATTGTTACCGATGTGGGTGATTCCGCCTGGCTGGTGGCGGAGAGCGGAGTCACCGTGCCGCCCAGGCAGCCAGAGGCGCTGGCGACGGTCATGCGCAGCTTCATGGCCGAAGACCCTCAGCACCGCGCCGCACGCGAGTTGCAAGCGCGTGCCCGAATGGAGAAAAACTTCACCGTGCCGCGCATGGTGGAGAGAACGGCCGCCCTGCTCATCGCAGAAGCCGGGCCCCAAGGCGTTGAAGACTGGTCAGCGGCCACAGCCAGCGTGCCGGCTGCGCCGGACGATGGCGGGACGCCCTCGCTCCTTGGGGTTGGGGCGCAGGGTTATCAAAGGACAGGCAACACAGGCTCATTTTCCACGGCTCCTGGCATGCAGCCTTCACTCTTGCCTGCGGGCTCCCAAACGCGCGAGACTTCCCGCCTGCGCCTGCTGTTCATCATCACTGCTCTGGGCACCGGAGGCGCAGAAATGATGCTGGCCCAGCTCATCACGCACCTCGACCACACCCGCTTCGAGCCGGCGGTGATTTCGCTCACGGATGGCGGCAAGCACATGGACAGCCTGCGGCAGGCGGGAATCCCGGTGCACTCGCTGGGCATGACCGGGGGCAGGCCTTCGCTGGGTTCCTTGCTGCGCCTGCGCTCGCTGGCGCGCAGCTTCCGTCCCGATCTGCTCATCGGCTGGATGTATCATGGCAACCTTGCCGCCTCCCTGGCCTCATGGATCGGCTGGCACGTACCGGTGCTGTGGAACGTGCGCCAGTCGCTCTATTGCCTGGCCCTGGAAAAGCGCGGCTCCGCGCTGGTGATCAAGGCTCTGGCCTGGCTGGGCTTCAACCCGCGCCAGGTGCTTTACAACTCGTCCATCAGCGCCCGCCAGCACGAGGCCATCGGCTATCCTAAGTCCAAGACGCTGCTGGTGCCTAACGGGTTCAATACCGACACCTTCAAGCCCGATGCGGCAGCCCGTGCCAGCGTGCTCCAAGAACTGGATCTGCCTGACAACGCCCTCCTCCTCGGCCGCTTTGGCAGGCATTCGGACATGAAGGACTATCCTTCATTCTTGAAGGCGATGGAGCACCTGCAAGCCACGCATCCGAATGTGCATGCCATCATCGCCGGCACCGGCACGGAGACGCTGGCCGCCGTGCCTGCCAGTGTCCACGTTCTGGGCGAGCGCCACGACCTGCCACGCCTCACCGCCGCGCTTGACATCGGCTGCTCCTCCTCCGCCTTCGGCGAAGGCTTCCCCAATGTGGTGGCCGAGGCCATGAGCTGCGCCGTGCCCTGCGTGGTGACCGACGTTGGTGACAGCACCTGGCTGTTAGGCAACTCGGGCAAGTCCGCCCCTGCCCGCGATCCCGAGGCTTTCGCCGGTGCCATCTCAGCCCTCGTCGCCCTGCCTTCCGCCGAACGCCGGGCCTTGGGACAGGCAGGCCGCCAGCGCATCCTCACCGACTTCTCCCTCCCCGCCGTCGTGCACAAGTTCGAAACCCTCTTCACGAACTCCGCACTCGGCACTTCGCACTAAGCACTCAGCACTTTCCCTTCTATGTGTGGCCTCGCCGGATTCTTTGGACCTCCCTCGCGCAACAACAGCGAGCTGCAGGCAGTTGCGCAGCGGATGAATGATACACTGTACCTGCGCGGCCCGGACAGCCACGGTGTGTGGTCCGACGAGGCGCACGGCATCGCGCTCGGGCACCGCCGGCTTTCCATCCTCGACCTGTCGCCGGAAGGCCACCAGCCGATGACTTCCGCCAACGGCCGTTTTGTCATCGTCTTCAACGGCGAGGTGTACAACTTCCGCGACCTGCGCCAGGAGCTCGAAGCCGCAGGCCACGGCTTCCGCGGCCACAGCGACACGGAGATCATGCTCGCCGCCTTTTGCCAGTGGGGCGTGGAGGCGGCCACCAAGCGCTTCAACGGCATGTTCGCCTTTGCCGTGTGGGACCGCGATGAGAAGCTGCTGCACCTGGGCCGCGACCGCCTGGGCGAGAAGCCGCTGTACTGTGGCTGGACGCCGGACGGCACGCTGCTTTTCGCTTCCGAACTCAAGGCGTTAAAGGTCTTCCCCGGCTTTCATCCCACCATCAATCGCGACGCCATCGCCGGGCTGCTGCGGCTCAATTACATTCCGGATCCGCACTCCATTTATGAAGGCGTGCACAAGCTGCCGCCGGCGGGCCTGCTCACCTGGGACGGCAGCACAGCGCGGCCCCAGCCCCGGCTGTACTGGGATCTCAAAACCGTGGCTGAGGCCGCCGTGGACAACCCTTTCACCGGCAGCGAGCTGGAGGCCATCACAGAACTAGAGGCCTTGCTCAAAGATGCAGTGGGCATCCGCATGATCTCCGATGTGCCTCTGGGCGCCTTTCTCTCCGGCGGCATCGATTCCAGCACCATCGTGGCGCTGATGCAGGCGCAGAGCAGCAAGCCGGTGCGCACTTTTACCATCGGGTTTCATGAGAAGAACTTCAACGAAGCCGTGTTTGCCAAGGATGTGGCGAAGCACCTCGGCACTGAGCACACGGAGCTGTATGTCACGCCCAAGGATGCGCTCGACGTGATCCCGAAGCTGCCGGCGCTCTACGATGAGCCGTTTAGCGACTACTCCGAAATCCCCACCTTCCTCGTCTGCCAGCTTGCGCGCCAGCATGTGACCGTGGCACTGAGCGGCGATGCGGGCGACGAGCTTTTCAGCGGCTACGAGCGCTACTTCGTGGGCCGCAGCCTGTGGAACAAGATCAGCGCCATGCCACCCATCGGCCGGCGCGCGGCGGCTGGCGCGCTGACGACGCTTTCCGCCAGCACGCTGAACACGCTGGTTTCGCCGTTTAACAGCCTGCTGCCGGAAAAATACCGGCATGTCAGCGTAGGCGACAAGCTGCACAAGCTGGCGGAGGTGCTGCAAGTCTCCGAGCCGGTGACGATGTATCAAAACCTGGTCAGCCATTGGAAGCATCCGCACGAGGTGGTCATCAACGGTCGCGAACCCCGGACGGCATTGATCGACAGCACGAACTGGCCGCGCGTGCCGGACTTCACCCACCGCATGATGCACCTGGACATGGAGACTTACCTGCCCGGCGACATTCTCACGAAGGTGGACCGCGCCAGCATGGGCGTGAGCCTGGAGGGCCGCATTCCGCTGCTCGATCCGCGCGTGATCGAGTTCGCCTGGCGCATCCCCTTCTCCATGAAAGTCAAAGGCGGCCAGGGCAAATGGCTGCTGCGGCAGGTGCTGTACAAGCACGTGCCCCCTGCCCTGATCGACCGCCCCAAAATGGGTTTCAGCGTGCCGCTGGATGGCTGGCTGCGCGGCGAGCTGCGCGACTGGGCCGAGGCGCTGCTGGATGAATCACGTCTGAAACGCGAGGGCTACTTTCATCCGGCTCCCATCCGGGAAAAATGGGCCGAACACCTCGCCGGCTCACGCAATTGGCAGTACTACCTGTGGGATGTGCTGATGTTCCAGGCTTGGTTGGAGACGCAGGCGTAGTCCAAAAAGTGGCGGCAGCCGTTACAAAATTGCCTTTCCATTATCCTGATGTGCACTTGACAGTTTCCCTAGGCAAGTGAAATTTCACGAGTGCAGCGCGTTGATATCCCCCGCAAATCGATCTACCGGCTTTCCATCTACCAGCGCTGTCTTGCGCGGCTGAAGGAAAACGGGGTGGAAACTGTGTCCTCTGAGGCGCTCGCCAAGGCGGCGGGGGTAAAAAGCACGCAGTTGCGCAAGGACCTGACGTACTTCGGCCAGTTCGGCACGCGCGGCCTGGGTTACAATGTGGAGCAGCTGAGCAAGACTATTGGCGCGGTGCTGGGCCACAACCGCCTGCAGCCGGTGATCCTGGTAGGCCTGGGGAACCTGGGTTCTGCCCTGCTGCGCTACGGTGGGTTCCGCAAGGAGGGTTTCGAAATCGTCTCCGCCTTCGACCTCAGCCCTAACCAGGCGCGTGTGGGCGAGACCAGCATCCTGCTTCAGGCGATGGACAAGCTGGGCCCCTTCGTGAAGCAGAACCAGGTCAAAATGGCGATCCTGACGGTGCCGGTGACGGCCGCCCAGTCAGTGACCAACCAGCTCGTGCAAGCGGGCATCCAGGCGATCCTGAACTTCTCACCCACCGTGCTGGAAGTGCCCGAGCATGTGGTGGTGAACAGCGTGGACCTGGCCGTGGAGCTGGAAAACCTGAGCTACTTCATCAGGTAGTCAGCGGCACGACACGGCAAGCGAAGGGGTCTTCATTGGGTGCTCAGTCCCACTTCGAAGGAAGCACCGGTGTAGTCCTTGACCTTGGGCATGACAGTGAGGTAGAAGCCGTAGCCGCCGGGGAATCCGATAACGATGCCGGGCGTGAGGGCTTTCTGAAGGATGGCCCCCTGGTAAACGGGCTTGGAGCCGTCAGGAAGGGTGAACGTGCCACTGAACAGGCCGGTGGTACGGTCGAGCTTGAGGTTGAAGCTGGCATCAGCAGGCGCTGGCGTGGCGATGTCGGCAGGGGTGATGGCAACCGTCTTCGGAGTGGCGGAATGGGAGACGTCGAGGTTGATGACAAGCTGGGCGTTGCCGGTGTAGCCAGTTCCAGGATTAGACGGAATGGCGGCCAAGCCAGGAAGAATGCTGGAGCCAGCGGTGGCCTTGAACTTGGCTCCCGTCATGGTCATGCTCACCCCTTGGGGCCAGCCGGCGGGATAGTACTGCGAATCCTGGATGGGCCGCAGCCAAGTGAGCGGAGCCAGGAAGTCGGAGACGTTTTGGGTGAAATCAAAGGTCGCCTGGCCCGCCATCAGGCCCTGGCCGCCGTACAGGGGGGCAAAGAAGTACCAGCCACCATTGACCCCCAGCGTGCTGGAGACGGTGGTGGTGGTGCCTTCACTGAGCTTGCAGACGGCCGTGACCTGCCCGGTCTTGCTCACCTTGACGGTGGCAATGCTGAGGCCGTTGGGAAAACCTGAAGGCGACCCATCCGATTCGATCTCCGCCGTGTAGGTACCGTCGGCGTTGCCAGCGTTGAGATAAGGCGTGGCGACGGTGTTGGGCACCAAATTAGTGGCACTGTACGGGGCGCGCTGAGCCGAGATGGCCGAACTAAGGATGTTCGTGCCGTCGAACTGCGACAGGGTGCCAGTGACCAGGCCATTGAACGGGCTGGCCAGGTTCATCGCCAAAGCAAGGGTGAGGCCGGGCAGGTTCTTGCGCGGCAGGGTAAGAGAGGTAGCACGGCCAGGGCCGAAACGGGCGGTGCCTGCCGCATCAAAGAGTCCGGCGGCAGGGTAAGTAGTGCCATCAAGCTTCAGTGCGGCAGTGAAGGTGCCATTCGCCGTCACGGTGAGGGAGATGGCACCCAGGTTGCTGAGGGTGGCGCTCGCCGCCGGGGTGATGCCGCCATTGAAAGTACCAGCCACGGCAAGGGTGTAGGGGCTGGTGATGAAGGAAGCGCGCACCGTAAGGCCATCCTGATGGATGAAGGTAAGCGTGGGCAGGCCCAGCGCAGCGGTGGTGGTGCTGATCTGCGCCGGGGTGTGGCTGCTAAGGATGGTCCAGCCCTTGAAGATGGCACCGGCACGCGGCGTGGCGGTAACGGTCTGCGGCTTGCCCACCTCACGGAAGGAGCGCGGAGCGTAGCCGCTGGTGACGCTGCCGTTGCCGGAGATGTTCACCACCAGCGGGCGCAGCACCTTGACGGTACGCGGGGCGGAGGCGGCGGAGATGTTGGTGGCCTGCTGGAAATCGGCGGCCCTGGCCCTGAAAGTGTTCGTGCCGGTCACGGGTGTCACCTGCGCCGTCCATTTCGTGCTGGCCCCGCCGGGCGCTTCCAGCGTGGCGAAGCCAAGCTGCACGTTGCTGGCATCATAAATGGCCACGGCGTACACGCCCTTGTTGTCGGTGGCGGTGCCGGTGAGGGTGAGCGTACCGCCTGTCTCCACGTTGACACTTGCATTGGCCGCCGGACTGGTGATGACGGGGGCAGCGGGAAGCACGAGGTCCTTGCCCGCGCCGTTGTCGGTGGTGGAAGGGTCCTCAATGACGACCTTGGCCGAAGAGGGGCTGCCCAGGGTGTAGCCGGCCGAGGGAGCACTAAGGGTGACAGTGAAGGTCTCGTTGGCCTCCACCGTTTGGTCATTGTCGATGCCAATATCCACGGTTTTGGAAGACTCGCCCGCGGCAAAGGTCAAGATGGAGCTGCCTACGGCAAAGTCCGCCGCACCAGCCGTGCCCGGAGCAGCACTAACCTTGACAGAAGCGGTGCCAAAGAGACCGCCGCCGCGCAGGATGGTGACCGTCACGTGGCCGACGTTTTCCGGAACGAGGTAGCCGGTCTGGCTCAGGGTAAAAGTGCCCCCGTTCTGTGCTTCAAAAGCGCCCATGTCCGCATTGCCCACAATGGGGAAGCCGCGCTGGTCGGTGGAGAAGGGGGAGGCGTAGGCATTGTTGACTGCCGGGCTGCCGGCCAGCAGGGCGCAAGTTTTGGTGGGGCCGCCGTTGGCCGACAGGGGGCCGAGCAAGGGATCAAAGGTGAGCGGATCGTTGATGCCGGTGATGATTCCGCCATCGGGATTGCCAAGCTGGGGCACGATGTTGAAGCCCTTGAGCAAGAGCTGGCAGCCGGCATCTGCCAGGCCGAGGTCGGGTGCCAGCAGCGCGGTATTGCCGGCAACAATGCTGTTTTCCAGCGTGAGACGGGCGGTCGCGAAGGAGGAAGACACGAATATTCCGCCGCCTGTGACCGAGAAACCGGCACTGTTGTTGTAGCTGGTGGTGTTGCCCGTCACGGTGCACTGGGTGAGCGTGGCCCTGTTGAAATTAGTCAGCCCCCCACCCAGGGTGCCGGCCTGGTTGCCCGCGATGGTGCACTGCACCAGCACCAGTGTGCCGGTGCTGCTGTTCTGCAGGGCGCCAGCCTGGAACTGGGTGCTGTTGCCGGTGAGCGTGCACTGAAACAGGCAGGCCCGGCCCTTGTTATACAGCGCGCCGCCATTGCCGCTGGTCGTCGCTCCCACGCCGTTGCCATGAGCGAGGGTGAGGCGGCGCAGGTCAAGACGTGCGCCAGTCGCAACGGAAAAAATGCGGCTGCTGCCGCCGCCATCGATGGTAATGCCGGCAGCCAGACCAGTAGCATCCACCATCACGCCATCCGTATCCGTAACCACGATCTCGCTGCCGAGGGTAATGGTCTGGCCGTTGAGCGCGGGAGCAAAGGTGACGGCGTTGTACCCAGGCGCGGCAGCGGCGGTGGCGAGGACCTGGCGCAGAGAGCCGGGTCCATCGTCATTGGTGTTGCTCACCTGCAGGGGCTTGGTGGTGGAAACGGTGACGGTGGCGGAGGTGGTGGCACCCAGAGTGGCAACACCCGCAGGCCGGGGCTGGGTAAGAGTGAGGGTGAAGGTTTCACCCGCCTTCACCGGTGCGTTTTTGGTGGGATAGATGAGCACGTCCTGCTGGGATTCACCGCTGGTGAAAGTCACGTCGGAGGTGGTGCTGTCCGCCCGGGTGATGAAATCCGCCGCCGCTGGCGTGCCGGGGGTGGTGAGCAGCCGCACCGTGGCGCTGCCACCGATACTATCGCCGCCGCGTGCAATGGTGACGATCAAGGGATAGCCCTCCAGCGCCTGGTAAGTGCTGGCGCTGAAGGAGAAGCTGCCGCCCGCCTGCATTTCGAAGGCACCCACATCCGCGCGGTCCACCACGGGCCGGCCGCGCTGGTCGGCGGTGATGGAGGAGCCCACCGCCGCGTCCACTGCGGGGCTGCCCGACAGCAGGGCCATGGTTTGGGTGGGCCCGCCATTGTCCGCCAAAGGCCCTAGTTTCGGGTCCGACACCACGATCACACCCGTGAAGGAGACGTTGTCGTTGTTGGAAATGAAACTGCTGACCATGTTGACGCCCGTGAAAGTCAGCGAACCAAAGGTGTAGGCGTCTCTGGTGGCGCTGCTCCCATCCGCCGTGTTGAGGACCAGGAGGCAGTTGGCCATGCCGAGAACTGTCGTGCTGACGGAAGTATACAGTCCGCCGCCGTAAATGCCGGCATGATTCAGGGCCACCGTGCAATGAGTGAGCTGGACGGCCTGGCTGCTTTTGGAGAAAATGGCTCCCCCATAGTTTGTGCAGGAGTTGCTGGCAAAGGTGCACTGGGTGCAGGTCAGCATTCCTGGATTGTCTTTGTAACCCCCCCCGCCGCTGCCGGTGGTGGTCGAGTTGCCGGAAAAGGTGCACTGGTTGAGGGTGAGAGTGCCAGCGTTGTAAACAGCGCCGCCTCCTGCAAACGTGCTGTTCGCGTTTCGCACCGTCAGCCGGGTAAAGGTGCAGACGGCTCCCGCGAAGAAATAGAAGAGACGGTCCGTGCCGCTGGCGGTGACAGCCAGGCCGGAAGGGAGGCTGGTGGCGTCCACCGTCACGCCGCCGGTGTCCGATGACAGAATCGCGGTGGCCAGGGAGATGGTGGCACCATTGAGCGACGGATCGAAGGTGATGGTGTCCGGCCCGGGATTGGCCGCGGCGGTGGCAAAGGCGGCGCGCAGAGTGCCGGGACCGGTGTCGGCGTTGGAGGTGACCACGATGGGCCCGGAGGTGATGGTGAAGGCATCCAGCAGCACGGAGCTGTCCGTGGTGGCGTTGTTGGCCAGTTCCAGCGTGGCGGTGGTGGCGGTGGCGGTGAAGTCCGCGCCGATGGTGAGGTAGTGGTTGGTGAACGTGTTAAAGTTGTCCACCGCATTGACGGCAAAATTGACCTCCGTACCGCCATTGATCTTGTAGGTGGCGAACGGCGTGCCGCCGGCGCGGGCATTGGCGCGGAACTGCAGGTGGTAGTTCTGGCCCGAGGTGAGGCCGGTGATGGTGGTGGAGAGCGCCACGCGGCCATGCCCGGGCCGGCACTGGATGAAGGCGATGTTGGTGCCGTCGGGCGTGGCACCGTTATTGGCGAAATCGTTGGTGCCGTTGCTCGGGTTCAGTCCCACATATTCCTTGTCCGCATCGGCCACCGTCCATCCGGTGATCGGCGTGTTGTACAGGATATAGGGCGCGATGTTGCTGGTGAAATGATCCGCCTCAAAGCTGGGGTTTGGGATCGTTGGTGCAGCGTGGAGCACGGGGGCACCGAGGACCAGTCCCAACGCCAGCCACTGAAAAGCATGGCTGCGGGCAGCATAAAGCCGGAAAAGGGCATTCATAAACAAAGGGGTGAATGAGAGCACGTCCGCACCGCAGGGGGCTGCTTTGTCGCAGCCAGCCTGCCATCGAGATTAAACCACCCTGCTTGTTTGGCTAAGTATCTTTCACGTCACAAAGACCACAGGCGTGGCCGTTCTCAGGATTTGTCTGGGTGAGGGGCTGGAACACGGGCCTGACCGCGCAGGCCCCTGGGGAAACGGGGCTTTTTCGCTCTTGCGAAGAGGGACGGTCAAGCCCACTTATGCCTCCCCCGCGCGCGTAGAGCGCGTCCCGCTCAAACCCCTCCTCTCCGCAATGAACACCGACATTCTCGCCAAAGCCGCCAACCAGGCCCGTGGCCTCGCCATGGACGCCGTCCACAAGTGCAACTCCGGCCATCTGGGCCTGCCGTTGGGCATGGCGGAAATCGGCGCGGTGCTCTTCGGCCACGCCCTGCACTGCGACCCGGCCGCCCCGAAATGGCTGAACCGCGACCGCCTGATCCTCAGCGCCGGCCATGGCTCGATGTTCTTGTACTCCTGGCTGCACATCGCCGGCTACGACCTGCCGTTGGAGGAGGTGAAGAACTTCCGCCAGCTTCACAGCCGCACTCCCGGTCACCCGGAATCGTTTGAAACCGTGGGCGTGGAATGCACCACTGGCCCGCTGGGCCAGGGCGTGGGCAATGCCGTGGGCTATGCTCTCAGCGGCAAGATGGCGGCGGCGAAGTACAACACCGCCGAGCACCGCATCTTCGACAACCACATCGTGGTGATCGCCGGCGACGGCTGCCTTCAGGAAGGCGTTGCCCGTGAGTCCGTGGCCTTTGCCGCGCACAACCACCTGGACAACCTGATCCTGATCTACGACAGCAATGACGTGACGCTCGACGCGATGGCCAAGGTCACGCAGGACGAGGACACGCAGGCCCTCTACCTGGCCCTGGGCTGGGATGCGGTGACCATCGACGGCCATGACATGGACGCCTTCCTGGCGGCCTTCAACGCGGCGCGCAAGAACGACAACGGCCGCCCGAAGATCATCATTGCCAAGACCCTCATCGGTCGCGGCATTCCGGAAGTGGCCGGCACGGCCAAGGCGCACGGCGAAGGTGGAGCGAAGTTCATCGACGCCGCCCGTCTGGCCCTGGGCCTGCCCGCCGACCAGCACTTCTTCGTGAGCGACGACGTGCGCACCCACTTCGACCACCTCAAGCTGGCCCGTGCCCAGGCACACGCCCATTGGGAAGAGAAATTCGCCGCCTGGGGCGCTGCCAATCCCGAGCTGAAGGCCGCTTTTGAGGCCTCGCAGAAGGATGTGAGCGCCGAAGACCTGCTGAAGGCGATCCCCGAGTACCCGGCCGATGCCAAGCCCGCCGCCACCCGCAACAGCGGCGGCGAGATCTTCAACCATGTCGCCAAGGCCCTGCCGCATGTCATCACCGGCAGCGCGGACCTTTACGGCTCCACCAAGAACTACATCAAGGACGGCGGCGACTGGAACGCCAGCAACCCCACCGGCCGCAACATCTGGTTCGGCATCCGCGAGCACGCCATGGGCGCGATCTGCAACGGCATCGCCTACGACGGCCTGTTCCACCCCAGCGGTGCCACCTTCCTGGTCTTCGCCGACTACTGCCGCCCCAGCATCCGCCTCGCCGCGCTGGCGCACCTGAAGGTGACCTACATCTTCACCCACGACTCCGTGGGCGTGGGCGAAGACGGCCCGACCCACCAGCCGGTGGAAACCGTCAGCGGCCTGCGCGTGATCCCTCATCTGGACGTGTACCGCCCCGGCGATGCCGAAGAAACCGCGGCCGCCTTTGCTTCCGCCTTCAGCCGCAAGGACGGCCCCACCCTGCTGGCGCTGAGCCGCCAGGACATCCCGAACCAGGGCCAGATGCCCGCCAGCGTGCGCCGCGAAGGTGCCTTGAAGGGCGGCTACGTGCTGGTGAAGGAAACCGCCGCGCTGGACACCATCCTGCTGGCCACCGGTTCCGAACTCCAGCACGCCGTGGCCGCCGCCAAGCAGCTCGGTGCCGGCACCCGCGTCGTCTCCATGCCCTGCTTTGAGCGCTTCGACGCCCAGAGCGAAGCCTACCGCGCCGAAGTCCTTCCCTCCGCCTGCACCAAGCGTATCGCCATCGAGGCGGGTGTCTCCGGCCTGTGGTGGAAGTACGTCGGCACCGCCGGCAAGATCGTCGGCATCGACCAGTTCGGCATCAGCGCCCCCGGCAACACGGTCATGAAGGAGCTCGGCATCACTGCTGAGAACCTGGTGGCGGTGGCCAAGGCGTAAGATAGGGCGAAAATACCTCTCCATTGAATCCGCAGGGGCGGAGGAACGGTTTGCCGTTCTTCCGCCCCTGTCTCGTTTCCGCGCGTGGGAGATTTGTCGCCGCACGGCCTTTGGGCTTGCCCACTGTTCTAAGAAAATGCTAAACGCATCGCTTACAACACGACCCCGCCTGACTCATGAGCCTGCAATTCAACTGCCCATACTGCCAGCTCTTGATGAGCACTGAATCAGCGGCCGCAAGCGGCCAGGTGCAATGCCCCAACTGCCACCAGTGGTTCATGCTCGGCCCTGCGGCCCCTGTAGTGCCGGTGGTGCAGCCACGCGCCGTGGCGGCGGCACCACAACGGCCTGGGCCTGCCACGCCGCAAAGACCCGCGGCACCGCCGGTGGCGAAACCAGGCCAGCCAAGGCCCCCTGGTACTCGCAAGCCAGCCGCCAAGAAGGAGTCGAGCTCGGCCCTGGGCCTTGCCATGGTGGGCGGCCTGCTGCTTTTGGGCGTGGGGATCATTTATGGTGGCGTGCGGCTGATCAGCAACATGCAGGAAAAAGCCGAGCGGGACCAGTTTGCCCTCTCCCCAGAGGTGCAGGCCCTGGAAAAGCAGCGCAAGGAAGAGCGCCAAAAGGACGAACAGCGGGTCGCGGCCATGCTGCGTGAGGACGATGAGAAATTTCAGGCGATGCTGCGGGACGGCATTTGCGGCGGCAATGACAAGGTGGCCGGCGAGCTGAAACGAGAGATCCAGGCGATTGATGCCGAGCTCACCAAGCTGCTCACCGACGCGGACCCGACCAATGATCCCAAGGACAAGCGAGCCTTTTGGAAGGAGCGCCTGACCGCCCATGCCGACGCTAACATCGTGCTGCACAACTGGCTGGGCGGCAAGCCGGCCACGGTGCTCTTTGCGGCCCTCTGGGGCGAGGATGACGACCAGCCCAACCGCGGCCAGGTGGCCGACTTCCTCGCCCGGGGCAACTACGCCGCCACCGGCACCGGCTTCTTCATTTCCCCGAATGGCTGGATGCTGACCAACCAGCATGTGGTGCAGGACAACACCGAAGTGGACATCCGCGGGGAGGACGGCGTCATCCGCAAGGCCAGGGTGGTCAAGACCGACAAGCAGTCCGACATCGCGCTGCTAAAGGCGGACAAAGGGTCCTCCGCTTGGCTGCACTTGGGTGGGGACGAAGCGCAGATGGGAGCCAATGTCTTCACCATCGGTTTCCCCAACACCCAGGTGCAAGGTGTTGAGGCGAAGTTCACGGACGGACGTGTGAGCAGCCTCACGGGCTTTCGCGATGAAAAGGAGGCTTACCAGATCACCGTGCCTGTTCAACCCGGCAATTCCGGGGGGGCGCTGGTGGATCTCAAGACTGGCGCGGTCACCGGCATTGTCTCCTCCGTGCTTACCCGGGCTGAGAACGTCAGCTACGCCATCAAGAGCAGCGTGGCAGCGAGGCTGCTGGACGGAGTGGCGGAAGCCAGGTCCGCCTCGGACGGCTCGGCTCCTCCCGCCGCAGCCAACGAAGAAGCGATGATCGCACGGGTGAAATCAGCAACGGCACTTATCTTGGTGAAGTGAGGCAAGGCCGCTTCACGTCAGTTGCATCGGGTCCACATCCCAGGTGACGATTACTTCGCTGGGGAAGGTCATGCCGCTGATTACATCGTGGATGCGGCGGGCGAGGGCGCGGATCTTCTCCGAGCGGAGCAGGAGCTGGAAACGGAACTGGCCGTGGGCACGCGCGAGCGGTGATGGCACGGGATCGCCCATGAGAGTGTGCTCGGGCAGGTCCTGGCGCAGACGGGTGGCGATGCTTTTGAGGGTGAACTCGGTCAGCGCATCGTTTTTGCCGCGGGCGGTGATCAGCACCACGTGATGGTAGGGTGGATAGTGGAAGGTGTGGCGCTGCTCCAGCTCCTGCTCGGCAAAGCCTTCGAAATCGCACTGGCGGGCGAACTGCACGGCGGGGGTGTGGGGGACGAAGGTCTGCACAAACACCTCCCCTTTCACCTCGCCACGACCGGCGCGGCCGGCCACCTGGGTGAGGAGCTGGAAGGTGCGCTCGGCCGCGCGGAAGTCGGGCAGGTTCAGGGCCAGATCGGCATTGAGCACGCCCACCAGCGTCACATTAGGAAAGTCGAGCCCCTTGGCGATCATCTGGGTGCCAATAAGCAGGTCCAGTTTCTGGCCGCGGAAGTCGCGCAGAGTGTCGCGGAGCTGGTTCTTGCGGCGCATGGTGTCGGTATCCACGCGGGCGATGCGGGCCTGGGGAAAAGCCAGGCGCATCACCTGTTCCACGCGCTCGGTGCCGTAGCCGGCGAACTTGATGCCGGGGTCCCTGCACTCCGGGCACTTGGAAGGCGGGAGGCGGTTCGCACCGCAGATGTGGCAGACGAGGCGGTTCTCCGTCTTGTGCAGAGTCATGGGCACACTGCAATCCTGGCACTGGCAGACATAGCCACAGGCCATGCAACTGAGGGAGGTATTGTAGCCGCGGCGGTTGAGGAACAGGATCGTCTGCTCGTTCTTTTCCAGACGGTCGGTGATGGCCTGGCGCAGACGCTCTGAGAGCACGCGTGAGTCCGGGCTGAGTCCGCCTTTGCGACGCTCCAGGCGCAGGTCGATGATGCGGATGAGCGGCAGCGACTTGCCGTCCGTGCGCTTGGTCATGTGCAGCAGCTCGTACTTGCCGGTGCTGGCGTTATGAAAAGACTCCAGGCTGGGCGTGGCGCTGCCTAACAAGACCACGCACGGCTCGATGCGGCTGCGCACCACGGCAAGGTCGCGCGCATGGTAGCGCGGCGACTCCTCCTGCTTGTAGCTGGGCTCGTGCTCCTCATCAACGATGATGATGCCGAGCTTTTCCAGCGGGGCAAAGATGGCGCTGCGGGCGCCGATCACGATGTCGGCCCGGCGCTCGTGGATCTTGAACCACTCATCGTGACGCTCGCCCTCACTGAGATGGCTGTGCAGCACGGCGATGCGCTCCTTGCGTTCTGAGAAGCGCGCCTTGAAGCGCTCAATGGTCTGCGGTGTGAGGCTGATCTCCGGCACCAGCACCAGGGCGGTCTTCCCCTGCTCCAGCACCTTGGCGATGACCTGGAGATAGACTTCGGTTTTGCCACTGCCAGTGATGCCGTGCAGCAGCAGTGGCTTCGCTTCCGCCGGCCGGTCGAGGGCGGCAATGACGGCGTCGTGGCAGGTGCGCTGCTCCTCCGTCAACTCCAGCGGCAGGGTGGGCAGGAACTCTTCCTTCTCAAACGGATCGCGCTCCACCCTCACCTCCGCCCGGGTGATCCAGCCTTTCTTCAGCAGCGGGGCCAGCAGGGTGCTGGCACGGGGCAATTCACGCCGCAGCTGGCTTAGCGTGGCCTCGCCGTTGTTGAGGGTGAGGAGGTCCAGGATGCGCGCCTGCATCGGTGCCTTGGCCCGCAGCTTCTCCATCTCTGCCTCGCCGGGAAGCTGGGCGATTTTGAGATGGCTGTCGGTGAGGAAGCTCTCGGGCTTGGAGCGGACCGCCTGCGGCAGCATGGCACGCAGCACTTGATGCACGGGGGTGACGTAGTAGTCCGCCACCCAGTGCGCGAGCTTGATCAGGCCGGCGGTGAAGACCGGGTCGCCGCGGCCTTTCAGGTCCAGAATCTCCTTCAAGCGGCCCGCGTGGGGCGAGTCGTGCAGCAGCTCCAGCACCACGGCAGGCACGCGTTGCCGCTGCAAGGGCACCATGACGCGCGAACCAACCGCGAGCCGCGCCACCAGGCGGGGCGGCACGGCATAATCCAGCTCCAGGGTGGCGGCGTCCTCCAACTGCACGCGGGCGATGAGCGGCATCTCCGCGGGCTCTTCGGCTCCGGCTTGATCCGGAACCCCAAAGAGCAGCCCCTGCTGCTGGGGGCGTGGTGATGGCGATGGTGAAGGCACAGGCGGCAGATAGCACAGACCCAAGGCGGGACCAACAGGGGACAAAAAAACCTCCCGGCTTGCGCCGGGAGGTTTTACAAGGGTTCGGTTGAAACCGGAAGCTGATTAGAACTTCACGGCCAGGCTCACGCCGCCGTAGATGCGGTTGTCTTCCGCGGAGCTCAGTTCATTGAGCGGGAAGTTCACAGCAACGTAGGGGGTAAGAGTGGCGCGACGGCTAAGCTTGATCGGCATGGCCAGGCTGGTTTCCACGGCGGTGAAGCCATCGGCGCGGGGCTTGAAGCCGCCGACGTCGATCTGGTAGCTGTAGTGGTTGCCGTAGCCGATGTTGGCACCAGGAACCAGGCTCACGCGGTCGCAGAGCTTGATTTCGGTGTTCACAGCAGCTTCGTAGTAGTAGCCGTTGGTGGCAAAAGCACGATAAGCGCCGACGCCGAAGTTCACCGGGCCAAGCTTCACCGAGACGTTCAGGCCGGCTTCATAGTCGTCCTGAAGCAGGTGACGATAGTCGCCCATGTTGTCGTACCAGCGGAAGCCAGCGCCCACTTCGAAGGGACCGAAGTCAGCGGTCAGGCCGGCGTGAAGCTGGAGGCGCTCGAAGGAGAAGTCCTTGAACTCGCTGAGGGCACCGGTGCCAAAACGGGACACGTCGTTGGCGGCCACACCGTATTCACCACCCACGTCGAAACGGAGGTCCTTGCTGAGCGGCAGTTCCCAGTCCAGCTTGGTGGTGACCCAGTTGTCAGCCATGTTCAGGCCGCGGAAGTAATAGCGGGTGTCATAAGAGACGGCCAGCGTAAGACCGAGGTCTTCTTCAGGCGGAGCGACCTGGGGGGCCACATCCTTGGCAGACTTGTCTGAGACGGTGCCGCCGAACGCCGAGGTGGCGAGGGCTGCGCTGCCGACCAGGGAGAAGACGAGCTTGTTGATTGTCATGGTTTGGTTTGTTCGTTTGGTGTTGTGTTGAGACGGGCCCCGCCAGCCTCTCTCCTTGCGTCGTTTATTGGGAGGAAAACGACAAAGAGAGACATCACAGAACCTTCACTGACTTTTTAGCAGCTCTAATGGACTTGGGAAAGGATTTTCTGCTACTTTCTACAAACACTTGGGCCAGTTTATGCTTTTGCCTAACCGTTTAGGCTGATTCTTTGCGTGAAAGAAATTCACGCAAACAAGCAAAAAGCACCCCATCTGCCTAGTTCATCAGGTCACGCAACGAAGCGTGAGGCATCCCTCTCAAAGGACCTACGACAAGTCCGAGGCGAGCACAGAACTGGGATTCCTTAAAGCCAGGGCCTGGGCCTGCGAAACGATGCGGGCCTTGGTGGCATCAAAGCGATAGCCATGGCAGCTCGGGCAGGAAACCGCCCGTGCCACCACGATGGAACCGCAGCCCTCGCATACTTTGTATTGCTCCGGGTGATGCACAATTTTCTCCGCCTGACGTAGGCGGGAGTCTTTGGATTCATCAGGAAGGTTCATGTGTGGTACCGAAATGTAACCCTATTGATACGTCCGCGCAACGTCCGGCAAGCGATTCGAATCCCACTATTTAAGGGCCGGATCTTTTTCGGCGTCCGCTTTTCTGTAGAGCATGGTCGGAATCAGTGTCTGAGGCGGCAGTTCTTCGCCCTTTGAGTGCTTCACAATCGCGTGTGCGATCTCCCGGCCCATTCTATCGGGAAACTGAATGGGGTCAGCGAAGATCTTGCCTTCTTTGATGGCCTGGAGGCCTTCCGGCTGGCCGTCGAATCCCACGATCATCACACGACCGGCCTTGCCGGCTTTTTCCAGGGCCGCGCGCGCGCCGAGGGCGGCGGGATCATTGATGGCAAAAATCCCTCGCATCTCCGGCTGGGCTTGCAGCATGTCTTCCGCCGCCTTGTAGCCTTTGTCCTTCGCGCCGCCACCGTCCAGCTCGCTGACGATTTCGATCCTGGGCCCACCCTTGGCGTTGTGCGCCTCGATCACTTCCTTGAAGCCCTTCACACGCAGAATGCAGGACTCCACCTGCTTCAAATCCAGCACCCCCACCTTGCCACCTTGGGGGCCGAGCGCCTCGATCATGGCCATGCCCGCCTCCTTGCCGCCACCATAGTTGTCAGTGGAGATCTGGGTGGCAATTTTCACGCCTGGCTCATTGCAAGGAATGTCCACCGTAAAGACGGGGATGCCCGCTGCGTTGGCCTCCTGAATCACCGGCACAATGGACTTCGAATCCGCCGGGCTGAGCACGATGGCTGTGCATTTCTTGACGATGAAGTCCTTCACCTGGTTGCTCTGCCGGGCAACGTCATTGTCCGCGCTGACGACCAGCGTCTCGTAGCCGCTCTTTGAGGCCTCGGCGGTCAACTGATCGCCGATCACCTTGAAGAAAGGGTTCTGCAAGGTGAGCAGCGAAGCGCCTATCAAACCCCGCTTAGGCACTGGGGCGGCGGCGGAAGAAGGAGAAGAAGCCTCCGGCGCCTTGCCGCACTGGCTGAGTGCCAGGACAATGCACGGACCCAGGACAAGGAGGAGACGCCGGTTCATGGGATCAGGCCTCGGTATCCTTTTTCTTGCGGGAGCCGCGCTTGAGCTGGTTGGGGCCCGGCAGCTGGAAGGTGCCGTCTGGATCCTCCAGGATGGTGTCGTTGGGCAGCGGAGCCGACTGGCCTTCCGGCTTCGTCGGCTCATCGGCATACGGCTTTTGTTCGGTATAGAGTTTCAAGCGTGTATCGAACTCCTTGGCCAGCTTCTCGCGCTCCTCGTCAGGCAGGGCCTTGTCCTCTTTCAGCAAGGAGATGCAGCGGCGCTGCCAGAGCGCGGCTTCGGTGTACTGGCCGTTGCGGGCAAGGGCGGCGGCCATGGTATCAAGCATCTCGTGGCGCTGCTCACCCCTGGAATCCTGCAGGAATCGCACCGCCCGCTTGGCGGTCTCGATGGCCTCAGGGCCGTTATGGAAACGCTTGTCCGGGCAGGTGGAAAGGAACCAGGCGAGGTCGTTGTTCGCCCAGGGATCCTGCTCGTTGCGGGCCGCCCGCCGGTACCAGGCCTCGCAGCGTTTGTAATCCACGGGCACGCCGGCACCAGTGTAATACAGGTATGCGAGCTGGCGCTGGGCGCTGCCATCTTCCTGTTTCGCGGCCTTGAGGAAATACAGCGCCGCTTTGGCCGCGCTCTTCGGCACCCCGTCGCCACGCACCAGCTTGGCTCCGAAGTAGCCCTGGGCTGGCGCGAGGCCCTGCTCCGCCGCTTTCATCGCCCATTCGGCCCCCTGTGAAGGATCCTTTTCCACACCTTCGCCAAGATCGTAAGCCTGGGCCATGCCCAGCTGCGCTTCCGGCAGGTCCTTGTCCGCCGCCTTGCGCTCCCACTCGACGAACTTGGCCGAGCTCTTCTCCACGCCTTCACCGGCCTCGTACAGGGCGGCGAGGACATGCATGGCTCTTTCGTTGTCCTGCTTCGCGGCCTTCTGCACCCAGTCCGCGCCCGCCACCGGATCCGGCTTGGGCACGCCCTCGCCACGGATCAGCCGCAGGCCGAGCTGGAACTGCGATTCCGCATCGCCGCTCTCCGCCCGTTTGCGCAGGCCTACGTCATCCGACACGTCACCCAACTGAGCCCTCACCTGTGACAGGCCAGCGCCTGCCACCACCATCATCAGAAGAAAATACCGAAGCATGGCGGTAATGTGCCGCGCATTGCCCCGGGTGACAATGCAAAAGGCCGGATGAAGCAACATCCGGCCTCGCAAAGGACCCTGTTTTATCAGGAAAGAAAAGTACCTCAGGCCGCGGGGGCGGCAGCAGCGTCGGCAGGCTGCGGCTTGTTCGCAATGAAGCGGAAGCGGATCTTGCCACGCTTGGCGGCAGCGCGGGCCTTGCGACGGGTGCGCTCCTTCGGCGTCTCATGAGCGCGCAGACGGCGGACTTCTTCGAGAATGCCCTCCATCTCGAGTTTGGTCTTCAGACGCTTCAGAGCGCGATCGACGGGCTCACCTTTGCGGACTTGGATTTCGGGCATAGACAGTTCCTGGGCGGGGTTAAAAGAAAGGGGCTCGCAAAATAGGGGCAGAGTGTGGCCCGTCAACCGCGAATTCGACCTATCTTAGCGCTCATTCACGGATAGGGAGCCAAGTCCACCGCACCGGAGAGGATGGGCGAGGTCGAGATCGTCGTGGCCGGGCTCACCGTGTTGTCCGGCATCTTGGGAAGCTGGAAAGCACCGTAGCCATGCTTCGCACCGCCAGAGTCCAGCGTGATCATGCCGTAGTAGGCGACCGTGCGGGTGATGATCTTGTTCGGGGTGACCGTGGTATCCGTGTCCTTGAGAGTGAAGCTGCCGCTGAAGGCCCCGTTGGTGTAGGTGATGCCTACGGTGACCAATCCTGGATTGCTCAGCGGAGTCTGCGGATCACGTACCGCGGGCGGGGTGAGCCGGAAATTCACGTTCAGGCGGGTTGCGGGGTCGGGAGCATCACCTTGGGAAAACTCGAGCTGGGCATTGGAAACATTGTCCGCCGTAGGGTTCAGATCCATGACGATGTGGCCGCTCGTGGGCGCTGTGTACTTGCCTCCGGTCACGGTCAAAGCCAGCGGCCCGAAGCCCGCGCGATAGGTGCGCACGGTGGTGGCCGCCTGCGGTGCCTTGTACCAGTTCAGCCCGTCGCTGCTCACCAAGTTGGGAGACCCGGGCGTCACCTTCACCGTTCCCAGAAGCGAGCCGGTTCCGCTGTACAGCACGCTGTAAATGACAAGGTCGCCGTTCAGCCGCAGTGACGTAGCCAGCGTCGCGGTCGTGCCGTCCGCCAGGCGGATGGCCCCCGAGGCTGAGCCGTTGCTGGCAATGGTGAAGTAGCCATAGCCATAGCCTTGGGGAATGGCTTCCATGTTTTGGTCGGCCTGCGGCAGCAGCAGGGCAAAATTGTGGAAGCCCAGGTAGGGCGTGAAGGGGGCGGACATGGAACGCCAGGTGGTAAAGCTGGCCGTGTTGGTGCCGTCAGACACGGAACCGTTCAAGGTGCCTGCCGTCGGATCGAGGGTGAAAGTCACCTGCAAGGGCGGGGGTACCGGCGCCCCCGTGCGCTTGATGGTCACGCTGCCCGTGGAGGTGGCCGTTCCAGCCGTGGTGTTGAGCGCTCCGGTGAACGGGTAGGTGGTGGCGCCAAGCATGAGGCTGGCACTGAAGGTGCCAGTGCCTGTGGTCGTGACAAGCATCCGGCCGCCCAGGCCTTTGTTGAGCACGGGATCCGCACTCACCGTGCCGAAAAAGACGCCCACGGTGCCAGTTGGCAAAGGCTGCACGGTGATGGAGCCTGTCACCGCAGGGCTGGTGCCTGCGATATTGGAGGCCGTGATGCGGATCGAAGGAAATGCTTTCGCCACCGTCGGGCGGCCGCTGATCACGCCGGTGGTGGCATTGTAGGTGAGGCCGGTGGGCAGGCCGGTCATGACGAACTTGGTGGGGTTGTTCTGCGCCGTCACCGGAATGCTCACCAACTGGCTCACCGACAAGGTTGCCGGCAACGAGGGCGGATCGATCACCGGAGGTATCACCACGGAAAGAGTGTTGGTCCCGCCCGCGAGAGAGCCTGCGAGGCCAGTGACATCGCAAACATAAGCCCCGCTGTCATCGGAACCCGCATCATGCACCAAGCTGCGTATGATCAGGGTCTTAGTGGCGCTGCCGGTGATGCGCCCGTCATCCGTCAAAGCCGTGGATCCCTTGCGCCACTGGTACGAGAGGCCGTTGCCGGCCGCGCTTGCGGTGAAGGTGGCGGTCTTGCCGGGCAGCAGCAGATAGGATCTCGCGGTGGTGTCCACCACGCCCAGCTCAATGTTAGGGCTGGTGATGGTACCAGAGGCGTTCTTTACCACCACGCTAAAAGTTCCCGCGTAGCCCAGGCTGACCTTGGGGATGACATAGGTGGAGTGAGTCGCCCCGCTGATGTTTGTCGTGCCTTTGCGCCACTGATAGAGCAGCGTGGGATCGCCGGTGGCATTGGCATTCAAAGTGACGGCGCTGTTGAGCGGCACCATCATGCTGGGCTGCGGGGAGGTGATGGAAGGCTTGGTGTCGTTGTCCTGAATCGTGAGCGTGTAGGTGCTGGTGCCTCCCAGCGTGGCTCCTGTCGGAGTGCCGAGCATGAGGATGACGGTCTCGTCGTCCTCATCAATGGTGTCGTCGTGCACGGTGATGTTGATCACCCCTGAAGTCGAACCAGCGGGAATCACCAGCGGCCCGGCGGGAGCCACGTAATCCGCAGTGGAGCCTTCAGTCGCCGTGCCGCCGATGGTGTACGGAATGCTGACCGAACGCACCGTGGCCTGGCTCAGGGTCACCTGCACCTGCACGGTGGTATTGGCCTCCACCACGCTGGCGCTGCTCTGCTGGAACTGCGCCACCGGCACCACATCCGCCGCCGCCAGCAGCACGGCCGAGGACTGGCCGGCAAGCACTGGCAAGGGTGAGCTTGCCGTCATGGCCGCCAGAGGAGACGTCGCACCGATGATCCGCTGCGTCCATGTACCGCCGTCGGGTGAAGACAACAGGATTCCGGCGGGATCATGGGCATCGCCGGCGGCCCCCAAGAGTGCCAGTTCGCTGCCCGTCCAAAGAACGGCCTGGAAAGAAGGGGCCACCAGGGACCCAGCAGCCAGAGTCACGGGATTGAGGGTCCAAGTGGACCCATCCGCAGAGGTCAACACCACTCCGTCGCGACCGGCGACGACGAACTTGGAGCCCGTCCAGGCGACGCCTTCAAGATCGGTGGTCACCCCGCTGGTCGCCGCCGTCCAGGCCGAGCCGGTGCTGGAGGTGTAAATGGCGCCGCCTTCTCCCACCGCCACGAGCAAGGAGCCGGAAGCCGCTACATGATGCAGTTCCACCGAGCTGTCGCCCACGGAGTGGGCCGTCCAGCTCGTGCCGCTGCTGGAGGTGGTGACTGCTCCCCCGCGGCCCACCGCCACGAGCAATGAGCCCAGGGTGGTAACTCCTGAAAGGGATTGCGTGGTACCCGAACTGCGCGCTGTCCAGGTGGACCCATCGGGCGAGGTCAGAACCACGCCGCCAGCGCCCACGGCCACCAGTTGCGAGCCGGTCCACACCACATCCGCCAGCGCCGCCGTGGTGCCAGAGCTGCGCTGCGTCCAGGAGCCGCCGGTGGGGGAGGTCTGCACGGTGCCGCCGTTGCCCACGGCCACAAGCTGGGAGCCGGTCCAGGCCAGGCCGTTGATCCAGGCATTGAACCCCGAGGTGACCACCGTCCATGTGGCCGCGTCCGGCGAAGTCATGATCGCGCCGCGGTCGCCGACAGCCGCCGTCACCCCGCTGTTCTTGGCTGCGCCGTAGAACGATGCGGTGCTGGCCGTGGCGTGGCGAGTCCAGGCCGTGCCGGCGGTGGAAGTGAAAATATTGCCATCATCCCCCGTGGCGATGAACTGCCCGCCATCCCATGTCACGCCATGGAGCAGCGTGGAGGTGCCCGAGGAGGCCGCCGTCCAGGTACTGCCATTGGGGGAGGTGAGCACGGTGCCCTGCTCGCCCACAGCCACCCAGGTCGATCCGCCGGCTGCCACCCCGTGGAGAGTGAGCGTGGTGGCCGGAGTTGCCACCGTCCAGGTTTGGCCGTCAGTGGAAGTGATGATGCGGCCGTTCTCACCCACGGCGACAAAGGCGCTGCCGCCACGCGCCACGGCGTGAAGATCCGCCGTGGCGAGCGAAGGCCTCAGCACCCAGGTCTGCCCGTCTGCGGAGGTCATCACGGTGCCGGCATCGCCTACCGCCACGAAAAGAGAGCCCGAATCAGCCACGCCATGCAGGGCCGCGTTGGTCGGCGTTGCCCGTACCGTCCAGCCTGCCGCATCCGTGGAGGTCACCACCCCGCCTTGGTCGCCAACGGCCACAATCAGGCTGCCGCGAACGGCCAGGGCATTCAGCCCCGTGGAGGCGGCGGGCACGGCCGGGGCGGCCCAGGTGGTGCCATCGGTGGAAGACAGCAGCGCTCCATGGGCACCGGCGGCGACAAATTTGCCATTGGCAACAGCCACCGCCTGAAGCGTTTGATTGCTCGGTACCGGGTTGGTAAAAAGCCAGTTATCCCCCAGGGCCGCCCTGGCAACCGATGCCCCCAGGGCACCCCAAGCCACAGACAGCAGAATCAACACCCGGAGTCGGATGCGGCTGGTAAGCTGGAGCGAAAGGGTCACGACAGGCGATAGCGAGGGTTTAAAGGTACCCGCCAGCCTGACCTTCGGCTACTGGCTTTTCTGCAGCAGGACAAGACCAGAGAGGATGGGCGAAGTGGCGGCGGAGGTGGATGGCAGCGTAAAGGAACCGTGGCCAACCCAGGCCCCGGCATTGGCGGGATCGGGTACAACCACTCCATAGTACGTGGCCGTGCGCGCCGGCGGGCTTCCAAACTTGAAAGTACCGGTGAACACCCCAGTCGAAGGGACGAGCGTACCAGCCACGCTTTCCGCATTCGGCGCAGCCAGGACAAAGGAGAGCAGGTTCTTGCTGGTGACCTGGCCGAGCTGCATGAAGGAAGTGAGGGGGGCAACGGCAAAAGACAGCCCGCCGCTGGCGAAGGTGAACTGAACATTGGTCCGCTGGGCGGCCGTCAATGGCACGCCGAGGAACAAGCTCGACCCGCTCGGCGGCGTGTACAACCCGCCGGAGATCAGCACCAGCTTCTGGGGGCCAAAGCCGGTCTTGTAAATTCTGTCCGTTGAGGAAGCGGGACCATTCTTCGACCACGTGATCCCTGCGGCATCAATGGTGATGGCGTGGGTGCCGGAAATGCTGAATTTGCCCAGGGTGCTGCCGACACCGCCATACAGCGGCTGATACATGAGCACCTGGCCGGTGGTGCCCATGACGCTGCTGCCAGTCACCACCGTGCCATCCGCCAGACGGCCTCCAAGGGTGACCGTGCCCGCACTCGCCACCGAGGCGGTGACAAACGTCTCGCCCTGCGGCACCTGGGTGGGGTCAGCATTGCCAGCGGGGGGATCAAACGCCAGCGTATGGTAGCCCTGGCGGCCGATCTGGCTGGTGGTGATGACCGTGCCGCCTATCGAGCTGGACACATTGCGCCAGCCGCTGATGGGCGTCACGTTGATGGCAGAGGTGGCACCGGGAGGCAGTTCGCCGATGCTGCCGCTCATCAGAAAAGTACCGGCGGCGGTTGAGGTGTCGATGGAAAGGGCCATCAGCAGGGAATTCTTGCCCGCGCGGGGGATGAGGACCTGGGTGGTGACCGCGTTGTTAACGGTGTCGGCAGTGGAATCGACGCTGCCTCCGAGGTTGCCGGTGATCTTGTACACCGAGGCGCCCAGGGTCACGCTGCCGGTGAAGGCGCCGATGCCCGAGGCCGTGAGATCCACACGCCCGCCCAGGTTGCTGTTCAGGCCGGCCTGACGGCCAATGGACCCGACGAAGGTGCCAGTGGCCGCCAACGGCATGGCCAGCACATTGAGCTTAGCCGTGACAATGGTCGATACACCAGCGGCATTGGAGGCCTGGATCTGGATGCTGGTCGCATCATAGACCTTGGTGGCGCGGCCGGAAACAATCCCGGTTTTCGGGTCCAAGGTGAGGCCGGGCGGCAGGCCGGTGACCGTGAAAGTGGTGGGTTTCAGCTCCGTGCTGGTATCGAAAAAGCCGGTGTAAAGATTGATCTGATACGCGCCGCCCACCACGGTGGTGGGGAGCTTGTGCGTGCTGCCGTCAACGATCAGCGAAGGCGGCTGCATCACCAGGATTTCGGAGGTGACGGTGAGCGGAACCATGTTCGAATTGCCCGCCACCGCCGCGCCGTTGAACAGCGGGGTGACCTTGCAGACATAGGTGCCAGTGTTGTTCACCGAAATCGAGCTAAAGGCCAGCTTCGACGTGGTGGTGCCGGTGATGACCGACGTAGGCTGGAGCACGTTCGTCAGGTCCGGCACAAGATACCACGCGTAGCTGAAGGACTGGCCAGTGCCAACGGACGAAGCCAGCGTCACCGGCAGCGAAGCGGGCTTGTTCGGCACGGCAAGCAAGCTGGACACCAGCGACGGAACATTGAGGACGGACAGGTGGGCCGCCGAACTGGTGATGGTGGCGGAGCCTTGCGAGCTGATCTTCACCGTGTAGGCGCCCGCATCAGTAAGCGCCGCGGCGGCAATCGACAGCGTGGCGGCGGTCTGGCCTGCGACGGCCACGTTGTTCTTGTACCACTGATAGACGAGCGGCGGCGCGCCATCGGCCGTCACGGCAAGAGTCACCGGATCGCCGGTCTTCACGAACTCGTCCGCCGGCTGGGCCGAGATGGTCGGCGTGGCGGTTTCAGACAAGGACAGGCGCACGCCCACCTCAGGGGTGATGGTGGTACGGGGGAGCTGCTGATCGGCAATGCACTTGAGAGCCGCCATGCCATTCGCCGTCGCGGGGGTGGCAAAGCTGCCGCCGCGTGCATAGCTGAGGGAGGAATTCTGCGGATCGGGATCCGAAGTCCATTCAGCCACATTGCCTGCCATGTCGCAGATGCCCAGGGCACTGGCAGGATAGCTGCCGGTGGGTTTTGGGCTGGAGCTGGCGTAATTGGCCTTGGCGGTTGAGATCGTGTTGCCGGTGGGATAGGTGAAGGCCGAGGTGGTGCCCTGGGCCGACCACTGCCAGGAGGTGAAGCTAGGAAGCCGGTAGCCGTTGGAGGAGACGTTGTAGCTCCAGGAGGCCGGCAGGCACTTGCTGGTGTAGTTGTGCATGGTGTTCAGCGCCAGGGTGGCCAGGTAGCCGCCATACCAGCTTACCGAGCGCACCGGGTACTTGGCCACGGCCTTGGCCACATAGAAGGTGGTGCCGCCAGCATCGGCCCCGATGTCGCAGGCCACCGGGCTGACGCTCCCATCTGGAACCGGAACCTGGCCGGGGGCGGTGGGCAGGGAGACGAGGTAGCAGAGCGGCTGGCCGCTGCTGCCTTTCGGATAACGCACGAAACGACGGCCGTCATTGTCGCTGACGATCTCGATGACGTTCATCTGGCGCAGCGCGTAATCCAGGATGCTGGCGTACTGGTCGTTGGTCAGCTCCTTGGCACCCATCCACTGGTCGGGCACGGCCTCGTACGTCTGCGGGTTGTTCAGCGAGTTGGGGAAGGAAGTCGTTCCCTTCACCCTCTTCATGGCAATCGAGGCCAGGGCGGCGGCACCATCGTGCTGGGCCACAAACCAAAGCGCGGAGGGATTGCTGGAGGCCACGCGGGGATCGGTCTGCAGGCTCATTTCCACGCCATCGCTGTAGCCGTCACCGTCCGTGTCCCACTGGTTGGCGAGCAGGCCGTCCGTCAACTCCACGTCATCGCTGATGCCGTCGCCATCGCTGTCCACGGGGTTGACGATCAGTTGCACGGGAGCCGAGGTGGCCGTGCCAGGGCTGCCGTTCACCATCACAGTATTGGTCACCACCACATAGTACATGCCGGCATCCGTCATCAGCAAACTGGGCAGGGTGAGCGTGGAGGTCGTCGCCCCATCGATCACGGTGGAACTGCCGGGCGTGCCCTTGTACCAGGCATAGGTCAAAGGAGCGTCGCCAGTGACGGTGACGGTGAAAGTGGTGCTGGTGCCATAGTTGGCGCTGTGAGCGACCGGCGGCACCGTGATGGTGGGAGGCAGGTGCACGTAAAGATGCGCCGAACTGCTCAACAGATAGCTGCCGGCATTGCTCACTGCCACTTGGTAGTCGCCAACATCCGCGGAAGCGACGTTGTCGAGCTCGAGAGTGGCTGCGTTGGCTCCTGGGATCGCCACCTTGTTTTTGCGCCACTGGTACTGCAAATCCTGGCCGGTCGTCACCACGGTGAACCTCACCGTGTCGCCATAGACAGCCGTCACATCCTGAGGCTGGGCGGTGATCACCGCATCCTGGTAGCTGGAGACGACATTGACGTTGAAGAGCTGGGAGGTGGTGTTGCCATCCAGATCCGTGGCCAGCACGCGCACCGAGCTGCTCTGACCGTCGATCTGGCCCTGAAGCAGCAGATTGTTGGAGGCGTCAACCGAAGCGGCAACGGCGGAGGAATTGGAGTTATCGACGATCGAGTAAGTAAGAAGATTGGGGATCGGGGTGACGGAGTTGATCACCACACACTTCGAGCTGTCCATGGCGGCCGGGGCCGGGGTGACATTGAGCGGCCACAGGGTGCCGGATCCCAGGTTGCCACCGCCCAGCGGATTGAAGCCGGTGACTGGCGTGCTGCTGCCCGAGGGCGTGAGATTGACGGTGTAGGAGGCGCTGCCCGTGAGGCTGGTGATCGCATCCACGGTGGGCGAAATGCTGGACGTGCCCGGACTGTTGTTGATCACACGGCCAAACACCGTGAAGCCGCCCACCATGTTGTCGAGCTGGGACCGGTTGTCCGCCAGGCTGATGAAGAAGTCATGCGTGCCCGAGCTGGGCGTGGCCCCCTTGGCCAAGGCCACGGTGTTGGCGAAGTTGGAGATGCCTGGCTCATTCGGCGGCGAGGGCAGTTGCGTCACCTCGGCGAAGTTGTCCGGCAAATTGTCAGAACCGGTGATCGGCTTGTATCCCCCGCCCTGCAGCACGAAGCCGGGCGAGACACGATGGAACACACTGCCAGCATAGTTGCCCGCCGGATTGGTGTTGGTGGCATAGCCCATGAAATTGGCATAGGTGGCGGGCGTCAGCGTCGGCTGCAGCACGATGGTGATGTCTCCCATCGTGGTGCTCATCTTGACCGCTGCCTCGGTGTCCAGATCGGCGAAGAACTCGCCCAGCGGCAGCGTGGCAGTCGCCATGGGAATCGTGCGGTCGCTGATGGTCTTCGGCGTTGTGGGGGCCGCCGGCGGGGTCAGCACCCGCAGCGTCAACGTCTTGTGGTCCGTTACTCCGCTGTCAAAGGTGGCCGTCATGGGGCAGACGAACAGGCCGGCCTGGACCGGCGTGCCGCTGATGTTGCCGCCCGCAGCGGTGGAAGTGAAGCTCAGCCCGCCCGGCAGGCCGGTGATGCTCGAACTCGACAGCGAGGACCCGGTGCTCACGGTCATCTGGTAGCTGAACGCCTGGTTCAGGGTGATGGGAGCATACGTCAGGCTGGTGATCCCATCCGGCACCGTGGCGGCCGCGACCGGCGAACCGTTCGACTGGAAGGTGCCGGCATTGGAGGTGTAGTAGGCCACCACCTGGAAGTCGTAGCTCACCCCCGATTTATACACACCGCCCACCGAATCGGAGGTGACAACGGCACTGTTGGCCGCAATGGAGGAAAGCACCTGGGCCGTGGAATAGGTGGAGGTGCCCGTCTGGCGATACTGCACCAGATAGCCCGTGGCGATCAGCGAATTCGGCGTCCAGGTCACCGTTGCCACCGGTGCCTGAGCGGTGGGATCAATGGCAAACGATGCCGCCACCCCCGACGCTTCCTTGAAGGCCAGGGTCAAGGTGGCGGCGTTGGACACCGCGGAACTCCCCGGCGTGGTGGTGTTGCCGGAGCCGTCCGTCACCTGCTGCACTGCCTGCACCTCCCATTCCGTTGGCAGCCCTGGATACCAGTCCAGATCCACCGAATTGGCGGACTGTGTAGTTCCCAACGAAGTGTAGCCGGTGCCCTGCTCGGGAAGCACTTGGTAGAGTACGTTGTAAGCGCTCACCGCACCCGAGTTGTTGGTCCACGTCAACCGCACCTTGTTTTCGCTCAGCGCCGTCGCCGTCAGGGCCGTGGGAGCGGTCAGGGTGGTGGGCATTGTAATCTGGGCCTCATTGGAGTATGGGCCGTACTGGTATGAGGCAGGAGTGCCGTTGGTAAAAGTGCCATTGGATCGACGCGCTCGAACCCACATATAGTAAGTCTGCCCCGCCGTCAGTGCCCCTCCAGTGCCCACGTCGGGCGGATGAGAGCCCCAATTGAAGACGAAGGCAGGGGTGGAACCGGAAGGCGGGGTTGCACCGCTGTTAGTACTGCTAAAATAAAACTCGTAGGCCTCTTCAACGACACAGTTGTCCGTCCACGCAAAGTGCAAGGTACTATCCGTTCCAGAGGCAATGCTCACCGCGAAATTGGTGGGGGCGCCGCCCGTGGCTGGGAGAGTGTCACTGAAGGTTGCCGGATAGTTGGAAGTGATAATCGTCGGCGTTTGCGCTGCGGATCGGGAGCTGACAGTGATACCAGCGTTTGTGATCGTTCCCTTGCACGCGTACACTCTAAACTGAATTTGTTTTCCGGCGGGTGTGACAGCGCCTGAAGTCAAGGTCGAAACATAAGAGGCGGTTGAGTTTGCCGCCGCATAAGCCACTGGCGTCCAGGGCAAAGAGCCTGTGATAAAAGCTTGAACTTCAAAAAAGTCTTCGTCGGTTGAATTGTCTGCCCAACTCACCAGGAAAAAAGGTGTGCCGGCAGGCAGCGAGGCTGTTGGACCATAATATGTATGCGCGTAGTAGGTGTCAAAATAGGAGCTTGGCACCGTCATATCCACGGTAACAGCGGTGGGGGCATTGAGCGCAAAACAAGCGGGCCGCGTGGCAAACAGAGCCAAGGCCACCAGCCCCAGCCACAGGCGAGTGCGAAAAAATGACAAAGAAGCAGGCATGAAACGAAAGGCGTTTTTCAAAAATACGAAACGGACGCACATGGTAGCCGACTTGTGAATACAAAGTCAATCATCCAGGCAATATTCTTCCAGAGTTGAGACTCGTTGGCCCAGGGGAAGTTCAAATTTTGCCGCCTCCGCGTGGGTTTGGACCCCGAATTTGTCCGACGTTCTTCCCCACCCCAGCGGCCGGGCGAAAATAAATTTTTACTGCGATCCGGTCGGATTCGGTCGGATTGAGGCTGATTCGGTGACTGGAGGTTGGATTTTTAGGCGAGGCGGGGTGGTAAGTAAGACCAGGGCATGAACGACAGAGCAAAGAGGATAGCAGGACGTGGGAATTACTCGTTCAAATGTCCAGAGATTCTCTGCTGACAAAGACTGGGGACGCTAGCAACCCACTCCAGGAAGGTTGTCGAGTCACGGAACGCCGAAAGACTCTCGCACCCACTAGGTGCAAAAGGAGCGCGGGCCTCCGAGCCCGCAGCACTTGGCGTGGCCGTGCCGTTTGGCAGCTTCCCCGGGGAATCTCGCTGCGAGCAATGTCATCGGGGTACAATGACGCATGGACTGCGGGTCAAGTGCTGCGGGCTCGGAGGCCCGCGCTCCTTTTGTTCAATGCCAAATATATACCCAGGATAGATGCATAGTCGTGGATGACTCCCAAGGGACTTCGCCAAGCTCAGCCTAAGCCAGCGCTCGTAGCGCCAACGGCCTGAAATCCTCATTGGGAGGGGTAATTTACCAAACAAAAACGTTTCTTCAGCGCTTAACCTTGGCGGGGGGCTTGATGAGGGAGCCTTTGGTTTTGATCACGGGCTTGGGCCGGGTGGAGGCGGGGGTCTTCACCACGGGCTTGGTTTTGGTGGCGGAGGCCTTCACCGGCTCAGGCTTGGAGGCCGGAGCGACGGAGGTCTCGACCAAGGTGACGGACTCGATGATCATCGAGGTGCTGACCATCATGTCCTTGGCGGCGGCCAGGGGCTGGACGAAGGCGGAGCTTTCGCCATCCTGGGCGCCTTCCTCGCCAAACAGCTCTTCGTCGTCGCTGTCCAGGAAGTCGCCGGCTTCGCCCAGAAGCATGTCCTTGAGCATGGCGGCGGCGCTGTTGGCCTTGGACTTCTTCTTGTTGAGGTTGGCGTTGCGCAGGGCCTTGGGAATGGGGTCTTCCTTCTTCTGCAGGGCGCGGCGGAGCTTGCGCAGGGCGATGTTCTGAAGCTGGCGGATGCGCTCGCGGGTGACGCCGAATTCCTGGCCGACTTCCTCAAGGGTGCGGGCCTTCTGGCCGGCGAGGCCGAAGCGGGCGTCGATGATCTTGCGTTCGCGCTCGTCGAGAACGGTGAGCAGGCCGTCGAGCTGGCCATGCATGTTCTTGTGGCTGAGCAGGTCGAAGGGCGTCTGGGCGTTCTCATCGCCGACGATTTCGCCGAACTCGGTGCTGTCGTCCTCGCTGATGGGGGCATCGAGGGAGGCGGGGCGCATGGAGGCGACCTTGAGCTGGGAGAGCTTGGCGCGGTCGATGCCGATTTCTTCAGACAGCTCGTCATCCGTGGGCTCGCGGCCGAGCTCTTCGCTCATGGCCATGGCGACACGGCGCATCTTGCTGATCTTGTCCACCATGTGGACAGGGAGACGGATGGTCTTGGACTGGTTGGCGAGGGCGCGCTTGATGGACTGCTTGATCCACCAGGCGGCATAAGTGGAGAGCTTGCCGCCCTTGTTGGGGTCGAAGCGCTCGACGGCCTTCATAAGGCCGATGTTGCCTTCGGAAATGAGGTCAAGGAGAGGCAGCCCGTAGTTGGCGTAGTCCTGGGCGATCTTCACCACCAGGCGCAGATTGGCGCGGATCATGTGGGACCGCGCTTCGGGGTCACCCTTTTTGATCCGTTCAGCAAGCTCGACCTCCTCCTCCGGCGTGAGCAGATCGGTCTTGCCGATCTCCCGCAGGTAGATCTTGATGCCGCCGTCGAGTTCCATGTTGGACATAGTTACGTAGCTGATGGGGAGTTTATTTGACCCCCAGTCGCCACGGGCGAGGCTGAGGGAACATAGTATTACGGAACAAAAGGGCCAATTCTATTGTTTTTTTGAGCAATATTTCTGCCAAAACGGCGGGTGGAGCGAAAAGCTGTACGTCTGCCCGGGCAAAAGGACGCCTGGACGAATGAGAACGAACCGTTGAACCAAAAATCGCAGTGGCCGTCAACCTAAATTTCAATAACTTCAAAGCAGTTTGCGTGAATTTCTAGAATTTTTCTAAGTCACAAACACCCTCATTTCGGGTACGCGCGCGCCATGGCCGCCTGCGGCTGACGGGTTTTCAAAATCATCTCGGAAGCAAGAACACCGCCAAAGTTGGTGAGGGGGTACACAATGGAGCGGCGGCCGAGGAGGGAGCCGGGGTTGATGACGCTGTTGCAGCCGACTTCCGTTTCATCGCCGATGACCGCACCGAACTTTCGCAGGCCGGTGGCGATGCGGCTGCCTCCATGGGCCACCTGCACCTCGCCACGGTCCAGGCGGACATTGGAGAGGATGACGCCGGCACCGAGGTGGGCCCGGTAACCGAGGATGGAATCGCCGACATAGTTGAAGTGGGGCACCTCGCAGCGGTCGAACAGGACGCAGTTCTTGAACTCGCACGAATTGCCGAGCACGCAGTTGTCGCCAACGATGACGTTTTCGCGAATGTAGCAGCCAGCGCGCACCTGGCAGTGGGCACCGATCCAGGCGGGGCCCTTGATCACGGCATTGGGCTCAATGATGGTGCCCTCGCCGATGAAGACGTCGTCGCCGACGAGGGCGGTGGGAGCGACCTCGCCCAGGATGGCAGGCTTCAGCCGGGTCTTGAGATAGCCGGCAATGCGCGGCAGGGCGGTCCAGACGGGTTGATCAGGTAAAAACAGCTGGCCGTGGCAGGTGTGGGAAAGATCGAGATATTCGGCAGGAAAAAACGACATGCGGGGCCATTCATAGCCGAGGGGAGGCGAGGGGGAAAGACTTGGTTGTTCACAGTGGGGCTGGCAGGGTCAGAGGACGCTCCTTCCACCTTCTTGCGAAGGCGGCTACCTTTCCCAACAATTCAGCGTGCGTGCTTCTCGTTGAAGCGGGCGACTTCGCGCTGGGCCTCGCGATTTTCCACGCGGTCCTTGAGGTCCTGGCGCTGGTCGCTCTTGTCCTTGCCGCGGCCGACGCCGAGCTCGATTTTGACGCGGCGGTTCTTCCAGTAAGCCTTCAGCACCGGCAGGGAGAGGCCCTTGAGGTGGGTGAAGCCGATGAGCTTGTTGATCTCGCGCTTGTGCAGCAGCAGGCGGCGACAGCGGCGGGGCTCGTGCTGCTCCCAGCTCGCCTTGTCATAGGCCTGGATGTCGCAGTTGTAGAGCCAGACCTGGCCGCGCTCCACGCGGGCAAAGGCATCGGAGAGGTTCACCTTGCCCTGGCGGATGGACTTGACCTCGGTGCCACGCAGCTCCACGCCGGCCTCGAAGCGCTCCAGGATATGGTAGTCTCGGGGCGCCTTGCGGTTGGTGGCGATCTCGTCGTCGTTGGCGGGTCTGGCCATGGCACAAGGATGCCGCCTGCTCGGGGCGCTGGGGCCCCGGCGGCGGAGAAGGATTCAAAAAAAGAGGCAGGGCTGGCCTAACCCGGGTCCCGGAAGACTAGGAGTTGTCGGCGTCCAGGTCTTCGACCGTCTGCACGCGGATCTTGCCCTGGATGATTTCGGTGAGAGCGACATCGGCCTCACGCATGCCGGGGCGGCGCTCCACCAGGGCGGGACGGCCCTGGGCGAGCTGGCGTACGCGCTTGGACACCAAATTGATGAGGATCGGAGGATCAGTGATGATCAGGGCGGCTTGTTCAACCAGGTCAGCTTTCATCGGCAGGTGTCTTCTGGCGTTGCCCTGCGAAGAAGGGCGGCGGCCATGAGGATCAGGGTGTTGGGGGTGGACGGAATTCGGTGAAGGTGTCCCGCCGCGACTGGGAACCGGAGCACCCGGACGAGGGGGACAGGGTGTTTAGCCGTTTTTCCGGTCTTTTCAAGCAGTATTTACAGGCCTTTGCGGGCGAGGGCTTCCTCCATCACCTTGTCCATGAGCAGGACGGCGAGGCCCTGGGTGGCATCATCGAGCGCGGCATTGGCGGCCTTGAGGGCGCGGGCGTCGTGGATTTCGGACTTCAAAAGAGCAGCGACCTGGGCGGCGCAGGACTGGATGCGGGCGGTTTCGGCAGGCTCAACCTCGCCACCGAGCTGGTTCAGGGCTTCCTCTACGGCGGGAAGCAACTCCTCGGCCTTGAGCCTGGCTTCGGTCCAGATGCGTTCGTTGATGTCCTCGAAGGCGTGCTCGATGCTTTCGGAAATCATGGCCTCCACACGGGCATCATCGACATCGACGGCGGTGTTTTGGATTTCCAGGAGGGTGTCGCGGTTCGTGGCGGTGTCGCGCGCCAGCACTTGCAGGATGCCGTTGGCATCGATGGCGAACTGGACGCCGACGCGGGCGCTGCCCTTGGGGCCGGGTGGGAATGGCACCTCCACGCGGCCGAGCTCCCAATTGTCGCGCGCCAGCTCTCTCTCACCCTGGAGCACGCGCACCAGCATGGAATCCTGGTTGACGACGGCGTTGGTGAACATCTCGCCAGCCTTGGCGGGGATGGTGGTGTTGCGCGGGATGATGACGTTCATGAGGCCGCCGAAGGTCTCGATGCCGAGGGACAGCGGGGTGACATCGAGCAGCACCACCTGGTGCAGCGCTCCGGAAAGAATGCCCGCCTGGATGACCGCGCCGCGGGCGATGGCTTCGTCGGGGTTCTGCGAGACATCGGGCTCGCGACCGAAGATGTCCTGGGCGATGCGGCGCACGAGCGGCATGCGGGTGCTGCCGCCCACGAGAAGGACTTCGTCGAGGTCGGCGGGCCTGACCTTGGCATCGGTCAAGGCGCGCCAGCAGTGCGCCCGGGTACGCTCAGCCCAGGGAGCGGCGATCTGCTCCAGGGTGGCGCGTGGCAGATCCACGCTGAGGCTCTGCCCCTGACAGAGGAAGGGCAGCTCCACGCGTGTGGCAATCTCGGTGGAAAGCTTCTTTTTGGCTTCTTCGGCGGCGGTTACCAGCCGCACCCGCACCTCGGGCGGCAAGGCATCGAACCACGTTTCCTGGCCCATCGGCGAGGTTTCCCAGAGATGCCGGGCGAGCAGGCGGTCGATGTCATCACCACCCAGCTCGGTGTCGCCAGCGGTGGCAAGGACCTGGAAAACGCCTTCGCGCATCTCAAGAATGGAAACATCGAAAGTGCCGCCACCCAAGTCGAAGACAGCGATCTTGCGCTGCTCCTCCAGCTTGTCGAGGCCGTAGGCCAGGGCGGCGGCGGTGGGCTCGGCAAGGATGCGCTCCACTGTCAGCCCGGCCAGCTCGCCCGCGCGCTTGGTAGCGTTGCGCTGGGCGTCGTTGAAGAAGGCAGGCACGGTGATGACGGCGCGGGTGATGGTGGTTTCCATGGCCCGTTCCGCGACGGCGCGCAGATGCTTCAAGATCTCGGCGGAAACCTCCACCGGCGTGGTGTTCAAGGTCCGCAGGTCATATGGCGGCCGCCACTCCCCTTCCCCAGGCCGCCTGCCGATGAGGCGCTTGACCGACGTGACGGTGCGCGAAGGATCGATCACTCGCTGGCGCAGCGCCGCCGCGCCCACGGTCACCGTTCCATCGGCTGCATAGGTGACGGCCGAGGGAGTGATGCGGCTCCCCTGCTCATCGGCCAGCAGAATGGGAAAGCCGCTGTCCACCACGCCCACGAGGGAGTTGGTGGTGCCGAGATCGATGCCGAGGATGAGGGACATTCAGGAAAGGAGCGTGGATGTGGAAAGATGAAAGGCCGGAAGTGGCTGGTGGCTGCGAAAGGGCGCTGAACGGGACCTAGAGGACGAATGGGACCTACTGGACAAAAAAGTAGAAGTCCTGTTGGTCGAGCAGGTCCTGTAGGTCCCGTTCAGCGCCCTTTCGCAGCACCGCACTCCGTCCTACAGACTACTTGAGCGAACCGGAATCATGCCTACACTGCCGCCCCTTTTCCCCTTTCCCATGAGCAAGTACAAGATCCTCGTCGCCGACCCCATTTCTGACAAAGGCATTGAATTGTTGAAGTCGGTCTCCTCTTTTGACGTGGAGGTGAACCTCAAGCTGAAGGCTGAGGCCGACTTCGTGGCGGCGGCGGCGGATGCCAGTGCGATCATCGTGCGCAGCGGCGTGAAGGTGACGGCGAAGGTGATCGAAGGCGCGCCACATCTGAAGGTGATCGGCCGCGCCGGCGTGGGCGTGGACAACATCGACGTGCCGGCCGCCTCCAAGCGCGGCGTGGTGGTGATGAACACCCCGGGCGGCAACACCATCTCCACAGCCGAGCAGGCCTTCACCCTGATGATGAGCCTGGCGCGCAAGACTCCGCAGGCGCACGCGAGCATGGTGGCCGGCAAGTGGGACCGCAAGAGCTTCAGCGGCACGGAACTGAACGGCAAAACCCTCTGCGTGCTGGGCATGGGCCGCATCGGCGCGGAATTCGCCAAACGGGCCAAGGCCTTCAACATGCACGTGGTGGCCTACGATCCCTACCTCTCCGCCGCCCGCGCCCAGGCCCTGGGTGTGGAGCTGCGTGACCAGCTCGATGACGCGGTGAAGGACGCGGACTTCATCACCATGCACATGCCGATGACGGCGGAGACCAAGCACATGCTCGACGAGCGCCGCCTGGGCCTCCTCAAAAAGGGTGTGCGCATCATCAACTGCGCCCGCGGCGGCCTCATTGATGACAACGCGCTGGCTGTGGCCCTGACCAGCGGCCACGTGGGCGGTGCGGCCCTGGATGTGTACGAAGTGGAGCCCCCGCCGGCGGATTACCCGCTGCTGCAGGCCCCGAACACGGTCTTCACCCCCCACCTTGGCGCCTCGACCGAGGAGGCCCAGGAGAACGTGGGCATCGAAATCGCCGAGGCGGTGATGCACAACCTTCTGGAAGGCACCATCGTCAACGCGGTGAACATGCCGAACGTGGACCCAAAGATTCTCAACGAAATCGGGCCCTTCCTGCGCTTTGGCGAGCTGCTCGGCCGCCTCATCTCGCAGATCTCCCCCGCCCGCGCGAACGTGCTGCGCATCAACTACAGCGGCAAGGTGGGCTCGCTGGACACCACGCTGGTCTCCCGCGCCGTGCTGAAGGGTTACCTGGAGCGCGCCGCCGGCCCGGACAACGTGAATTACATCAATGCCAACGGCGTGGCGGAAAACCTGGGGCTGCGCTTCACCGAAAGCCGCCTGGCCGAGCCTTCCGAATACCATGACCTGATCGAAGTGGTGGCCGGCAATGGCACGGACAGCGCGACCATCGCGGGCACCTTCTTCGGCAGCGAACCGCGCATCGTGAAGGTGAACGGCCGCCCGGTCGAAGCACGCCCGGAAGGCACCCTGCTCTTGATTGAAAACATCGACCGCCCCGGCATGATCGCCGCCTACAGCACGATCCTGGGCAAGCACCACATCAACATCGCCAACATGTCCCTGGCCCGCGACCGCCAGAGCGCCACGGCCCTGGTGATCCTGACGCTGGACTCCACGCCTCCCGCGGCAGTCATCGCCGAACTTGAGAGCATCGAAGGCATCAAGCGCATCCACTGCCTGGCGCTGGATTAACGCTTGCCTCCCCCCCGGCGGGTGGTGTGAGATGGCGCGGTGATGACACGCCGCACATTCGCCACCACCCTTGCCGGGACCGCCGGAGCCCTGGCCCTGAAGCCGGATTCCGCCCAGGCTGCGCTTACGACCAAATTCAACGTCTATTTCGGCACCTACACGGATGTCGAAAACGACAGCAAAGGCATCTATGTGGCGGAGTTCGACGCGGAGAGCGGCGTCTTAAACCCGCCCCGCCTGGCGGCGAAGATGTACAATCCCAGCTTCCTGGAGCTGCATCCCGATGGCAAGCACGTGTATGCCGTGGGCGAGTTGTCCGCAGCGGCGACGGCTTTCAAGATTGGGCCGGATGGCAGCCTGGAGAAAATCAATGAGGTCTCCACGGAAGGAGACTGGCCTTGCCACGTGGCCATCGACAGAACTGGCCGCATGGCCGTGGCCGTCAATTATGGCAGCGGCAGCGTCATCTCTTACCGCATTGAAAAAGATGGCTCTCTGAGCAAGCCGGTGAGCGTGGACCAGCACACCGGCCACGGCGTGAACCCGGACCGCCAGGAAGGCCCGCATGCACATTCTGCCAACTTCTCCCCAGACAACCGCTTCGTGCTCGTCTGCGACCTGGGGCTGGACAAGATCTTCAGCTATGAGGCCGATCCCGCCACTGGCAGCCTGAAGCTCGCGAGCGTGGTGGACGCGCTGCCCGGCTCCGGCCCGCGCCATCTTGCCTTCCATCCCAACGGCAAGATCCTGTTTGCTAACAACGAGATGCTGCTAACGCTGACGGCCTATGCTTACGACGCGCCTACCGGCAAGCTCACACGCCTGGAAACCGTGTCCGCCCTGCCCAAGCACATGGCGTTTGACTCCGAGTACTCGACCGCGGAGACACGTGTGCATCCGAACGGCAGGTCGGTCTATGTATCGGTACGCAAGCTCGACTCAATCGCGCATTTCCATTTCGATGAGGCCGGCGGCAAGCTAACACACGTGAGCAACATTCCGAGTGGCGGCAGCATACCCCGAAATTTCAACATCGACCCCACCGGCCGCTGGCTGCTGGCCGCGCATCAGGACAGCGGCAACGTAGTGGTGTTTGCCATTGACCGGCAGAGCGGCGCACTGACCCACACCGGACTGCAGCAGTACGTGGACGGCAGCGTGTGCGTGCGCTTTCATCCCCTGACTTGAAGCCATGAGAGCCGCCCTTTTGATCCTGATGGGCGGCCTGCTCGCCTGGATCGGCCCGATCCTCCAGGCGCGCGAGCCCAACGTCATCGTGATCCTCACCGACAACGAAGGCGAGTGGACGCTGGGCTGCTATGGCAACAAGGACATTCACACGCCCAACATTGACCGGCTGGCGCGCGAGGGCATGCGCTTCACCCATGCCTTTGCCAACAATCCTGTATGCTCACCGAACCGGGCGACACTGCTCACAGGCCTGATGCCGTCGCAGCATGGCGTGCACAGCTATCTCGGCGCCGGCCCGCCGCAGACCGGTCCGGGTTCGTACTGCGTCATCAAAGAATTTACTTCGCTGGGCGATGTGTTCAAGGCTCGCGGCTATGCCTGCGGGCTGACAGGCAAGTGGCACCTGGGCAACAACCTGCATCCCAATGCCGGCTTCACGGATCACTGGGTGACCATGCCCCTGGGGTCCACCTCCACCTTCTTCGACGCGCCTGTGCTGGAGGATGGTGCGGAGCACAAGGAGCCTCAGCACTTGACGCGGTTCTGGACGCAGCATGCACTGAAGTTCATCGAGCAGAGCAAGGACAAGCCCTTCTTCCTCTATCTCGCTTACAACGGGCCGTACGGCCTGGGCCCCGCCCAGCTCAAGGACTGCGAACGCGTGCCCCACTGGCAGGACTATGCCAATGCCCCAATGACCAGCTTTCCCCGGCTGCCCATGCACCCCTGGCAGTACAACAACAAGGACTACCTCAACAACGACACCTGCATCCGCCGCTACGCCGCGGAGCTGACCACCATTGACGACGGCGTGGGCGAAGTGCTGGCGAAGCTGAAGACCTTGGGACTGGACCAGGACACACTGATTGTCTTCGCCGGCGACAACGGCTGGTCCGGCGGCCACCACGGCCTCTGGGGCATGGGAGATCATACACGGCCCAAGTGCGCCTTTGACTGCACCATGCGCGTGCCGCTGATCTGGTGGCAGCCCGGCAAGGTGAAGCCCGGCACCAGCGACTTGCTGGTGAGCCATGTGGACTTCTTTCCGTCACTGACAGCCCATCTCGATCTGCATCCTCAGCTCGCACCGAAGCAAAAGCTGGCCGGCCATGACTACAGCGGCGCTCTGCACGGCGCTGCGCCCACAGGATGGAATCACCCCGTCCTCTATGAGTTTGAAGAGATGCGCTGTGTGCGCACGGCCAGCCTCAAGCTCGTGGAACGCCACGGCAGCAGGCCGGATGAGTTCTACGATCTCGCCGGTGATCCGGACGAGCAGCACAACCTCATCGACAAGCCGGTCACTGCTCCCTTGATCGTTGCGGTGAAAAAGCTTCTCAATGACAGCTTTGCCGGGCTCGTTGACTCCGAGTTCGACATGTGGAATGGCGGCCGGTCGAAGGCTCCGCTGCTGGAAAAGAAAACGAAGTAACCCTACTCGTACCGCAGCGCATCAATGGGATCCAGCTTCGCGGCCTTGCGCGCGGGATAGAAGCCAAAGAAAACCCCGATCCCGAAGCTTACGCTGAAGGCCAGGATCACCGAGCCGGGAGAGACCACGGCCTGGAAATCCGCAAACAAGCCCACGAGGCGCGAGAGGCCGATACCGGTAAGCACGCCGATGGTGCCGCCCAGCAAACTGAGGGTGATGGCCTCGATCAAGAACTGGGTGAGGATGTCCGCCGCCTGCGCACCAACAGCGACGCGGATGCCTATCTCACGGGTGCGCTCAGTGACGCTCACAAGCATGATGTTCATGATGCCGATGCCGCCCACGAGAAGGGACATGCCGGCGATGGCGCCAAGCATGAGGGTGATGACGCTGGAGATGGTGCCGACAGTGTCGGCGATCTCCTTCTGGTTGAGGATGTTGAAGTCGTTGTCCTTGCCTTCCGTCAGGCGGTGGCGCTGGCGCAGCAGGTTGATGATCTGCTGCTGGGCGGCCTCCATGCGGTCGGCGCTGACGACCTGGATGTTGATCATGCGCAGGTACTTGTCACCTGTGAGACGCTTCATCACAGTGGTGTACGGTATGATAAGGCGGTCGTCCTGGTTCTGGCCGCCCATGCCCGCGCCCTTGCTGGCCAGCACGCCGATGATGGTGAAGGGCATGTTCTGCACACGCACCGTCTGGCCCATGGGGTCGAGCGGGCCAAAAAGTTCATGCGCGGTCTTGGTGCCAATGATGGCAACACGGGAAGAGCCGCGCACCTCGCGGTCGGTGAACATGGTGCCGGAGGAAAGCTGCCAGTCGCGGATTTTGAGATAATCCGGAGATTCGCCGGCCACGGTGGTGGACCAGTTGCGGCCGTTGGCAATCGCCTGAACGGTGGTGCTGATCTCCGGGCTGGTGGCGACGATGTCCACGATCTCGGTGCTGAGCGCGCGGGCATCGGCAAGGGTGAGCGCGCTGGCCGTGCCCATGCCGGAATTGACGCCGCCGGACTTGCGGTTGCCGGCAAAGATGAGCAGGAGGTTCTGGCCGAGGGCGGCCACCTGGCCTTCGATGCGCTCCTGGGCGCCATTGCCAACGGCGACCATGGCCACCACGGAAGCCACGCCGATGATGATGCCCAGGGCGGTGAGGATGGAGCGCAGCTTGTTGCGCCGCAGCGACCGCAGGGCAATGAGGGCCGTGAGCAGTGGCCGCAGAAACAGGGCCTGAAACAAGCTCCTCATGGCGCGGCAAGATCGGCTTTCTTCTCAGCCTCGTTGAGCGCGGCGCGCTCGTCTTCGGCACGGCGGCGAGTGTCGTTGACCTTGTCGCTGAGCACCTCGCCATCGCGCATGACAACGATGCGCCGGCAGTAGGAGGCGATGTCAAGTTCATGCGTGACCATCACGATGGTGATGCCCGAGTCATTGAGCTCCTGAAAGAAGCCCATGATCTCGATGCTGGTGCGGCTGTCGAGATTGCCCGTGGGCTCATCGGCCAGCACCAGTTCCGGCTGGTTGACGAGCGCACGGGCGATGGCGATGCGCTGCTGCTGGCCGCCGGAGAGCTGGCTGGGATGATGGTGCAGGCGGCCGCCCAAGCCCACGCGCTCCAAGGCCTTCACCGCGCGGCTCCGCTGCTCGCGGAGACTGATGAGCGGCTTGCTGTAAAACATCGGCAGCTCCACGTTTTCCAACGCCGAGGTGCGGGCCAGGAGGTTGAAGCTCTGAAACACAAAGCCCAGCTTGCGATTGCGCAGCGTGGCAAGCTGGCGGCGGCTGAGCGCGGAGACATTCACGTCATCCAGCAGATAAGTGCCGCCAGTCGGCCGGTCCAGACAACCGAGGATGTTCATCAAGGTGGACTTGCCCGAACCGCTGGCGCCCATGATGGCGACAAACTCGCCTTTGCGGATCTCCAGCGACACGCGGCGCACGGCATGCACCTCCACCTCGCCGGTGCGGTACACCTTGGCCACGTCGCGGAGCTGGATGACGGGCGTGCTCATCGCGGCTTACTTTGAAGGCGGACCGCCGAACATGCCGGGCTTCTTCTCGGCCACGGCGCTGATGACGACGCGCGCGCCTTCGGCGAGGCCATCAAGCACCTCCGACTCCAGGCCGTCGGTGATGCCCGCCTTGACGATAACGGGATTCAGGGTGGCGCCGTCCGCGCCCAGTTGGAAGGCAAGGCGCTGGTTGCGCTGGAGCTTCGCGGGCACCGGGTGCTCAAACTTGGTGCCGTCGGGCGGCGTGAACCGCAGTCCTGTGTTAGGCACTTTGAGGGTGCCTTTGCGTTCGGAGACGAGGATGGAGACATTCGCCGTCATCCCGGGGAAAAGCTTTTCCTCAGGATTGTCCACATCAATGACCGTTTCATAGGTGACCACGTTCTGCGTGGTGATGGGAGACTTGCGCACCTGCACGACCTTGCCGTGAAAGACCTCATCGGGAAAGGCATCCACATAAAAATCCACGGTCTGGCTGTTCTTCACCTGGCCGATGTCGGCTTCCGAAACGGAGGCGATGATGTGCATCTTGGTGATGTCCTGCGCGATGGTGAACAGCACGGGCGTGGTCATCACGGCGGCGACAGTCTGCCCGGCATCCACCTTTCGTGAGATGACGATGCCATCCACCGGCGCGGTGATCTTGCAGTAGCTGACATCCACCCTGGCTTTGTCCAGCGCGGCCTGCTTGATGGAGACCGCGGCCTCCGCCTGGGCCAGTTCGGCCACCGCCTGATCAAGGTCCAGTTCGGTGGCGGCGCGCTGAGGGACGAGGACCTTTTTGCGTTGAAGATTTTGACGCTTCAGCGTCGCCTCCGCCTGAGCGCTGGCGAGATCGCCCTCGGCCTGGCGCACGATGGCGATGTAGGTGGCTGGATCGATCTCGGCCACGAGCTGACCCTTTTTCACCGGTGAATTGAAGTCCACTGACAGCGATAACACCTTGCCCGACACCTGGCTGCCCACATCGACACTGACCACGGCGCTGAGCAGGCCGGTGGCAACGACGTACTGAACCAGGTCGCCGCGGGTGACCTGGGCGGTGTCATACTTGTACACCGGTGGCCCGCTGGGGCTGCAGGACGGGAGCCACAGGGCGGCAGCCAAGGCCAGGCAGGCAAGAATAGAGGCTCGTTTCATCAAGGTATGATACAGCATCTCACTTCCATCCTCCACCAAGGGCCTTGTATAGGGTGACGAGGTTTGAAAGGCTCTCAAACCGGGTTTCAATGAGCGTGCGCTGGGAGCCGTAAAGGTCCTGCTGGGCGGAGAGCACGTTGAGATACGTGTCCACGCCCTGGCGGAAACGGGTTTCAGCAAGGGCGTAGCGGCGCTGCTGCGCTTTGACGAGGTCCTCCTGCGTGGCGACCTGGCGGCTGTAGTAGCCGCGTGCCACAAGGCAGTCGGCCACCTCGTGAAACGCGGTCTGGATGGCCTTCTGATAGTTGGCGACCTCGATGCGCGCGGAGATTTTGGCCACATCGAGGTTGGCGCGGTTCAGCCCGCCGGTGAAGATGGGCACGGTGATCTGCGGTGAGAAGGACCAGCTCCCGGTGCCGCGACCGAACAAACGCGACAGTTCCAAGCTGGTGCTTCCCGTGGACCCAGTGAGTGAGACGACAGGGAAAAAAGCGGCGCGGGCCGCACCAATGTTCGCATTGGCGGCCTTCAGCGTGTGCTCGGCTTGCAGGATATCAGGCCGGCGCTCGAGCAAGGCGGAGGGCAGGCCGACGGGAATGCCGCTCATGACATGGCTGCCGCCAAGAGGCCGCGGGGCCGGCAGGCGCGAGGGCAGCGGGCTGCCGAGCAGCAGCACAAGCTGGTTCTGCGCCTGGGCGGCCTGGCGTTCGTAGGTGAGGACATTGACCTTGGCCGTGAGCACCTGGGTTTCCGCCGTGCGGAGATCCAGCTCCGTAGTGGTGCCTGCATCAAAGGTGCTCTTATTGAGGCCGTAGAGCTGCTGCACGGATTCCACCGTCTGGCGGGCAAGCTGGAGCTGCTCCTCAAGCTGACGCTGGGTGAAATACTGGGTGGCCACCTGGGCGACCAGCGCGAGCCGGGCATTGCGCAGGCCCTCCTCCGTGGCGAGGTACTTCTCGATGGCCTGGGCGTTAAGGCTGTGAACGCGGCCAAAGAAATCGATCTCATAGGCGGTGCTGCCGAGGCTGGCGGACCAGGAGCTGGTGGCCGGGCTCACCGTCGCGCCCGGTGCGACAGTGACGGGCACGCTTTCACGGGTGTAGCTCGTGGCCGCCTGAATGGTGGGGAAATACCCGGCGCGGGCGATGCGATACTGGGCGCGGCTCTGCTCCACGTTGAGCATGGCCACGCGCAGGTCGCGATTCTCTTCCAGCGCGAGAGCGATGAGCTGTTTTAGCCGTGAATCGGCAAAAAAATCGCGCCAGCCCACCTCGGCCACTGCCTTGCCACCGCTCTTCGAGCCGCCAGGGAACGCATCCGCCACCGGCGCGCCAGGGCGCGCATATGGCGGGATGAAATGGCAACCGGACAGCGTCAGGACCAGGCAGAGCAGCGGGAGAGAAAGGCGTGCCATGGGGAGGAAGACACAAGATGTGCTCTTTAGACCGGGCCGCCTTCGACCGTGAACAGCAGCGAGGGGGATAACGACTGGTGTCGTGGCCGGTATCAGGATTTTTTCAGCATCTCCCTCAAGAGCGGCAGCATGGAGAAATACAGCGTGGTACCACCGAGGCGGCTCATCTGCTCGGCGATGAGGTCGCCATCGTCGCTGAGATCAGCGGGCTGCACTTCATCGCGCTGGTGATGCTCGTGCTCCATGCGGGAACGGACAAAGCAGGACTGCGGATCGCGGCAGATGGAGATCGCGACTCCCGGACCGCTAAGCTGGAGCGACTGCAAAGGGCACTGGCCGTCGCCTTCAGAAATGGACACCTCAATGGTGCTGCCATTGTAACGCTCCAGACGAAGGCCCTTGCCGACGGCAAGGCGGCACTTCAACTGGGTGCCGATCCAGGCGGCAAGCATCAGCGCGCTCATGCGATGACCTTTGCCATGGGCAATCGTGAGGTGGTCGAGCTTGGACAGGTCAGACCGGACCACGGCATCATGGCAGGAGGCCGCAAGGGCCATGCGCAGGAAGTGCGAGCGCATCCAGGCCAGGTCGCTGAGGTCGAAACGCGCGGTACGGGCGCCCTGTGCGGCAAGCACGCGCTCCAGGGAGGCGGCGGGGTCCGCCCACTTGCTGCTGTCGATGATGAGGGAGTCGATGACGCTGTAGAAGCGCTCGTCCAGCCGGTCGGTCAGCTCGCCTTGCCACCAGACGGTGAGCGGCAGATCGGAATCAAGGTGCGAGAAGACGAAGTTGCGGATCGAGTCAGCATTGCCGCCTTCCATCACCATCGAGATCTGCTCGCAGCACACCGAGCGTTTGCCGTCATAGAGCTGGCAGTGGGCGGTGATCCAGGCGCGCGCGCCGGGCTTGGCCGCACCAGGGACATTGACGATGAGCAAGGAGCGGCAGGAATGCTGCTGAGTGATTTCGCCGAGGAGCTGGGTGTTGCGCTCCAGAGAGCCGGAATCCTCGGTATAAATCGCGACATTCATCAGCGAAGCACGGGTCTTGCCCGCATCTTCATCCGCCCATAGCTCGCGCAGGGCCGAGTCAATCCGGTTGAGGGGGACCTCCTGGCCAAGGACGGTGGTATCCAGTTGAGGCTCTAGGGTGGCTGTCATACGTACGCATAGTAGCGGGAAAGTTCGTTCCGCCAAACCTTCGTTGCAAAGACCTAGGGATTCACGTTTCATCAACTCAACTCTCGATCACCATGCGCCCCACCCTGCCGCTCATCCTCTGCCTGGGCTTCGCCACCACCTGGAGCTCCGCCGAAACCCGCCAGCTCACCGGCCCGGAATACATGGCCGGAGCCAGGGCGGCCAACCCCAAGGGCGGCGTGTACATCCGCGCCCGGCTGGTGCAGGGCAAGTCGGTGATGCAGATCCAGATCAAGCGCCGCGGCCTCCCGGGCGGCGGCAGCGACCAGCTCTTCCAGGTCATCTATCCGAAGGAGCGCATGGGCGAGTCCCTGCTGCTGCATATCAAGGGCGGCAGCGTGACGGGCAGCTCCTACAAGCCAGGCGGTGAGGTGCGCAAAATCACCGCCGCCGACCGCCGCCAGGGCGTGTTTGGCACCGACCTGACCATCGAGGATCTGCAATCGGACTTTTTCGAATGGAAACACCAGGAGATCACCGGCCACGAGAAAGTGGGCACCGTGCCCTGCGTGGTGATCGAATCCAAGCCTGACAAAGGCGGCAAGAGCCCAAGCAAAGTGCTGAGCTGGATCGACGAAAAACGCTATGTGCCCGAGCGCGTGCAAGTGTTTGACGGCGGCGACAAGCCGGCACGCATTGTGGATACGGAAAAGGTGATGCAAACCTCCAGCGGCTACTACCTGCCCATCACGCTGAAGGTGACCAACACCGCCACCGGCTCACAGACCATGGTGGACGGCTCCAGCAGCAAGGGCGACGTGCCGTACACGGACGCGGACTTCACCGAGCAGGCGATGCAGACGGTGGGGCGGGCGCCCAGCGGGTCGTAGCGGCTGGCTTACTGCAGCAGCTTCACCGGCATATCGGCAAGCTCAGCCATGCTGATCTGCCCGTCGCCATTGGCATCCAGTTTCTTGAAAAACGCCTCACAGCCGTCGCTGTACTCCTTGCGGCTGATGAGCATGTCGCCGTCCTTGTCGAGGGCGAGGAGGATCTTTTTGATGAGCGTGACGGCCACGGTGGCACCGAAATCACCGAGCTCTTCCGCAATGGGGCCTTTGAGTGCATCGATTTCGGCCACCGAAATGCTGCCGTCGCTGTTGGCATCCATCTGATCAAAGCCGCCCAGGCATCCGGCCTGCCACTCGCCGGCATCGATCTTTTCATCGCCGTTCGTATCGAACTCCTTGCTGATGAGCTTCACCAGCAGATCTGCCCCTGGGATGGCGGCCGGGGAAAAAGAGGCACCAGTCAGGAGCACCAGCAGAGCAAGAACACGGGCTTTCATTGGAAGCGGAGGGTTGCGGACCGATCCCACAGTCACCTGTTCCCGGTTATGGTCAAGAGCTTAGGATTCGACCGCGCGCAGCACCTCTTCTACCCGCACAGCGCGGCCTTCGTTGCGGCTGCGAATACCAGCGATCAGCACGGCCATCATCTCCACGGTCTGCTCCATGGGCAGGGGGCGCTGCCCGGTGCGGAGGAAGCCGATGAAGGCCAGGAGCTGGTCGCGGAAGGCGGTGTAGGTGTCCGCCAGTCGCAAAGGAAGCTGGCCGCGCGTACCGTACAGATGCACGGCGCCGAAGCTGCCATAGGCATCGTGCAGCGCGCCGATGGTGGCCTGGATGCCGCTGCTGTGTGTTAGGTGCATGATGTCGCCGCCGGGCGAAGCATGGGCATGCACGGTTTCAAACCCGGGGCCGAGCAGCGGCTGCACGGCCTCCAGCGCATGGATGCCGTAGCGCTCCCAGGTCTTGCAGGTGAAGCTGGTGATCCAGCGCAGGTCACCGAGCTCAATCCGGTGGGCCTCGGCCTGGCGCATCTCCGGCGCATAGCGCATGCCGCTGGTGGAAAGGATCGTGGCGCCTTCGCGATGCCAGCGAACGAACTGGCGCAGATCGACGACATTGGTGGCCAGCGGCTTGTCCACAAACACGGGCAGGCCGGCTTCGATGAAAGGCCGGGCCCGGCGCACGTGGTCGTCACCATCGTCCGTGGCAATGACCACGGCATCGACTTCACCGATCACATCCTCGGGGCGGCTGACGACATGTTCGATGAGGCTGGCCTTGGCAACGAGAGGAGCTTCGGCGGGATTGTCCGTCCACACATGGGTGACTCGAACACCAGGAACGTGCACCGCCTCCAGCGGCTGGCGGCCAAGATACTGCGGGATGGCGGGATACGGGCAGGCCGCCATGGCTGCGAGATCATAGCCATTGATGATCGCCGACCATGAGTAAGGGTGGCCGTTGCCCTCAATCATGCCGAGCATGGCGAGCCGCAACTCTCGCGAGGCCCCAAAAGGATTCATGCGCGCTTACTTGCCCTTGTGCTTGAAGTAGCCGGCGGGGGCCGTCCAGTCCCAGAACTCGGGTGCGGTGAGGGTGGAATAATTCGAGTCCACGGCCTCCAGCTCGGTGTGGGGGTCGCTGCTGTTCGGTTCTTTGGTCACCTTGCCCTTCAGGCGGCCTGCGGTGACGGCGGCGGCAATGGCCTCGTGGCGAGGATGCCAGATATAAAACCGATCCGCATCTCCCTTGGCCATCAGGTTCACGGAGCCAAGCTTGTCGCCTGGCTTGTCGAACCAAGTGACAAAGAAGAGCTTCGAATTTTTCTCCGCGGAGGCCTGCCGCACCACGGCTTCAAATACCTGCTCCTTCTTGTCCTTGTCCACGGTCGAGATGGAAAGCAGACCCTGGTCCGCCTGCTTAATGGCAAAATGCCCTGACTCATCCGGCGAACCCAGCTCCGACCAGTCCCCTTCCCAATCGGGAGTGAGAGTTGCAGGCTTCACTCCAAAATCGCGGGGCGCGGAGGTTTCGGGGCAGGCGGTGAGTCCCAGCATGAGCAGGACTGCGAACAGGGGTGCGAGGCGTGATGAATTCATGGCAGGCGCATTGTCGTTGCCGCAAGTGTGCGGGCCTGCGTCAGGAATGTCAATGCCGCTAAACCGCTGCTTTCAAGCCTTTACCGGCGCTCCGGCTCGCTGGGATAAAGGCCCAGGAACTGACGGCAGACGGCCAGCATGTCGCCCACGCGGCCGCCATAAGGGCGGGCAGGATGCAGCAGCGTCCACTCACGCCGGATGCCCAGCGTGGCTAGGTGCGGCGAAGGATGCACAAGCACCGCATTGCCGCCAAACTCCAGGAGCGGCAGGTCCGCGGCGCTGTCGGAGTAGGCGTAGCAGTAGTCGTTGCGCTCCTCGTCCGTCAGGGCTGCCACGCCAGGCACCTCGGCGCGCATGGCCTCAATTTTTTCCTCGTGCTTGTTATTTACCGCGATAGGCGGATGAAGAGGAAAGCGCCTGTCTGCAAGGCGGACCTTGGTGGCCACACAATGCTGAAAGCCGAGGGCGCGGGCGATCTCGCCCGCGTAGTAGTCGGGGCTGGCGGTGTTCAGCACCAGAATGCGGCCCGCGTGGCGGTGGCGCTCCACTTCCTCCAGCAGCTCGGGGTAGGTCCAGGGCACGACAGAAGCCTCGGCAAAATCGTGGGCGTACTGGCGCAGGCGATGCTGGGGCATGAGCCACAGGTAACTCATGAAGGCGCGCTTCGCCCGCAGGGTGGAAACCAGCCGCACGGCCCGCAGCAGGGCAAAGGGGATGAACAGCAGGTGCAGGAGCGTGCGCCAGCGCTCGCGCTTCAGCACGTAGTTGCAGAACAGCGCCTGCGTGTCGTGCGGCAGCAGCGTGTGGTCGAGATCGAAGAAGGCGAAGCCTCGCGAAGTCATGTGGGCCTATCCTGGCAACCGGCGGGTGCGCGGGCCACAACAAAAAAGGCGAACTTCGCAGCCCGCCCTTCTTGTTGAATGGAACGCACGCACCCGGCAGGCGGGCGGTTTTGATTTACTCGTAGCTGGCCTGGGCGGACTTGATGTCGCGCTTCTTGATCCAGGGCATCAGGCTGCGCAGCTTGGCACCGGTCTTTTCGATCGGGTGCTTTTCGCCGGC
>FTCC01000771.1_pt1 | contig 64389 bp, 59 predicted proteins | sample 1639481 | NCBI WGS metagenome assembly FTCC01 (sample SAMEA3914864, study PRJEB12502) | metagenome | biome: forest; material: soil | place: USA | collected 2012-03-12 | depth 0.3 m | reverse complement strand
GCGGAAGGGGGAGAGTGCTAAGTGCGGAGTGCTAAGTGCGGAGTGCGGAACCGAAGCGAAGCGGAGGTAGCCGGCCGAAGGCTGCCCAAAGGGCGAGCGTAGCGAGGCAATGCGGAATGCGAAGTGCAAAATGCGAAGTGCAAAATGCGGAGTGCGGGGGTGCGGCTCGGAACGTCGTTGGACCGGCCTTTCATCCCGGAGGGATGAAATCCTGTAGCCGGTGGTTGAGCGAGCTTGCGAGCGATACCACCGGACCCCATGCAAGTGCGTATCACGATCCCGGGGGATCGCAGCGCCGTTGTTGCAACCCCGTGGCTGGCATCCCTCCGGGATGCGGTTCCATGGTGCGCCGAGACCGGTGGTGTCGCTCGCAAGCTCGCTCAACCACCGGCTACAGGCTCTCATCCCTCAGGCTTTGTTGGTTTGTTGTCATGTCTTCTGAGGGAGCAGTGGAGAGGAAGGTGATCTCCATGGCGGGGCCACTCTGCTTGATCTCTATGCGCTCGACGATGCCCTCGATGATGCGCCGCTTGTTCTCGGCGGGGAGCTGGGGCCAGTTCTTGTAGAGAGTGTCAGCCTCCACCTGCACGGCTTCGGCGCTGACGCTGCGCACTTTCAGGTAGTCGAGTTCGGCTTCAATCTTCGGCAGCTCGGTTTGGAGCTGGGTCAGGCGGTCGGCGAGGGGCCTGTGGTAGGTGCCGAAATCGGCAAGAGCTATCTGGCCGTCGAGGTAGAGCTGGTGGGTCTTCGCCATCTGGTCGCGCACCTTGTCGATCTCAAGCTTGTGGGCGGCGAACATCTGCTCCTTATTGGTGAGATTCCTTTCCGCGGCGGTGATTTGCTCCTGAAGCTTCTCCCCGTTGGAAAACAAGTCGCGGATTTCCGCCACGAACACGTCCTCAAGATCGACCATTGGAATCTTGTTATGGCAGGCGGTGCAGATGTACTTCGGTGTGTTGGGGCCGACGTACATTTTCTTGCCGCACTCGCAGTACACCACACCAGCAAAGAGGTGCACCGGCCTGGGGCCTGGGCGCTTTTTGGGGGCGGACTTGCGCTCCTCCATAAGCTGGTTGGCCTCGTTCCACATCGTCTCGCTGATGAGCGGCTCGCAGGGGACGATGCCCCATTCGCTCTCGTCCTTAATCTCGTGCTTCCAGCCTCCGACGCTTCGTAGCACGTTGATCCGGTAAATGCCCTTGGCCGTCCAGTCCGTGATGCAGCGACCCACGGAGGTGTCCGTCCACGGTTTGTTTTGGCGGGTGCGATGCCCCATGGCATTGAGCTCCCTGGCAACGGCCCCCAGGCGCCGATGCTTCATGAACAGTTCATAGATGAGCTTGCGCACGGGTGCTTCCTCAGGCTGCTGCTGAAGCTTCTTGTCCTTCCATACATAGCCGTAGGGCGTCTTGCCGCTCAAAGGCTTGCCAAGCTTGGCGCGGATGGCGACGGAAGACCGGACGCGCTGGGCGATTTCGGCCCGCTCCCATTCGGCCATCGCAGAAATGATCGTGAAAAACAGCATTCCAGCCGGAGTGCTAGTATCGAGGGTTTCCTCCAGGGAAACCAAGTTGGCCCCCTTGCTCTTGAACTTCTCGGCCACTTCCAAAAGCTCCCGCGTGTTGCGGGCCAGCCGGGCAAGCTTGGAAAAAATGAGCGACTTGATATGCCCTCGGTCCAGGTCGCGGAGCATGCGCTTGGCTTCAGGATGATCGAGCACGGCCTTGCCAGAGACACCTGCCAAATCGTAAACTTCACGCACCTCCCAGCCTCGGGCGGCTGCATAATGCCGGGCTCTGGCGAGGTGATGCTCGGGGCTTTCGCCCTGCGCCTGCTGGTCGGTGGAAACTCGAATCCAAATGCCCACCGGGACACTTTGGGCGGCAGAAATCGCGGAAGAAATGGGCGCTGTCATGCGTGACACTCGCACATAGGAGCAAAGATTCAACGAATGGCATAATTAATATTCTTTTGTTGGCTTATTTTCTGACACTTCTTTCTCCTGCGGCAGCTGCATTTCCTTCGCAAGCAGGCGAAAAGCAGCCTCTTCCTTCAAGGCTCGTTCCTCGGGAGTCAGGGCGACGAAGGAGCGCTTCACGCGCCACCCTTTGCGGACATTTTCCTCTGGCGGCGGAGAGGTCGGCGCTTCGGGACTCGGCTGTGGAAGCGCGGCGAGGTAGGAAAAGAAATCCTCAGGTTGAAAATAACGTACCTTGGCAATGTCGGCCGGATCAAAACAACCAAGGATGGCGGCCTCGATCTGAAGCAGCCTGCGCTCACTGGAGGTGATGACCGCGACCACGTCGAATCCTGCCTTGAGGCACTTGCGCACGTTGCCCACCTCGTGGTCGATGGTGGTGGTCACTGAGATTTCGCAGGCAATGCGCAGGTCGGGACGGACCAGTGCCACGTCGATGCTTTCGCGGCTGGCACCCACCTGCATTTCGAGCATCGCCTGGAACCCAAGCTCAACCGCGACTGTACGGATGCGCTCTTGAACAATGCGGTGCTGGAAACCGCCCTTGCCGGGTGCAGGAAGGACGGTTGAGGGCTGGGGATCAGGAGGTGGCTCTGGAATTACCTCCGGCGCGACTTCAGGAGCGGGCTCTTGTGAAGGTACTACTTCTGATACCAGCGTCGTTGGGACGGCTTCAGGACTTGCTGGAACGATAGGCTGGGGAGATGGAGGCAACGATGACGATGCGGGCTTCCGTGCCTTTGGCGGTTCGGGCTCTTTCTCTTCGGCCTCCACCTGACTGAGCAATTCCGCCTCCACCTCGGCCCGGCGACGGGAATACGCCGCATGGGAGGCGGCGGTCGCGAGCGCCCTCTGTTCCTGGGCTGCCGCCCAGTCAACCTCCGCAGGCCAAGGCACCTGCAAATTGAAGTCCCGGTCTGCTCGTTCAACGCGGCAAAGCGCTTCGAAATCGGGCAAACTTTGCAGGTCGCGGGTTTCGAAGTGGGCAAATCCTTCCGCCAGGGCACGGGCATCGGCGTCTCCAACGCGAAACACCACCCGCGTGTGGGAGTTGGCCATCACCGCGCTGGCCACCTCCTTGTCCCTGTCCAACTGCTTGAGCTCTTGGTGCGCCAGCACCAGCCCAAGGCCGTACTTGCGCGCCCCGGACAGCACCTCGGCCAGGGAGGGGGCGATGAAGTGATGAAATTCGTCGATGTAGCAAAAGAACGGCCTGCGCTGCTCCGCAGCAATGCGCGCGCGGCTCATTGCCATCTGCTGCAGCTTGGTCATGATCAGGCTGCCAAGCAGGAAAGCGTTTTCACGGCCGATCTGACCTTGAGACAGTTTCGCAAGAAAGATGCGCCCCTCGTCCATCATCGCGCCGAAATCCAGCCGATTTTGGTTCTGTGCCACCATGTAGCGCACGGGTTTGGGAGAGAGAAAGGTTTCGAGCCGCGTGAGCACAGGCCCGATGCTGCGGCCACCGCCAAGCTGTGGAAAAGTGTGCTGCCAGTAGAAGCGCACATCTGGATCGCTCACGGTGGAGAGGAAGCGGTTGCGCCAGGCCGCGTCGGCCAGGAAACGACGCATGTCGGCCAGCGTCCCGCCCCGCCTGCTTTCGAGAAAGGCGAGCACGGCGTTTTGAAACACCGAGTTCATCTGGTCGCCCCAACTCGTGCTGAGCCGCTGAAAGACGGAAACGAGGTCGCTGGCCAACAGCTGCTTTTCGAAGTCGGAACGTGCCGCCAAAATGTTGAACGGCACCACAAAGCGCTCATCGGCAGGATCAAGCAGCACCACGTCGCAGACTCGTTCGGGCGGGATGATGCCCAGCACCTTATCCACGAGATCACCGTGCGGATCAAGCAGTGCCACGCCTTGGCCGCTTTCGATGTCCTGCCGGATCATTGAGTAAAGCAGCGTGCTCTTCCCCGTACCCGTACCGCCAATGATGTGGCAGTGGCGCAGGCGCTGCTCCTTGCTCAGCCAGACCCGCGCCTCACGGCCTTCATGCTGATTGATGCCCAGGCACACGGCCTCATCTTCCGGCTTGCAGTTCGGCGCCTGCCGTGTGCCACCGTCCAGTCGCGCAAAGTCCGGTGACTGCACCGCTTCAGAAGGCAGATGCACGAAACCGGTGAGTTCATCCAAACTGAGCAGCATGCCGGGACGGCGGCTCCGACGCTGCAAGAGGTCATCCACATGCTCACCAAGCCCATAGCCGTCGTTGTGCAGAGGCACGAGGTCATTGCCGGCTGAATTCGAGAAATGTCTCAAAGCAGCGGCCATTCGCCTCACAATGCGCCAGGCGCTGTCATCGTCGCCGCCGGCGGCGGCAAGACGCACCACCACGCCGAAAAGCGGCCCGGCCAGTTTGTGCCTTGCCGCCTTCGCCAGTTCCGCGCCCTCTTCGAAAAACGGCGTCGCGCCATCCTTGGTGAGGGCATCCATGGTGGCTGCCAACCACGGTTCGGACAGGGGAGTGAAGATGACCTGGTAAAGAGCGAATTCACCACTTTGGAGTTGGGTCAGTGCGCCCCCCAGCGTGACGAACGGATCGTGCTTCACTGCGGCCAGCGGCCACATGAACCAATGACCCAGTGCGAATTCCACCATAGCAGTGGCCGCTTCATCCACCCCCGGCCATATGTCTGCCAGAGCTTGCGGGGAGTCGGACATGCGTGCATCGGGAAAATGCGCCCGCATCTGCCGCTTCAGAATGTCCGCGTCTCCAACATCAGCCGCCCACTGCACCCAGGCCTGCCGGTCGGTGCCAACAATTTCGAATACCAGCGGATGCTGTGGCGGCGTCAGCCCAGTGAACATTTGCGCCATCGCTTCGCGCGAGCTGCGCATGCCCTCCGGCAGGCGCACCTGCAACTCCACCAGTCGAGAATCTTCTTCCAGCCAGTCCGGCTCGATATCTTCCTCTTCATTGTCATCCGGCCTGGCCTGGCTCGCTTCGGCCACAGCTTCGCCACGTATCAATGAGGTGAGCTTGGCGAAAAGCCCGCTGGCGATGGTATGGCGAGCACTATCCCGACCAGAAGACAACTCCTTTAGCCGGTGGCCTGGAAAAGGTGCGAATGGCGGAGCTGGCCACACCGGCCGCTCGAAGCGCAGCACGCCCCGGCCCCGGATTTCCCAGCGCTCGAAGTTTTCCTTCAACCGCTCGTAAACCGATTTCATTTGCGGCTAACTACCACCTGGGAAGTTGCTTGGGCGACAAACTCCCGCACGCGATCCAGAGCTGAAGTTAGCTGGTGGACGTCGCTGATTTCATTGAAGACAACCTCCTTGACTCCGCCTCCCGCCGCAAATTCCTTCACCTTGTCCCGAACCAGGCGATCCACGATTGAAACATACATTCTGCGGGCGTCGTCCCTGTAGTAGCTTTCAGCTCTGAACAGCGCCTCATAAAACGCGCCAATGACAGGCAGCTTCAGGAGAAGGTCGTCCAGGCCGTTCCATGAACGTCCAGCCACCATCATGACCAGCAGCATGGCCAGGGTGGAGCCCAGGGCGATGCTGCCGACAAACTGCCCGAACGCATACACGTAGGCGGCAAACAAGCCAGCCATCAGGCCAAGAAAGACAATGACTTCCCACCACTTCAGGCTGCGAGGCAGGACGGCGCTACGTGAGGAAAACCACCAGCACTTTCCGAATTTAGCCGACACGATGTCAAAGACCAATGTCTCACGTTGTATGCGGAGGTACTCGCGCCGTTGTGACAGCAGGCCACCGTCCCTGAAATGTATCCGCTCCATGGTCAGCTCGGGCACCTCCCATTTGAGCAGTTCATCCTGCACCTCCACGTAAAACTTTTCCGCCTCACTGGTGAAGTCCATGAGAGGAGTGATCCATTGAGCGTAAACGATCGGGCGCTTGCGTAAAAGAAGGCCAAACATGGCAAAAGGAGAGTGAGGAAACCGCTATTTGTGTGTGGTGCGCTGGCGGGAGATTTGCAGGCCGTTGTGGATCTCCACGAGATTCAGGTTCACATCGAACAACCACTCCGACATGCGCCCCGTGACGTTGTCCTTGCTCCTGCTTTTCAACTGATAGGAGGCTGCATAGCCTTTGGGGAGCTTGCTGATCTGGATCGGGTCGATGACGGTTTCTTCAAGCACGGTGTGGGAGGCGTGGTATTTTTGCTCGTCCTGCATAATCCAGCCAGGGGTGACGAGGCCTTTGTCGAAATAGTCCACCTTGATGGCGTAATCGCTGATCATGCCTGCCACGTCTCCGACTCTGGACTTTTGATGATGAATCCGGATGAATGATCTGACCTGCTCTTCGCGAGGGTCGAACGATGCCGGCCATTGGGGCGGTGGCACTGACTGCGCGCCAAGGGGAGATGAGAAGACGGCCCCTTTGGGCATCGCCGCCAGACGTTTCTTTTCCTCTTCTGCCGCTTTCGCCTCGCGCTCCTTCTTCACCTTGGCATCGGCTACCTCCGCCTCGGCACGTTTTGCTTCTTCTTCAGCTTTCACCGCCTCTTCCTGCTTCTTCCTCTCGGCAAGAGTGGGAACTTTGGTGATGTCTTCGGCACCTTGATCAGGTCGTGGCAATGCTGCCCACCAAGCATGGGGTGTACCCAGCGAAAACAGCTCTGGCTGCATTTCCGACCATGCACAAACGTCGCCAATGACATCGCCGTCAGCAATCGGAGCAAATGACCGCCAGACATAAATCGATGCACTGCGGTCTTTCCATTCTTTGAACTTCACTACCGCTTTGACCTGGCCCCGCTGCGGCCCCACGACACGCTGATTGAGCGGGTTGATCATCGGCGCATAGACCACGGCGGCCAGCGTTCCGGCCTTCAGTGCTTTGTCCAACGCCCCGCCACCCGCACCGTCACCCGGTGCGCAAGGCATTGCAAGCGACCATGCCAATGGGGGTGCCGGCGCGATGTCAAAATAGCAAATACGGACGGTATCATTTGCCATGAACAAGGCCTTCGAGCCATCCAGGCAGGGAAAGATTTTGACTGATTCCGTGGCAAGCGGGCCGAAAAGAATGCTCACGTCCCGCTCAGGATCGGACATGGCCAGCACCTGATGGCGTGTCATGCCTAGACCGGTGGCAACCGGGTCCGTGCCCCATATGAAAGGTTTGAAAGCCCACTGCCACCGCGGTGAATCAGACCAGAAGCCGGTCATCTCTCTGGTGATCCTCACCTTCATTTCGGCTGGGGTGTCCTTCCATGTTGCAACTTCCTCGGCGGGATCGATCTCCAGGTCGTCAAGGTTCAGGATGGACGGTCTGTCGTTGGCTGCAAGCATCAGCACCTCGTACTCCTTCCACCAAAGCAACCGTGCTACTGAGGACATCAAGCCCCCTTTGGGCTTTGGAAGCGTGGCAACACCTCCTGTGCCGATTTCCGCAATGGCAAGAGTTGCGTCAGAGCCTGCACTGCAAAAGAACAACCGTTGCGCATTCGGACTGAAAGAAACCAAGTCAACTCTCTGCCCGACTGGAATGGAAGAAAACCCTTGAGGAGCATGCAGGTCATAGATGCGAATCGACCGGCCATCGGCAGTCAGGCAGGCCAGCGAGCGTGCATCGTGTGACAGCGCCCACACACCGGTATTCAATCCATGCAACGGCCATATTTTGGAGAGATGCCATCGGGCCGCCCTGGCGGTGTCAAGCTCGGGCACAGCACTGTAAGCAAACGAATCCACGGCGGGCCGTAGCGAAGCTGGCAAAACTGGTGCGGCTTGTACGATCCGTGAAGGAGGGGGCACCGGCAAAAATACCCCGATCCCAACAATGGCGGCGATGACGCTACGAAGAGCCCACTCGACCGCTGGAGGGAAAGTAAGGGCAGTCGTTTTATCTGTGGGCCGGACAAAGACAACGGCGGCAATGGCGGCACTGATCGTGCCATAAAACACCCCAGGTAGCACAGACAATGCTCCGCCTACAATGGCACGCGACACAAGAAAGGTGCTCCCGGTGCTGCGCCCCATAAAGGCAATCATCGCAGCCGCCACCAGTCCCGCCAGACCGGCAGCCCAGGCCCCTGCACGTGTCGCAAGGGACGGAAGAAGCCCCACGCTGGCGCTGGTTCCACCAGCGACAAAACCAGCGACACTGGCGAGGAAGATGATGCTAGCCAGAATCCAGGCAGGGTTATCAAGAAGCGTTCCCTGTACCGGCCGTGCACCCAGCAAGCAAGCGCCCGCCAGCAGCCCCACTGCCTCGCGGCTTGTGCCAAACACACGGAAAGCATTCATCGCCAAATCGAAGTTTAAGATTGCGTGAAGGCTCTATGAGAACTTCTGCTGCAATGAATGACAAGTCGTTTAAGTAATGAATTTTAATTTTAATGAGAAGGTTAAACGCGGCTCCCGTTACCGCCGAGTAGGACTCGCGACACTCCGGCTGCCAGCGGAATCGGTGCTAAAATGAGCAGCGCCGCTCGGCTTCCGCCAGCAGCTTGGCCGGTGAGGTTTCGAGCGCAACCGCAAGCTTCGCGAGCGTGTCGACGGAGGGAACGCGTGCCCCCTTCTCCACAAATCCGACCATCTGCCTTGTGAGGCTCGAAGCTGAAGCCACTTCGGTCATTGAGAGGCCCACAGCCATACGCTTCTCCAAAAGAAGCGAGGCCAGTGCGTGGCATAGAGACTTGCTTTTTTCAGCTGCGTTCACCAGTAGCCGCACCAAACAAAAATCCGGCTTGCAAAGACACGTAACAATAGTTACGTGTCTTTGCTCACCAATCCCAACGTTCCCTGATATGACCTTCCATCGCCGACTTGGAACCGATCCCCACGCAAGCGGGCGCAAGTCCGTTGCCCTTAATGGCTGCCCTGACTTCTGGGAACTCAGTGACGGCGACATAGCTGTCATCGGAATCGACATCACCCAAGACTGCGTCGGAAAGCTCCCGCCTACCGCAGGCTGCGGCCCCGACGAGCGCGTCATCCGCATTCCCCGGGCCGTGGTGCTCGCAGCCAAGCACGACATCGCATCATTGTGACCTGACGGTGCCATGGTGTACGTGCTATCATTCAACGCATGGAAAACCTCATGCGATGGCTGGTGGAGCATGGCGACGGCATCAAGAGCACGGTGGAAACCCTCGGCGTTGTGGCAGGCCTTGGCTTTACCACTGCCTCATATCGAGCCGATGCGCGTGCAAGACGGGTGAGCAACCTCATGGAGCTGGCGGCCAGCCATCGGGAACTGTGGCTGCAACTGACCGAAAAGCCTGAGCTGGCCCGCGTGCTCCAAGCGAAGCTCGACCTGAAAAACGAACCGCCTTCGCCCGCCGAGGAGCGCTTTATTCATCTCTTGATCACGCACCTCGCGGTGACCTTTGAGGCCATGAAAAACAAAGAGGTGCCCGGCCTGTCCGCCATGGAGGATGATGTGAGAGATTTTTTGACGCTGCCCATTCCCGCGCTGGTATGGCAATGGAGCAGAAAGTTTCAGCAGCCCGATTTCATCGCCTTCGTCGAAAACGCCATCGCAACAACGCCATCGGCCTCAGCTTAGTGATGGCAGCCAACGATAAACCCCGTCCGGCTGAACTCCGGACGGGGTTTGTTCATCATGGTGAGGGCGTCACAGCAATCCGCTTTCTCGAAACGAGAAATGGCGCTGGTGGCCCACGATGACGTGATCACATAGCTCGATTTGAAGAAGGTGACCGGCTTCGCGGATGCGTCGGGTGACGTCGCGATCAGCGGAACTTGGGTCAGTCTCTCCACTTGGATGGTTGTGCATGAGCACGATGGCGTTGGCGGCGGCCAGGATCGCAAGGCGAAAGACTTCGCGCGGGCGAACCAGGGCCTCATTCAAGGTACCGGTCGAGACCAGGTAATGGCCTTTGACCCGCAGCTTGGTGTTGAGCATCAGCACCACAACGGTTTCCACCTCGGCGTTGAAGTGCGCGGTCGTGGCGATGTGTTGTCGCCAATAAACAGCGGCCTTGCCGGGCTCGTCGATCATGATCATTGACTCAGGGGCGGGACATTCCCGCAAGCTGACCATCTTCCACTCCTGGGGCTCGGACTTTCGCCGGCCTTTCGGGGATGGAGAGGAATAGCACTTGAACAATTCGAGTTGTACCACATCACTCTCAATTGCCGTCCGCCTGTTAGCGCAGGTTGCTTCGGGTGTGACACTCTCGCGCTTGAAGCGGGACGGCGCCTTGCGTTGGGGCGCGTCGCGAGAGGCTGGCTTTGCAGCCGGTTCAGATTCGTGAGGTAGCTGAATGGTGGTTTCGGAACGATCTGCTTCAGTGATGACGAAGAACTCTTTGCCTGACCTGGAATGGTAGGCGGAAGAGATTCGCCAGCCTCTTTTCAAGGCGCGGTCGTTCCAGTTGCGTTGATCTTTGCAAAGATCGCCCCAGTCACCTTTGGCATGACGCCGCAGGCTGCGGGCAATCTCGAACAGGGTGAGTGCCGCCAGGGCGCTCGCTGTGACGTGGATCATCCCAAGAGGGAAGCATGCCACCGCAGGACGGATGGGAAGCATGAGCGTCAGTACTCAGAAGGCAATAGCACGGTGGTCACGGAGCGGTCTGCTTCCGTGATGATCCAGAACTTCGTTTCGTCCGCCGTCTTGTAGGCGGAGAACAGCCTGAACCCATGCTGAAGGGCTTCCTCGTTGCTCTGCTTGTCTTCGACATCCAGGTCGCCCCAGTCACCACGCGCATGCCTTGAGAGCCCGGAAAGGATCTCGGCATTGGGGATGGCTGCCAGGGCACCGGGAGTGGCGACAAGCTGCCCCATTGGGAAACGGGGAGCATTGGCAAGGCCGTAGCTCATAGGGAATGGTCGTGGAAGGTGGCGGCGATGCCGTCAAGGTCGTCGCCCAGCATGTCCTCGATGGAGTGCTTCAAGCCCAGCTTTTCAGCGTCGGGTGAAGCGTCCTGAGGGCATCCGGGGCAGCGAACCACATGCATCAAGGTTCTGCCGAATTCGAAGCCAGCGGCTTTGAAGGCGGCCCGGTAGGTGGGCGTCAGCTTCTCCTCAGCGGGAAGCTGCTGCCAAGCCTCGATGACGGAGTCATCAAGACCAGTTTCGTGAATCGCGTCTTCGGCGAGATGGAAATGATCCCAGGGCTCGCCACAGGTGGTGCAGTGCACGTCCATAGGAGAGTGGGATGAGATCAGTCCAGCAGCGCATGAAGCTCGCTTTCCGAGAGGTGATCAGGCTGCGCCCCTTCACGAGGAAGGGACACCACGCGCACAAAGGCGCGTTGCGCCAGGCGTTGAAGCGCCTTCTCACGCCCAGCTCGTCCGGCATTGTCTTCGTCGAACATCAAAATGATGCCGGGCCGGTCAGCGGAGGCTTCCAGTAACAGGGTTTCCTGCTGGCTGGAAAGTGAGCTGCCCATGATGGAGACCACGCGGTGGAAGCCGTGTTGCCAGAGCTTCATGACATCGAAGAAGCCTTCGACGACAACCAGCGGCAGGCCCTGCTGCTCAGCGAGAGCGCGGTCGAGGTTGAACACCTCAGCGCTTTTTCGGAACCCGTTGGGCAGTTTGTACTTCGGTCGCTCTTCCGGCGGTATGCCGGGCCAGCGGCCGCAGTAGCCGACCAGTTCACCAGCGGGATTGCGAATCGGAATCACGATCCGTCCCGACATGGTGCCCTTGGGACAAAAACCCAGACCAAACTCTGCCACCGTTTCCGGTGCCAGCGACCGCTCATGAAAATAGGCATGATCGGTGGCGAGGTTCCTGAGCTGGAACTTGAGCGGCGGGTTGGAGCCTCCTTCATCGGTCGGTTCATCTTCAGGCTCACTTTGCGGGGGCGCATTTGCGTGCCCGCTCTGGTGGCCGTTGGTGCCTGTGGTGGGCGCGGCACTGATGGTGCGGCGTCCATTGCGAGGCGGGGATGAAGCGGCGGGTGGCGGCTGCTGCTTGTCCAGGTTAAGGTTGAACCACTCGTTGAGCCGGTGGGCTGCTTCGAGCGGCGTGATGCTTTCCATTTTGGCGACAAAGTCGAGGACGTTGCCGCCGCACTGGCACTCGCTGAAGCAGTTCCAGCAGTTCTTCGAAACGCTGACCTTGAACTGGTCAGGGCTCGAACCTTTGTGAATAGGGCAGCTACCTTCGTAGCTGTCCCCGTTGTGTGTTGAGCGCATCCCGGCCAGCAGGCCATAGCGTTCCAGCACCTGAGTCATCGAGACGGCGGATTTCACCGCCCCGAAGTCAATGTATTTTGCCATGTGTGAATGAGCAATGCTTGGTGTTTGCGGGATGTCTGCGTTGTGCAAACACCTCCATTGCTCATGGTATCAAGTCACCCGGGCCGCCGGCAGTTGACGGGGACGTTCATTTGTGGTGCAACGAGCTTCGTCTTCGCAGGGCAGGCAATCTTGAACAAACTCCTGGGAAGGCCGGCCGTCACCATCGCTTCAATGAGGCGGTTTAACCGGCTTTCGGAATCGGACGCGATAAGCACAAAGCAGTTCGGCGGGAACGTCCCACTGCGTAGGTTGAGCAGCTGATAGGCCTGAAGTTTTCGCAGCATGGACGGCTTGTCGTCGCTGGCAGTGATGGGCAGGGAAGGCCGGTCAATCAAAGCCAAATAATGCAGGCGACTCGAACTTCCGTCCCGTTGCTTGCAGTCGAAGGCAAACACCTTGTCAGGCACAATGCGCAAGGTCTTGCCGTTGCAAAGGCTCGCCGACCAACGAAAGGGCTGGCCAGGGGAGCTGGCCAGGTCGGCGTCATTCAAGAGGCGTTTATGGCGGGACTGCTCATGCTCCATGTAGACCATCAGGTCGCTGGTCATCAGCGTTCGGTGCAGCCATTCAACGCCCGGCTGAAACCTGCAGCCTTCCGTACCGTCCGCCGCAGTGCCGCGAATGGACGAAAGACCGCGTGGCTGGAGCCAGCACACGCAGCCTCCAAGAGCACCTTTTTCCTCGCGGATGCGCATGCACTGCAGGTACCGGTGAATCTGGAGCAGCTTCAAGCGAGCCGCCACGCGCCGCCGGTCTTCTTTCAAGAGGCGCATGATCCAGGGTAGTCGGATGACCTTGTGTTTGGCAATCAGCTTCAATACTTGCACGTCCAGCCGATTGGGATGGAAGGCATTCGTGGATTGTACATGCCTTCGATGTTCGCTCGTCATGTCCTTGATTGTATCACACCGCCACTACCGGCCTTGAAAGCTGGTTGGGGCAACATGGTGTCCATTCCTCGCACGCTTCGCCATGGATGAGCCAACAGGTCGGGAACATCGGTGAGTGAGGAAACATCGGCGAACAGGAAGAGGCCGCGGCCCTGCTTCAACCGGGTGCAGGCCTGGCGAATGTGGTCCGCCCGGCTGGTGCTGCTTGTGACCATGAGCACCCGAAAACGCTCAAAGCCCAGTTTGGAACGGTGCAGGTTCTGCGACCACGAGCGTTCGTAGGCCAGCAGCTTGCGGAACACCGAGCTTTGATCCAAGCCTTGCCGGGTCACTGGCATGGTGGCTCGATCCGCTTCCAGGAAGTACCAAGCCTGCTGTTCGTTGCCTCCCTCAGTGGTATAGGCCAAGCCAAACACGCGGTCGGGAATCACCCCCAGCCGATGACTCGCGTCCAAATTGACCAACCAGCCAAAGGGTTCGCGGTGGTGCTTGCGGTCAGGGCGAGGGGGCAGGTCGGCGGAAGACAGCAGCCGAACACCAGGCGTGTTCCGGCAAGCCTGCTCAATCAGCACCATGAAATCCGAAATAATGAGGGCGTGCTTCAGGAAGACCCGGCCCACGCCTTTGTTTTTGGCCGACCATCCCATGGTGTGGAACGGCATGTCCAGGTCGTGGCGCAGGCGGCCTGCGCCGCGGCTACCGAGTCCATAGACCATGGGGCGTGAACCACCCTCGTGGTAGTAGTCGAGCTGCGCCTTGGGCCGTTCCAAGTAGCCGTGGTGGTACAGTACCTGCAACCGCCGCAGCACCTGCTGCCGGCTGCCTTTGGCCAAGTCCACGATGTGGGAGGAACGCAAAAAGCGATGCCGTGCCACCAGTTCCAGGATTTCGAGGTCACGCGGAGTGAACTGCAACGGCCGCGATCCTGCCTTGGCTCGCTGGAATCGCGGAAGCCGAGATGATCCATCATTCTTTGCGCTCATTTCGAAAACCGGCCGCGAGGAGCCGAATCCCATCGACCATTGAGCAACCAACGCTCGATCTTCCCCTCGACCTGGGAACGCGACACAGCAAAACGTTCGCGTGACCTGGCGATGAGCTTTTCCTTGCGTCCCTGATGCGTCGCCAGCGGAGGGCAGGTTGTCACCCGCATCGCCGAGGTTGGCGAGCCGTATTGATGCAGCCGCACAAAGGTCTGGTACTGCGGCAGATCGACAAACTGATCCGCATTGAAATCGCCGCCATACTCGTTATGCAGGATCACGCTGTCATTGTGGCCCACGCGGAAGGAGATGAGCGAGCCCACGTTACCGAACACGCTTTGCCGCACGGAATCGGAAAGCTGTTCGGTGAATTGATGCGCCAGCGTGAGGCAAAGACGGTACTTGCGCGCCTCCGACAGCACCGAAGTGAAAGCCTCGGTCACGAAGTTCTGAAACTCGTCGATGAAGAGGTGAAAGTCCCGACGTTCGGCCTCAGGCTTGTTCGCACGAGCCATGGCGGAAAGCTGGAACTGGCTCACCAGCAGGGAGCCCAGCAAGCCCGCCTTGTCATGCCCGAGCCGGCCCTTGGAAAGGTTGGCGATAAAGATGCGCTCGTTGTCCATGATGAACGGGATGCTCATGCGATTGCGAACCTGGCCCAGAATGTTGCGGATAATGGGGGACTGGATGAACTGCCCAAGCTTGTTCTGGATCGGCGCGATGGCCTCGCGCCGGAAGCGCGGGTCGTAGCTTTCAAATTCCACCTCCCAGAACTCGCGGATGAACGGATCGCGCACATGCTTGATCACCCAGCGGCGGTAGCTGTCATCAGTCAGCAGCCGGTTGATGCCCAGCAGGGTGGTGTTCTGGCAGTCAGCCAAGGCGGCGAGAGCGTTGTGAAAGATGTACTCCATACGCGGTCCCCAGGATTCCGGCCAGATGTTGCGGAAGGCTCCAACGATGCCAGAGGCCACAAGGTGCCGCTCGTCTTTCGTCAGGTTGGCCAGGAGGTTCAGCGAAACCGGGAACTCAGTGTCACCTGGGTTGAAGTAGCAAAGGTGGTCAGCGCGCTCCGGCGGAAGGTGGTCGAGCAACGCTTCGGCAAGATCGCCGTGGGGATCGATCACCCCCACCCCATGGCCAAGCGCGATGTGCTGAAGGATCAGGTTGCGCAGCAGGGTGCTCTTGCCCGAGCCGGTCTTGCCCACGATGTAACAGTGGTGGCGTGCGTCTTCACTACGCAGGCCCACCATCGTGGTGCCTCCGCCCCAGGTCTCTCGCTCGCCAATGTAAATGAAGCTGCTGTCGCTCATACGTCAGAGCCAGCCGCGACTCCGTAGCGCAGGTGACGCCGTCCTCCTCGTCCAAAAGCAGGGCGGTGCTCGTCCGGGCATGAACAACACGGCAAACGCGTATGTGGGGCGAGCCGGTAGGGTAATCGGCGGCTGGCTGCGAAGTCTGAACCAGTGGTTGATATTGTATCAGAAAATCGTCCGCACGGCTTGTGAGTTGCCTCCATCTGGCCGTAGCCTGCTCTCCGCCTCTATGAGCGAAGGGGAGGGCAGCCAGGAGGTCAGGCGCTTTTTCCAAAGTGTGTGCTTCACGGTGGCCACCGCGCCAGTCGTCCGCCCGCCGCCTGGGGCAGCGGCGGTTCGCCCTCATGGACGAGCCGTGCGGGCTTCGCTTCGTTCGATGTCCAGTGGCGAGCCCGTGTGTCCGATAGAGTCCGTGCGTGTGTGAGCCATTCGTCCCCCCCGCACGTGTGAGGGCGAAGGGCGTTCGCTTCGCGACGCCCGCAGCGGCCGACTTCGCGCTTTTTGGTGGTCGCTCTGACGGTTAGTCTAAGAAGCCACCCGGTAGCCGGAGGAAAAAGCGCGAAGTCGGGCGCTTAGCCCGAGCACGTGCGGGGAACCCGTACCGCGTCGTTAAGCCGCGAAACAGTCAGCGCGTGATCTCCGCGCCCCTACATACCATGTATGTAGAGGTGGTAGTCCTTCTGGGGGCTGGCGATTAATGGACTTTGTCCTTTAGAATCGGCAGCTTCATGCAGATTTCTCGGCGGCCTGCATGGCCAGGATGCGCATCACGGTCTCGTTGAATGCCTTCTTAAAGGCATCATCGCCGGCGTAGAGCTTGTAGAGTTCCAGCTCCGATTTGCGCTGCTGGTTCACCGCCAGGTTGATCAGGCCGTCCTGCGCCAGTTTCCGGTTCTGCTCGTCCGGGTTGCTTACCACCTGCTTCTCGTAGTCCGGGTTCTGCTTTACGATCTCGGCGATCTTCATGAACTTTGCCCGTTTCTCTTCCGCCGTCACGCCCCAACCGCTAAACCAGCGCTCGTTGAAGGCGGCGACAATCTCGTCCAGCGGCTCACGTTCCTCCTCGCCCCCGTGGTGGCCGCGCACATTGGGATTTTGAGGTTCAAGAGACGAGGGCGAGGCATCGAGGCCGATGCTCTCGTTCAGCTTGACGCGCTCCAGGGCATAAGTGGAAAGATCCACGCTTTCCAGCAGAGCATCCAGTTCGTCCTTGGCCTTGTCCTTCACTTTCAGCTTCGGAATCAGGAACTTCAGGAACCAGTACAGTTTCTCCCATCCCAGGTTTTCAAACGGAATGATGCAGGCGAGCTGGCCGTAGATCTTCACAAACTGCTTGGCCTTCACCTTGAAGTCGATCTTGTCGTCCTCATCTTCGATGAGGTCAAAGCGGGCCACGCAGTGGTCGATGATCGGGTGCAGCTGTTCGGGCGGTGCTTTTTTGAAGAACAGCTCGTTAAACCGTTCCACATCGTCCTGGTCATACACTTCGGCCTCGTCGAGCTCGTCCTTCGCGTCGTGCAAGACATTGATGTCCGTCGGCTCTATGAGGCTGGTGGCGGTGTAAAAAGGATCGAAGGCATCCTTGATCTCCTGGGCGGTGTTGTAGAAGTCCAGGATGAACGTGTTCTGCTTCGCCATTTTCGGGTTGCAGCGGTTCAGGCGCGACAGCGTCTGCACAGCCAGCACCCCTTGCAGCTTCTTGTCCACGTACATCGTGTGCAGCAACGGCTCGTCGAATCCTGTCAGGAATTTGTTAGCCACCACCAGCAGGCGGTAGGCGGGCGTTTTGAAGAGGCGGCGAATGTCCTTCTCAGGGAAGCCGTTGAGGCTGTCCTCCGTGTGTTCGATGCCATCCACCACCTTTTTGCCGGAAAATGCGATGATGGGCTTGAAGCCGGCGTTCGCCTTCGTCAGCTCCTGCCGGATCGCCAGGAAGTAGCGGATGGCGCACTCGATGTTGCGCGTCACCACCATGCCGCGGGCCTGGCCTTTGAGCAGCTTGGGCTTCACCACATGATCCAGGAAGTGGCCCACCATGAGTGCGGCCTTGGTGCCAATGGTCTGCTTGTGGGCCTCCACATAGGCCCGCAGCTTCTTCTGCGCCTTGGCGCTTTCGAACCGCGGATTGTCCTCAATGGACTTTTGCACCTCGTAGTAGCTCTTGTAGGTCGTGTAATTGGCCAGCACATCCAGGATGAAATCCTCCTCGATGGCCTGCTTCATGGAATACAGATCATGGGGCTCAAAGCCGCCGCTGGCGTTCCGCTGGCCAAACTTCTCCAAGGTGGCCGGCTTGGGCGTGGCGGTGAAGGCGAAGAAGGAGGCGTTCCTGCCCATCTTGCGCTTGCCCATGGCCGAGAGCATCAGGTCCTGCCAGTCCTCCGGCGCCTCGTCATCACTGGCGCCGATGGCCTGGTTCAGCTTGTCGGCCGCCACGCCGCCCTGCGTGCTGTGCGCCTCGTCGATGATCACCGCGAAGCGCCGCTCGCTCATGTCGGCGATGCCGTCCACGATGAAGGGAAACTTCTGGATGGTGGTGGTGATGAGCTTCTTGCCCCGCTCCAAATGGCTCCGCAGGTCGGCAGCACTTTCGGCGTGGGCGAGGAGGCTCTTCACCTCGGAGAACTGCTTGATGTTGTCGTCGATCTGCTTGTCCAGCACGCGACGGTCCGTCACCACGATCACCGAGTCAAAGAGGTTCGTCTGTCCCGTGCTGTCGTAGAGTTCGATGAGCTGGTAGGCCAGCCAGGTGATGCTGTGGCTTTTGCCAGAGCCCGCGCTGTGCTGGACAAGGTAGCGGCCGCCCACGCCTTCCTGCCGCACCGTGCGCAGCAGCTTGCGCACCACCTGCAGCTGGTGGTAGCGGGGAAAGTAGAGGATGGTGGTGGTCTTCTTTGTCTCCTTGTCCACTTCCTCCACCACCTTGGCGAAGTGCTCGATGATGTTGCACAAGCTGTGCCGTGTCAGGATGTCCTGCCACAGGTAGGCGGATTTCAGGCCGTACGGATTCGGCGGGTTGCCTTTGCCCGCGCCGTTGGGCTGGCCTTGGTTGAAGGGTAGGAAGTAGGTGCCCGGCCCGTCCACCTTCGTCGTCATCCACACCTCGTCCGGGTCTACGGCGAAGTGCACCAGGCAGCGGCGGAAGTGAAAGAGCGTCTCGCCCGGGTCGCGATCCTCCCGGTACTGCTTCTTCGCGTGGTTCACGTTCTGGCCCGTCCACGGGTTCTTCAGCTCCAGCGTCGCAATTGCCAGGCCGTTGACGAAGAGCACCATGTCCACCGACTTCAGCGGATCGGCCACGGAGTAATGCACCTGGCGGGTGAGGGAGAAGAGGTTGCTGTCGAACTTCGCCTTCACCTCCGGGTTCAGGTCATTGTAGGGCAGGCGGTACAGCAGGTCCAGGTGCGCGTTGTCCACCGCCAGCCCCTTCTTCAGCAGGGTGAGGATGCCCTCCTGCTTCAGCTTGCGATGCAGCCGCTCCAGCACCTGCCGCTTCCAGTCCGGCTTGTGATGCAGCTTCGCCAGCTCCTTCGCCTGCGTGCTTTCCAGGAACTGCCAGAACATCGCCTCATCTACCGCGAACTCCGCGCTGAAATCCGTCGGCCTGCCGCGCTTCCAGCCGTTGCTGTTGTAGTCGTGCGGCGGAGCCTTGATTGTCACACCGTCGTTCGCCACCTCCGCCGCCGCCCCCGTCAGCGAGCGCTCAATGCAGGCTTCCAGGGCGGCTTCGTTGGTTTGGGAGGGCATGGCTACTTCAGCAAATGTCGCAGTCGATCCAGCAGCAGGGCAGCGGAGGCGCAATGCTTTGCCACTTCGTCGGGACGAATTTTAGCGAGAAGCTTGAATCCCGCATCTCCTTTCGCTTTCTCGGTGTAGGGCTTCTCGTGGTCAGCTGTCGCCTTTTCGAGAGCGCCCAAGATGGTTTTTTTGGGCACCTTTTCCAGGTTTGGCCAGGCTTTGAGATGTTTCTCGATGAGCTTCGGGAAGAAAGCCTTCAAGGCAGCGCGATCCGCCACAAACCAGGTTTCCACACAGCAGATCATCAAAAAAGCGTCTTTAGCCCCGGCTTTGGCAGGCTTGCTCCACTTGTCGCGCGCGTTCAGATGCGCCCACGCGTCATGCCCTGCGGCAACCAAGTCCTCACTGTCCACCAATAGCACCGGCAGTACATCAGCAACCGGGGCACGCAGGGCGTTGCAGTAGGCGTCGAAGGCCTCATTGCGACTACTGCCTCGGAACGTGGCGGGCATTCGCTTCAATCCCGCCTTTTCAAAAAATGCCCGCCACCCCGCTCGGAACTCCAAATCCTGCTTCTGCGACTTCCCACCTCCTTCGATGTAGAGTTTGATGTTCACCAGCGGTTCCCTCCCAGCTCGCCTTTGCTCCACAATTCACCCAGCGAAAAATCTTCAAGCCAGACTTTCATTCGTTTGCCATCTAGCCGCTGAAACACCGACTCACCCTCCTGCTTGTCGCACACTATGATGCTTTCAGGGTCGTCCCCGAGATAGTCCACCAGCAGGCGGGAGTGGGTCGTCACCACGATCTGAGTCCGCTCAGAGGCTTCGATGAGAAGGCGGGCGACTTCGCGCGACACATCTGGGTGCAGGCCTAGCTCCGGCTCTTCGATCACGATGAGCGGCGCGGGCGTGGGGCTGAGCAGGATCACCAGCAATGACAGGAAACGCAGCGTGCCATCTGAAAGGCGGCTCGCGGATATTTCAGCGCCTCCTTCCTCTTCAAGGTAAAGCTGAAGGCTGCCTCCCGTCACGGGCTTGGAGTGCACGCCTCGAATGCTTGGGTACAGGGCCTGCATGATGTCCACGATTTTGCGTCGCTCAACTGCCTTCATGGCGGCAACCATCACCGCCAGGTTTTGACCGGCACGCCCAAGCGTGTCCTGCCGGGCGTCCGCACGGGCAGGGCTGTGCACTTGCGAGCTAGGGCCAAAACTCCAGTCGCGATGCATTTGGATACTGGAATACTGGGTCTCCAGATAGCGGAACCACCGGTACATCCCGGGCGCTCGTAACTGGGTCAGGATGGAGGCACCAGGGGTGAGTTCACCATGGTCGATTCGCGAAGTCTCCTCCTTGCCTTCGGGTCCGGTCCTGTCATGCAGGTGAGCCACGAAAGGCTTGTCGCCGTGGTTCATGTGGTAGAACCACCAGGGCACCTTCTCGTCTCCCACAGGTTCAGCCATTGCGATGCTTTCGTCGGCAAGGCGAAGTTCGTTTTTGTGGCCGTAGAACTCCATCCCATGCCGGATGCCGACGTTATCGGGAGCCGCCACCACACATTCGATGCGCGCCGGTAGCGGATTGTTATTGTGGTGCCAGTCACCCTTCCACAGCCATTCATCGATGCCGCCCGCGTCCATCACCGGCCCCGCCAGCGACCGGTTGGGCGAGACACATTCTTTGAAAAGATTGATCACCTCCAGCAGGTTGCTCTTGCCGCTGCCGTTCGGTCCGATCAGGACGTTGAGCTTGCGCATGGGCAGGCTGATGCCTTTGGGTCCAAAGGACAGCAAGCCCGAGGCCTTGATGTGTTTGATCAGCATGGGCGAAAGTTAAGCAGTCGTGAAGGCAATCGCAACGGTGCCGGTGGCCTTTTCTAGATGGTGAGCAAAGTTTGGAGGGGTTTTCGCGTCAGTGCGTCTGCTCCCTCGCTGCCTTTTCCGCTGGTGTTGAATCAAGCTTCAACCCCAGTTCCATCTGCCGCAACGCGATGCTGTGGAGGCGAAGCTTGGGCTTCTTGTAGAGGGAAGTCCGCATCACTTCGGCCCGGACATTCACGTCCTCCGTGTAGAAATCGATGTAGTTTTTGGTGGTCAGTCCTGGGGCAGGCAAGGCATCGAGGTTGTAGGAATCGCCGTCGTGCTTGATTTGCAGCGTCATCTGGTCGCCGCGGGTGGCTTTCAGGCTGGTGATGGTGCCGTGGAGCTCATGCGTTGTCCCGTTTTCAAGATGGGGCAGAATCATGTCCTCGTCGGCGAGGTAGTCCTCCATGTTGGTCTGATCGACCACGGCGGAACGGCTGAAGTCCCTTTTGTCGCTGAGCTCAATGGAGCGTGCCTTGTCTTCGGTCAAGGGTGTCAGAGCCTTCTTGAAACCCTTCTTTTTGACAAGCCTTTGCAGCGCTCTTTGCTTTCGTCGTGAGACCTTCTTGTTTTGAGGGTTTTCACCCTTCTTAAAGAAGCCGGCCCAGGCGAAGAGCTTGATGATCACTCCCGCCCAAAACACGTGCCACAGTGACTTCACCGCCTCGAAGTCCACAGGATTCTGAGCGGCCCAGTCATTGAGGGAACGGTGCGCGCTACCCAGCTCATTGAAATACTCCTCGATCCGGTCCGCTCCGGGAACCTCGGCGAGCCTGATGAACTCCAAGAAACTGTCAACCGAATCAAAAGGCAGGACAGTTGAGCTGTGCCCCCATGAAGACACGATGTCGAAAATGACCGAGCCTTCGCGCAAGGCTGTAACTTCGATTGTCGGCCTGATGGTGATCCCAGCGATCTCGCTGAGGTTCTCCAGAACCGAATGGAAGCCGCTCAAGGATTCGCCAATCTCGGCCAGCGATATCTGCGAGTCTGAGTCGGCATCAGCCCCCTTGTAGCGAATGAAAAGGTTGGGATTCACGGCGGATCAATCTGAACGAAGAGGGCAGTGTAACTGGATGAGGCGTGAACTCGAAGGGTGACGACCTACAGCTCCCGCAGCCGGTCCACGCTCCAGATGTGCTTGATGAGCCTGGAGTACAGCGCCCGGCGTTCGGCCTGCTGGGCTTTGCCAAAGGCGGCGTACGGCTGGAATTCGAAGCCCTGCTCGGTTCGGAACCGGGTGAACCTTGGCGTATGGGTGTATGGCAGGTCCGTAAGCGAGGCCGCCAGCAGGTTCTCCCCTTGGTACTGCGGGCGCTTGTCCGCGTAGGGCTTGTCGTTCAGGCTGGCGTTCTTGCTCTTGGGCAGCAGCACGAGGCCGCCAATGTGATTGCGTTCACGGTAAAACTCGTCCTCGGAAGGAAACTCGGCCTTCATGCTTTCATGGTTGAACGGCCACAGGTGTTCCACCTCGAAGGGGTTTCGCCGGCTGTCGGGCAGCCAGTTGGTGTAGGCGGCAAAGCGGTCCTCCATGTCGCAGGCCTTCTCAATGAAGGCCGTCAGCCGAGCCAGCATGTAATGGATGTAGCGCTTGCTGCTTTGGTTCACGCGGAAGTCCGCGAGTCCTTTCCGGTAGCCTCCCTTGGCGGAATCCAGGGTCACATCGTCTCTTTCAAGGCGGGCGGCCAGCACCTCGATCAGTTCCTCCGGTGACTTGTGCCGCACCTCCTTGATGAGTTGCACCATGTTGTACTGGATGGAGGAGTAGGTGATGCGGATGTAGTTCACCACACGTCGCACCACATAGTGATCCAGGTAGGTGGCTACGATGCGGAACTTTCGATGAACCTCCTCATCGTTGTCGCCCTTCTTGATGGCAGCCAGCAGCACCGGCACCTGCAGGGTCAGCTCGTTGCAGTCGTTGTAAAACACCGGCTCCAGGCCGCGCGTGTAGGTCCGGCAGGCACCGATGATGGTTCGATACTGCCGCGCAAAAAAGGGGATGTCTTCCTCGATCAGCCTCAGGTAGTCCTCCTGCCGGCTCAACCCCATCTCGCTGCGGTGGTCGTTCACCCAGCGATGGAAGGGGCCGCCAATTTTCTCCCAGTCCTCTTCTGCGGCATTAGCTTTCCGTTGACGTGTGTCACGTCCGTACTGCGCGCGCAGCCAGGTTTTCAGGAAGTTGGACTCGATGTCATCATCCTTGCCGCGCCCAAAGTGAGCAAGCTCCTGAATTTCGCCCTTCCATTGGTCATTGGCAGAGGCACGCGCCTCTGAGTCGATAATCCGGCCCAGCAGGTAGGCCTTCAGCATGTCCGTGGGGCTCAGTGGCTTGCCCCTGTCGTTCATCGTTTCGAAGATGGCGTACGCATAGGCGTCATCGTTCGTCGCGATTTCGATCAGGCCCACCTTGCCCAGCAGCCAGTAGCTGAAGTGCTCGATGGCGCTGTCCATTGGATCAGGTTCCTCAGGATCAACGTCGAGCGCTTCGGCAATGTCTCGGTAGCGCATCACCATGTTCACCAGGGACTCGTGCTGATGCTCCGTGTTGAACTCCGTCTGCTCAAAAAGCGCCTTCAGCACCGCTGTGCGTTCAGGTATTTTGAGGTTAAAGGAATACGTGCCGTAATCGTCCGAGAAAATCAGGCTCTCAAGCTTGGAGGTGGCATTGCTGCCCGTCGCCTTCAGCCGGTGGTACAGGTAGATCAGCAGCAGCGTCAGCGAGGTGGTGCGCTGCTGCCCGTCGATCAGAAAGTTCACACCGTCGCGCTTGCTCACGATGATCGAGCCCAGGAAATAGTTTTCGTAGCCGCTCACCGCCTTTGTCTCGTGACCGGGCTGGTAGTGGGAGAGAAACTTCGAAGTCAGGTCGGATACCAGCTCATCCATCTGCTTCTTGTCCCATTTGTACTCGCGCTGGTAGTCATCAATGGAGAATTTCTCATCCTTGAGCAGGTCCTGGACAGTTTTGTAGGTGGGAGTGACGGTTGGCATGTGAGGTCAATTGCTTGTTTGGCACATTGCAGTAAACTCATCCGCGGCCACCTGTTCACGATCCAAATATGATGACGCCTGCATAGCCAGGCGTGGAGTCTTTCCTTCAGGACTCCAATCGACACACTTACCGTTGACGTGTTTACGGACAACTGGAAAACCGGCGCCGAGCGTCATGGAAAACAAGTCAAAAAAGCGGCGTGGCCCCACTCCGAAAAATGGTTCAAATCTGACGCGATCGTCACGGAACACACGGGTACCCAACGCGTCTATTCCCTCATTTTGAGGGTAGCTAATAGTGATCGCATCTGCGTGGAAGTCGAAGGCTTTGCTTTTAAGATACGGCTCGACAAAAACCACTCGCTCGATGCCTGCAGCAATGATGTGTTTTGCGCAGTTGTGGCAGGGAAAGGTGGTACAGTAAATGGTCGCACCTTTGGTGGGGATTCCTTTTCGTGCACAGGCGAGCAATGCCTCCATCTCGGCGTGCACCACTCGGCCGTACTCCGTGAGGCTGCGAATGGGACTGTCACCCAAGACATCCCGAAGGCTTTCGATCAGCTCTGGATCAAATTCCGCCCGTCGCACTTCCTCCACGATCTTGTTGATTAAGGAATCCTGTTCTGAACGGTTTGAGTCGAAACCCCTCATGTAATCACGGCCCTTGGCAGAATCGAGAATCTCGCCGGACTTGGGATTGAAAGAGGGCCAGTAGAGTCCACCACCAGCACTAGGACAGTCATTGGCACCCGTTGACAGTATCTCGCCGTCTCGGGCAACTACTGCGCCGACCTGTCGGGACAAATCGGCTGAGCGAAGCGACGAAGTAAAGGCCAGAAACATTGCATATTCGCCGAATGTGGGGGTCTTGTGAGGGTGACCAAAAATGATGTCGATGAAGCGAAAGATAGAAGCCTCAACACGTTTGCGATTCTGGGAGTGAATGGAATCTGAATTTTCACCTGCCGAGTCGGCAAACGTCAACTGGACGGCGGTGCTCTCCTCGTCGTCACCGCCCCACCCGACAAAAAAGTCTGAGAGGTGGAATGTGTCGTTGACCTGCTGTCCAAACCTTACATCCTCCTTTTTGTCTCGTTTCATCAGGCGCTTGGCGTCCAACGGATTAATTTTCCGAACATTTGTCAAATGAGCAAGGCGCATAACGGGGTGTGCATGCACACCAATTAGATAAAAGCCTCTGGGATAAAGCTCTCGGAGCTTCCGAACTTCATCGGGGTGCTTCAAAGAGTGAACGAGAAATGCTGTGCGAGAGGTAAAGCCAGGCTTTTTTCGCCGACCGGCAATTTCGCATGCGATACCTTTGGCCAGCACATCGGAGCCGTGCGCACGTCTTGCCTCAGTGCCAATGTCCATCATTTTGTCAATTCGCTCGTAGTCGTTGGCAAAGTCGCCGACGGCGGCGGGGTCTAATTTGGTAAGAACATTTCGTGTTAATTTAATGTCCTCTGTCGCGTAGCCAAATAGAGCAAGGCCTCGCTTTACAGCTTCTTCTGCCACAGTGAGATTGACTCCGACCGCTGCAACAAAGGCAATTACCAATTCGTTTCCATCAGTAAGGGTTTCGATGGGTATTGATGAATCGCACACTTCAGGATGGCTTTCGTTGGTCATTGTGCCGATGGAATCAGGCTTTGATTTTCCCGGTCACCGCATGGGCGATGAGGGTGCTGCGCAGGGTTTGGAGGGCGCCGATTTGGTTCTTTGCCTTCTCAGACACGTCCGCAATATTTCGAGACGCCTCATGGAGGAAAGCGACGATACTCGCTTGCTCGGATAAAGGGGGGAGAGGCATCCAGAGGTTTTTCACTACATCTTGAGAGATGTTTTGCATCGAGTCACTCGCACCATTGGCCCCGATTTCGAGTTGAATGCGAGAAAATTTTGCGGTGAACAAACAAACCGCTAATTGCGGCATCAGCTTGTCATTATTGATTCGGCAGCGATAAACTTTATCGCACAGCATCAAAGGCCAAGCTGATTCGGTCGCAATTGCTGCGCTGCCGACCAGTTCACGCGAATTAGCTCGGCTTACCAGGAAGTCTTCCGGGCGGATCCGCAATTGCTCATCCGGCTTAATATTAGTGGGGATAGCCTTATGCTCCTCAGGTCTAAAGATACCTCCATTCACACACCCGACTTTTACAACACCCCATGCGCCTGTTTCGGCCAGCCTGTTATCGCATTGAGGGGACCATCCCTGTTCCAAAGTACTCGCGCAAAACTTGAACCTCACAGCGGTCCAATGTTTCGGAATCGCGCCGATCCAGTGGATGCCGGAGTCTTTGAGTTCAACCTTGGGGTCGAGGCCGCGGGTGACGGCGCGGTTGATGAGGAGGGCCTTTTGCTCGTCCAGAAGCTCGATCTGACGCTGCTTCTTCGCGATCAGGGCATCGATCTGTGCTGTCTTTTCATCCAGCAAAGCGACGATGCGATTTTGTTCAACTCGTGGAGGGCACACGAATTTGAGCCGAAGAAACGAGTGAGGATACAGGCGCAGGCGGCTTGTGGTGATGCCTGTGGAGTTGACGGTGTAGTGTGATCGATAAACGTCGGTGCGAATTAAATGATCAAGGAAGGTCGGATTGAACCGTTCCGGCTTTCTTTGGCGATAGGTGCTGTATGAGGGGCTGACAAGTCCCCGGTAGCGTGACACACCAAGCGCTGCCATCCAGGCCCACATTGTGTTAACGGCAATGTCTCCAATCTCGCAGAGCTTGGAACCCTCGTAACTCTCGGCCATGAACATGGTGATGTTCTTCTCGCTGCGGGGGGTAACACCTGTGAGATGGGAAACGGATAGAAGCTCCTCATCCCCGGTCACACTCCGAGCTTCCGTCTCCACGAAGTAGCGAAGGCCTTTCTCCACCTCCCAATGCGCCGGCACTTCGCCGAGCCATTCCACGCCGGAGTCCTTGTACTTGGGGTATCGGGGGAACTCGCTCATAACTCAGGCCTGGGCGAAGCCGAGGATCTGCTCCAGCAGGCCTTCGGTTTCAGTTTCGAGCTGGCGGATTTCTTTGACCACATCGTCCAGTGGGCGCAGGGGCTGGTGCTGGTAGAAGTACTTGTTGAAGCTGATCTCGCAGCCGATGACGGTCTTGTCCGCATCCACCCAGGCATCGGGGGCGTGGGGCAGGACTTCCTGCTGGAAGTAGGCGACGATGGCTTCTTTCGCGGCCAGCGGGCGGGCGGGCGGCGCGCCGTAGGTCATGGGCACGTTCTCGGTGTCGCGCAGCTCGGAATCGGGCTCGTAGTGATGGGCGGTGCGGCCGTGGATGTGGGAGGTGAAGCAGCGGGCGACCTGGGCATCGAACCCGGGGCCGGCGGGCAGGGTCTCCTCCTCGATCAAGATGGGCCTGGCGGCGGGGTCGCGCCAGGAGACGGCATCGAGGATGGCCTTCACCTCGGCGGGCTTGAGGTCGAGCTTGAGCTTCTTCACCGCCTTGCGCGTGGCATCCGCGAAGACGTTGAAGTCATCGGAAATCACTTCGCCCAGGTGCTCGTGCAGCTTTTCGGCGGCCTCCAGTAGGGCGCGCCGGGTGCTCCAGAAGCCGGGATCGAGCAGCTTCTTCTGGTTTGCCGAAGTGATCTCGATCTGCTCTTTCTCCAACCAGTGCTCGATGGCCTCTTTTTGCGCGGCGAGGAAGCCTGGCTCATACACCCGCGCACCCCATTGCTGCCAGATCCATTCCATCTCGGTGGCCAGGGAAGGGAAGAACCGCAGGGTGGCGATGCGGGCGGCGGTGTACTGGGCGGATTTGCGCAGCGGGCGCTCGACGGTGATCTTCCAGTACCCGAACTCGTGGTTGGGAAAGACCTGGGCTTTCAGCCCGTCCACAGCCGCCTTGCCGGTATCGGCAAGATCAAGGTAGGCCTGGGTGATCTGCTCGATGTGGGCGGCGGTGAAGGCGCAGTTCTTTTCACCGAGGTTCTTGCGCAGCTTTTCATAAAGCTGGGAGGCATCAATGAGCTGCACCTTGCCCTGACGCTGCGCGGCCTTGTGATTGGACAGCACCCAGATGTAGGTGGTGATGCCGGTGTTGTAGAAGATGTTGTTGGGAAGCTGGATGACGGCCTCCAGGTAGTCATTTTCGATGAGCTGGCGGCGGATGTTGCTGGCACCGCCGCCGGCATTGCCGGTGAAGAGGGCGGAGCCGTTGTGGACGGTGGCGATGCGGCTGCCCAGGGGGCTGTCGCTGAGGCGCTTGAGCTTGCTGACCATCTCCATGAGGAAGAGGAGCTGGCCATCATCCACCGCAGGGGCGGCGGCGACGGTCTGGGAACTGCCATGAGCATCGGGCAGGACGACTTCAAAGCGGGAGTCGATGATGACGGTTTCGCTGCCTTTCTTCTCCAGAATCTGGCCCTGGTCGGTCTTCCAGCTCTTGCCATACGGGGGATTGGAGAGCATCAAATCGAAGCGCAGGTGGGCGAACTCGTCGGTGGCGAGGGTGGAGCCGTAGCGGATGTTCTCGGGGTTGTTGCCCTTGATCATCATGTCCGACTTGCAGATGGCGTAGGTCTCCGGGTTCACCTCCTTGCCATACAGGTAGACGGCGGCGGGGGAGCGGATGGGGCCATCCGGGTCGCGAATGTAATCCTGCGCCTCGGTAAGCATGCCGCCGGAGCCGCAGGCGGGATCATAAATGGTGATGACGGGCGGGAGCTGGTCCTTCACCGGCTCGATCAGCAGGTGCACCATGAGCTGGATCACCTCGCGCGGGGTGAAGTGCTCGCCGGCCTCCTCGTTATTCTCTTCGTTGAACTTGCGGATCAGCTCTTCGAAGACATAGCCCATGCCCAGAGTTGTAAGGCGGGGGAGCTTGCGGCCATCGGGCGCGACGGTGTCGTGCGGGCCGAGGTTGATCTCCGGGGCGACGAACTTTTCGAGGACGCCAAAGAGGGCATTGGCCTCGGCCATCTTGCGGATCTGCGTCGGGAGGTCGAACTTGGCAATGATCTCCCGGACGTTGTCGCTGTAGCCATCGAGGTAATGCAGCAGGTTGGTGACGAGCTGGGAAGGATTTCCCAGGAGGGATTTCAGGGTGAACTTCGAGACGTTGTAGAACACCTGACCGGCGGCATCCTTGAGGCCCTCTGGATCAAGGACAGCCATCGTGGCTTCCTCCTTCTGAAAGCGCACCTCCTCCAGCACGGCGGCCTTGGTGTCCTCCAGCAGGCAGTCGATGCGGCGGAGAACGAACATGGGCAGGATCACGTCCCGGTACTTGCCGCGTACGAAGACATCCCGCAGGCAGTCGTCGGCAATGGACCAGATGAAGGAAACAATCTTGTTGTGGGTGCTGTGATCCATGTGGGAGGGGGCAGCATGGAAGCAGAGCGGATTCAACTCAATGCGCAAGGGTATTCTTTCGTAGTGAAGTCACCAGCGTGGGTGAAAAGCCGCTTCAAACTGAGGTAGCACTGAAATTACCGCCCCTTGGAGCTACCCGTGGAAGCCCGGGTGATGACCGCCCCGAGCTCAAGGTCAAGGGCGGCAGCAATGCGCAACAACGTGTCGATGGTGGGCATGCGCTCCTGCTTTTCCACGCGCATGACCATGGTGTGACTGAGGCCGGCCCTGTGTGCGACTTCGTTCTGCGAACGTCCCAGGCGCAGCCTTTCATCGCGGAGGGCATCCACGACGCGGTTGATGATCTGCTGCCTGTGATCAGCGGGGGACACGGGCAGTGTGTAGTGCAGGTACTGCTTGACAGCATTGTGCCCATAGGCACAATGCTGCATGTTCCTTCGTCGCCTTGGCTCTGATCCTCACGCTGGCGGAATGCGCTCCGTCGCACTTAACGGCTGCCCTGACCTCTGGGAGCTTTCTGACGGTGATATCGCCGTCATTGGCATCGACATCACCGAAGCCTGTGCCGGTCTTCTCCCAGAATCCGCCGGATGTGGGCCGGATGAGAGGATTGTGCGCCTTCCTCGACGGGTGGTACTCGCGGCGAAGACTGACATCGCCGGCCTTTGAACAGAAGGTTTGTGACCCGGCACGCCGCATTCATATGCGCCGAGATCAGGGGCAGTGACTCTATAAGCTCATTCTGAACCATCCCAATGTCGTGAACAGTTCACTCGCAATTCGAAAGGTCATTTCCCTCAATTCGCTGATGGCATACCGGCATCCGGGGATGATTGAGAGGCTCGAAGACAAGCTCGGCATCAGCGAGTCTGAGGCAGAGGAGCTGTTCGATGACACAAAGCGATTTCTTTACCTCTGTGCAACCGTAGAGGGGCCGCTGGCTCCATCCGAGCGCATCGACGAGGCCTGGCATCACTTCATCTTGCACACAAAGGACTATGATGCGTTTTGCCGCCGCTATTTCGGCCGCTTCATTCATCATGTGCCGCACAACCGTGCTGAGCGTAGCAAGAAAGATGCTTCCGGCTTTTGCCGAATGCGCTCTGCTGCGCTGGCCGCATTTGGGCAGCCGCTTTCTTCCAATTGGGGCGGCACGCTCCTGAGTGCCGAGGGCTCAAACTGCAAAAACACGGAACCCTGCCAAAACGGCTGCGAAGACTGCGCTCCTGACTGAGGTTTAAATGGTGATAAGCAGCCCGGGGAAAGGGGCATTTTAGACGTGTCGCACAACACATATTTCGCGAAGTGACGCCGATTTCGTGGCTCAACAGAGCCATTTTTTGGTTTGCGACCAGTACCGGCGGCAAGTCTTCAGTCGCCCGAAGTTTCGTTTCAAGCGGACGCACCTCGGAGGTCCTTCGGCACTGGTCTGCCAAGCAGCAACTATAAAAAGGTCGGCATCTTGACCGACCTGCTTTGATGTGGCGTAGTTTCGTACCGGAAAAGGGAGGTCCCTCCCCTCTCAGAACATGTTCCTGGCCTCGCCAACTCGCTTTCGCCAGTAGTGCGGCCGGCGCTTGGCATGGGCGACGGCGAGAATGACGACCTGATCGCGCCAAACCATGTAGGCGATGTAGTATTCGCCAAAACGCGGGGTGAGGTTCACTCGGCGAATGGAGCCGCGCCGGCTGTGATAAAGGTAGGGATTCTCGCAGATGGCGCGGCGGCACTGGAGGTAGCGCAGTTCAAAGGCAAGGACGAGGTCCTTGTCGATAGTGCTGAAGTACTCCAGCCATTCGTCATGCTCCTGCTGGGCGGAGGGGTGAATGCTCCAGTCCATCATGGGAGAGCTGGCCGTTCGAGCCCGAGCCGGGCGAACAACTGCTGGGTGCGATGGTCGGATTCCTCGGCGGAAAGAAGCTGCACCGCTCCGTTTTCAACCTCGGCGGCGCGGGCGTCGATTTCCTCATCCCAGGCGGCTTCAACCGCGGCTGCATCTTCTTCGGGCGGCAGGGGCATCGAGTACTCGTCGCTGAGATCACGAATCAGCACCTTGGCCTCTTCGGGCGCAAGGCTGCGGATCTCCTGCTTGATGTGTTCGATGACAGTCATGTGATGATTATAAGTGAAGGAATAAACCTTGTCGAGGGGGGCGGGGTTCAGTTCAGGCTGTCGTCGTCCCGCACCTGCTGTTCCAGACGACGAAGGGCCGTCAACATTTCCTCCCTCGCCTGCGGGGCACGGCGCGCTTTTAACGAGGCGATGCACGAGCCATGGCGGAGGGTGTGCTGGATGATGGCGGACGTCTTTTTCCTTGGCTCAGCTCTCTCGGGGTGGTCGGCGCGGTAGGCGCTGATCCGGTGGCGGACGCTGCGGGTGTTCTCCCCTGCCAGGGCAGCCTGTACAAGCTCCTCCTGCAAGCCGGGCTCATCCACCTGGGCTATTCTCTGGGCCATTTCGTAGCCGACGTGAACGGCGGGATTTCGCAGGCGGTCTTTGATTCCGTCGGGAAGCTCAAGGAGGCGCAGCGTGCTGCTGAGCCACTGCTCGCTCTTCCCTAGCTGGTGGGCAAGCTCACGCTGCGTGGGCACGGTTCCTTCGTCGAGCAAGGCGCGGAGCGTTTCGGCCAGTTCCAGGGCCGGGAGATTTTCCCGCTGGATGTTGGACACGAGGCTCTTGATGCGGCGGGCGCTGTCGTCCTCGGGATCGCGCACCATGACTTCTACCTGGGTGAGCCCAATGGCGACGGCGGCACGGAAGCGGCGGTGGCCGGTGTGGATCATGTAGTGCTCCCCTATCGGGGTGACGGTGATGGGCTCAATGATGCCGTGCCGGCGCACGGACTCGATCATGTCGTCCATGTTGGTAAAGGTCTTGCGCTCGTTCTCAGGGTCTTCGATGAGCCGGTCGATGGACACGACGAAGCGGCCGGTCCTTGGTAGGTCGCCAAAGAAGCCTGCCTTCACCATGTCGAGCCTGCTTTTGCCTTCGGGTAATTTCATGCGGATAGGGCGGAAACCTCGATGCCGTCGGTTTCAGGGGCTGAACCTGGGGCGTCTTCAGTTTCCGGTTGGGCGCTCGGCCCGTTAACGAATAATTCGCGCACCTCTTCGACGAGGGCGGCCATGTCACGCGCGCCGTTGGAATGGGGGCGGTAATGGAAGATGCTGCCGCCGTTTTCATCCACCTGCGCTAGCCAGCCGCAGGAGCGTATCTCGCTGCGGGCGGGGGTGATGCCATCGGTACTCATGAGCTGGAGCACACGCTTTCGCTGTCCCAGCAGGCGGGTGAGGTTGCTCAGCACATGCAGGAGATGGAAGTCGCCCTCCGGACGAAGCTTGAGCAGGAGCTTGTAAATGCTGGCGTAACTCTTGACGGCCTTGGTGCTTTCGAACGGCACGATGAAGGCGTCGGCGGGATAGATGGCGTTTTCCATGATCGGCGAGATCTGGTTGGGCGAATCGATCACAATGAAGTCAAACCGGTCGGCGATGTGCTCCTCTGCCAGGAGCTGGGTAAGCATCGACTGGTAACCCTCGGTGTGGCTGATTTCGCGGCCAAGGTCTTCCAGGCCATCTGCGCTGGCGACAAAGGAGAGCCGCTCGAAGCCGGAAGGCTGGATGACGTTGCTAAGCGTCTGCCGACGCAACAGCGCGGCGACCAGCGTGCCCTCTGAAGACAGGCCATCTCCCGCTGCGAGCCATTGGGTTACCTGGGCTTGCGGGTCGAGGTCCATGAGCAGCACGCGGTGTCCATAGCGGGCCAAGCCGCTGGCCACGTTCATGGCGATGGTGCTCTTGCCGCATCCGCCCTTGGCATTGATGACGGTGATAATGTTCATGATTGGGGGGTATTAAATCGGTGGCTGTTAATCTCCGCATCCCAGGCCCAGAACTCCGGCAGACCGAAAAACTGCCGGAAGGCATGCAGATGCGCGGCCTCGGTGTCGAAGCTGGCAAGCGCCTTCACCGACCATGGCCTGTGGTCGGCTTGCAGTTTCGCCCGCTCCCTGCTGCGCTCGGCCTCAAAGCGAGCGTAGTCCTCTGGCTGGGAGACCTTCCTCTCGGCCTCCCGCCGTAGCAGCCAGGCAAGCCATTGAGGACGGTACGCCGCCTCATGTTCCTCCCTCGCCTTGGTGGTGAGGGCAAGCAGGGCATGCAGGCGTTCCTTCTCCACCTTCACCAGCAAGGCATCGCCAAGCTGACGGATGGCCAGTTGCAGCGATGGGAACGGATTGCGCTGCTGGCGAGCCTGTTCGCCAAGGGCACGGCCCCACTCGGAGATGCGGCTTTCGTCCCGGCCGGCCCTGAGAAGCCTCCCAACGAAGGCATCGGCGAGCTGGGCTTCACGCGGCGAGGGTTCGTTGACCGGTTCCCCGCGATTGCCGCCGTAGGCCGCGTAAAAGCACCTGGCGAAATCCCAGCCCCTCGTGCCGAAAACTTCAGTCGCCCGAAGTTTTTGCGGCTCGGGCCATCTCTGCTCAATGGCCCTTCGTAGCAGGCCCGCCGGGCTCCTTGCCGGTGCCCGGAGCGGCAGCCAGGCCATTTGCTGTTCGATGACTTCCCGGCTGTGCTCTCGCATCAGCTTGGCAGCAGTCTTGTCGCTAAAGCCCATGTTGACGAGCCTCTGCTGAAGAGCTGTGTCAGCCGCCGGTTGCCTGTTTAAAGTTTCATTTCCTGGTTTCGTTTCAATGTTGGTCTGGTTTTCTGACCGATCCGCTGGTCTGAAAATCTGACTGTTGCTGGTCTGGTTTTCTGACTGTTCCGCCGCTGGTCTGGTTTTCTGACCGATCAGGGAATCAGACCAGCACAAGGCGTACGTTGCGGCTCGGCGTTCGTCGAATCTCGGGCTGAAAACACCCTCTTCTACACGCACGATGTATCGCTTTTCAAGGGCGGTCTGAATTGCCTTGGCCAGTTCGGAACGCCCACCGAATCTCGCGTAGTTCTTGATGTGCTGAAAGGAGAGGGCCACCTGCTGACGGCGGCGGCCATGCCGGGCCTGGAAGCCGATGCTGTGGCGGATGATGGAGCCCACCACTTTGATCACCGACAAAGGCTCATTGGGTACAACGACATCGAAAAACTCGTTGGGGATGTCCGTCCGGTTGCCTTCACCTTCAAAGAAGCCCTGAAACTCCTTGAGCTTGGTGGTGTAGGGTGCCGGGCTCCATCGCAGGCCATAGAGGGCTGGCTGACCAGCCTCGTGCGCGATATGGGGTCGTCCCTGCCGCAAGCATTCGATGAGATTGCCAGCAAGGGCGTCGTCGAGCGCCTGCCGGATCATTTCGCGGCTGATCCCGGCTTCCCGCACCAACTCGCCGTAGGATAATTCGACCTGCTCGTCCCAGGGATTGCCATCGGCGTCGCACCAACCAAGGGTCTTCCGAATAAACAGGGCTACAAGCCGCACCACCCCCCGAGAGTAGTGGGGGACGACTACGTCAAAAAACTGGTTGGGAGTGTAGGTGGTGTTTGAGGTGGGGGGCTTGAAGCCCTGAAACGCCGAAATCCGCCGGATCGGAGGCCGGCTTTGGGAATGGAGCGTCGTACTTTTGGCAGCTTGACGCATGGTTGACGTTAAAGCCGGATAACCGGCTCGACCGGAACGGGCTCGACCATTGCCTGTTGCTCGTGCAGCTGCTTTGCATACCACCGGATCATCGCGTTGATGACGTAGCTGCGGGTGCGTTGCTGCTCGGCAGCGACTCGGTCGACGAACGCGAGAACGTCGCTCTCAAACCTTACGCCAGCCGATATTCTTTGAATCTTTTGCATGAGGAAATTCTACCATGGACCGTGACCGGACTGGTCACGTTGACCTGTGGATAACTTCCAAAACTTCGGGCGACTGAAGTTTTAACACTGTGCCCAAAAAAAATTTGACATGCAAAATGTTGGGCACCACACCGGCCGGGCTAAGTGATTCATCCTTACCCCGAACGCGGCGATCTTCTTCACTGAAGGCCTGGTATGTCTTTCCTGGGTGGCTGCTTGAGCTTGAAGCTGATGTCGCCGCTGCGCTCCAGCCGGGCCTCGTCCACTTCTGCCAGCTCGCTCGCCGAGGTTTTTAGCCGCAGGTCTTCCATCACGTCCGCCCGGCTAAGGTGATGAGCAAGCAGGGTTTCGTCAAAGGGCCGGCCATCGCGGACAATGAGGTTGGCATGGCCCTTGATCAGGCATTCAAAACGAGGCCAGCGGCAGGCGAGCGTGCCCAGCAGGCGGTGCATGCCCACCAGCAAAAAACACGCGCCGATGGTGCTGAAAAGCTTCTCCGAGCCGTTGATCGCCCGTCCCAGGATGGACCCAACTATGAAGATCATCAGCACGTCAAAGGCGGACTTCTTCGCAAAGAACCGCTTATCTGCCACCCGCACGATCACTGCCCCGCTGGCGAACACCACCACGGCGCGCAGCGCGACTTGCCAGAAGGCCAGATCGGCTGCTGCCCGGTCCAATCCCAGGGCCTCGGTGAAGAAATGCGCAGGCATGGAAAGTAATCATCTGGGCGGTGCACCAAAGCATGTTTCATCAAAACACGCTATGTTAAGCTATTCTTTGAAAAGGCGGCTCAGGGCACCGCCCGAGAACGAGCAGTCTTCCGAGCTGCTTTGCGTGCGGTTTTGTGCGCCGGATGGGCTTTCTTGGCCTTGCCACCAATCTTCCCCCCTTTGACTGCCGGGGAATGGTCTTCTTTTTTGCCACGGCCGGAGCCGGACTTCTTGCCGCCCTTGGTGGTTTTGTTCACGGTGGCCCAGGCGCGGCGCTCGGCCTCTTTTTTGGAAGTACCACGCTTCTCGTAGCCTTCCTCGATATGTTCGGCCTGGCGCTTTTGCTTGTCCGTATAGCTGTCCTTGTCTCCGCGTGGCATGGTGTTGTCAGGTTGAAGGTTGCTGTAAAAAGCTGTCGCCTGCGGGAACGCCCGCTGGCAGCTTATCCGGCCATGCGGCCGCAGGTTTCGGCACAGGCGCGGCAGGTCTTGACACATTCCTCCATGTCGCCCACGGCTTCGCAGCTATCCGCGCAGGCGGCACAAATCTCGGCACAGGCGCCGCAGGTTTTAGTGTGAAGATCGCAGTTCATCAGCATGAGCCGCGCGCTGGTCTGGCAGATTTCCACACAAGCCATCATCAGCACGAAATGCTGTGGCTCTGTGTGCTTGCCGCCGGCCTTCAGACAGTGGCTCATGGCCATTTGCAGGCAGGTGCGATGGCATGCAAGGCAGGCCTTGATACACTCTTCCATTGCCGGGTCATTCGCAGTCATAAAAAGGGAAAGGCATGCTTGGTGGTGAAGAGCAGTCAGCCCTGGCCGCCGGGAGCCGCGACCAGGACGGGGAGCGTGCCTAGGCCGCAGCGGCAGCAAGGTTGATGGCCGACTTTGCGAGAGTCGTGAGCTTCTTGTCCGTCGCGGCCTCTTCGTCCAGCGTCTGCTTCAAAAGCTTGGCCCCCGCCTTGTCTCCCAGCAGTTCAGCAAAAGTCACCACGCAGCCGTAACCAGCCATTTCGTAATGCTCCACACGCTGAGCAGCGCAGATCAGGCCGGCATCCCGCACTTCGTCATCGCCTTCTTCTTCAATCATCTCGGCCCCTTCCTCCACCAGGCCTTCCATGGCCTTGCACTTGGGCCCACGGGTGCTTTCGCCGTGGCTTTCGAGGACCGATTCCAGTCTCGCGGCATGTTCGATGGTCTGCTGGAGGTGCTCGTTGAATCCCGCGCTCAGATCGGAGTTCGTGGCCGCCTTGGCCATTTTCGGCAGGGCTTTGATCAATTGCTTCTCAGCACTGTAGAGATCCTTCAACTGGCTGATGTAAAGGTCTTTGAGGGTTTCGAGTTTCATGATGTGGTTTTAATGTTCATTTCGGGATCGAAGCAAGCAAACTTGGCGGATGGGCAATGAGCAAAACTTTGTCTTTTTGGGAGCCATGTCTTTTTCTCGGGAAGGACATAAAATTTCCATGGGCTGAGCAGGATTCTTCGATCCGGTCCACTCCGTCCAAACAATCAGTTGCCTATGACTTGCTTGTTGCACTCCAGCTCCGGCTTCTGCCAAGGCTCCGGCGGGCTGCTCGCCCGTGACTTACATAAGCGTTCTGACGGGCGAAATCATGGCACCTCCCCGGCGTGATATGGCATTCGAGCCATCGGCACGCAGCTCACCCTGATCTTTCCAGGCATGGTAAGCGCAGTGGCCAATGCTTGTGCGAAGATAGTGCACTATGCACAACTCCATCTCGGTCCTTAACAACCTGATTGAAATACTCAAAGACGGGCAGGAGGGATTCAAAGCATCGGCCAATGATGTCGAGTCACCGGAACTCAAGAGAGTGTTCAACGAGTACTCGCTCCAGCGCAGCGGCTTTGCAGGCGAGCTGCAAGCCTTGGTCGTTTCCCTTGGAGAATCCAAGCCTCAAACCGAAGGATCGGTGGCCGGTGCGCTGCACCGGGGCTGGATTAATCTCAAATCAGCTCTGGCGAGCCGGGATGCGCATGCCATCCTTGCGGAATGCGAACGCGGCGAAGACTCCGCCGTCGCCAACTACAGGGAGGCGCTTGAAGATGCAGACCTTCCCTCCAACCTTCGCGCTATTTTGGAGAAGCAACTGGCAGCCGTCAAGGCCGCCCATGACCGTGTACGGATGCTGCGCGACTCTTTGGCACCAAAATAGGCCGCTTCATTCCCTCGTCCTTGTGTATGCCTGAAACCAAGGAACTTGCCCTCAACGGCCTTGGCTGTGTGCGCTTCCTCCTTGTCGAAGCCTCTCGCCGGCGGCTCAGCCCATTGGAGTTGAAGTCATTGGCCTTTACGATGCTGGAGCTGTCCCGCTGTATTGGCCAGGACGAGTTTGCCGCATGTCAGCTTGCATTATTGAACCGGGATATTCGGCAGGAGTTTCTTTGCCAATGGCCCGGTTCGCAGTCACGAAGGACCGACGCACTTCTTACCGCCCATGTATTGGCGGGCCATTTATTGAGCCTCTGACGAATCAAAAAACGCGGAAATAGCAGGGCTTCCTTATCCATCCATGGGCGATCGCATGTGCGAATCGAAGACATGACACAGGTCCGCTTCGCCACGCTGGTCGCCACCTGTGGCAAGCCGGAAGCCCACCTGCTTTGGACCGATCCAGCGAAGGATTCCGGATTTCAAAAAGCGGTGAAGGCCCAGCGGGTGATGACCGTGTTTCAATCGGCGGCGGGCTCAAAGGCGGATCACGGCGAGGTGGGTTTTGTGCCGGGATCGGCGCGCCAGTTCCTGGTGTTCCCCAAGTCCCTGCGCAAAGCTGCCGGCAAGTCGGTCACGGGCATCAAGTATGACCTTTTTGAACCGGCTGAAGACCAGGCTGATGCTGCTCAAACCCGCACGCCGGCAAAGCCCAGGGCCAAAGCTTCCAAGCCTCATCAGCATGCAAGGGCGCGGCCTCCAGCAAAGCCCAAAAAGCCGGATCGGCCGGCAAAGTCTGTGCCTCGTGCAAAGAAAAAGCCCGGTCCCGCGCCGAAATCAAAGATCGTGCCCTTTCCTGCGCCTGAAAAGAAGGACGCCAACGGCGCGGATCAGCGCGCTGTGGGCGCCCTTCAAAAACAGGTGCGTGCCGCCATGAGGGCCCTGGAGCAGGGCAAGGCGGTGGCGGCCTACAATCTCTTGAAGAAGATCGTCGAGCCGTAGGCCCTGCGGCCTGCTACGGGCTGCCGCCGCCGCCGGAGGCACCGTGCACCTGGCCGGTGGCGAAGCTGGACTCCTGCGAGGCAAGCTGCACAAAGAGCGGAGCCATTTCCGCCGGCTGCCCGGCGCGGCCGAGGGAGGTTTTCGCACCGAACTGCGGCAGCTTTTCTTGAGACTGGCCGCCGCTGACTTGCAGCGGGGTCCACACCGGCCCGGGGGCCACGGCGTTTACCCGGATGCCCTTCTCTCCGAGCTGCTTGGACAGGCCCTTGGTGAAGTTGACAATCGCCGCCTTGGTCGTGGCGTAGTCCAGCAGGTTGGGCGATGGATCGTAGGCCTGCTCGGAGCCGGTGTTGATGATGCTCGCGCCCGGTTTCAGGTGCGGCAGGGCCGCCTTGGTGATCCAGAACAGGGCGTAGCAGTTGGTCTTGTACGTCCAGTCCAGCAGTTCCGTGGTGATGTCGAGAATGGACTCCATGGAATGCTGGCGGCCGGCGTTGTTGACCAGGATGTCGAGGCCGCCGAGCTCCTTCACCGCTGTTGCCACAAGCTGGTTGCAAAATTCTTCCGTGCGGATGTCGCCAGGAATCGGGACTGCCTTGCGCCCGGCCTTGCGGATGAGATCGACGACTTCCTGCGCATCCGCTTCCTCCGCAGGCAGGTAGTTGATGGCCACATCCGCACCTTCGCGGGCAAAGGCGATGGCGGCCGCCCGGCCAATGCCTGAATCACCGCCGGTGATGAGCGCCTTGCGTCCCGCGAGCCTGCCGGAGCCTTGATAAGTCTCCTCGCCATGATCAGGCCGGGGTTCCATCTTGCCGGCCAGGCCGGGCCATTCCTGGTGCTGCTTGGGGAACGGCGGGCGTGGGTACTGGTCGGCCGGGTTTTGTACCCTGGCTTGCGGCGGACGCGAGGAACCGCTGTCTTCACTGCTCTTGCCCTGGGCCGCTCCGGCCAGCATGGCGGTGGCTCCCGTGGCCAGGCCGCCGACAAACTGACGGCGGGTAGGCACGGGGTTTGCGGATGCGGGAGGAGATGAATCAGTGTCTGATTTCATGGCTAGGGTTTCTTGGGGTTCTTGAGGGCTGGCTTAGAGCTGAATCATGAAGGAGGTGAGATCCTTCTTCTCCTGGGCGTTGAGCTTGAGCTGAAGCACCAGGTTGAAGAACTCCACGGTGTCCTCCAGTGTGAGACACCGTCCGTCATGCAGGTAGGGAGGGCTTTCCTTGATGCCGCGGAGGGTGAAGGTCTTGATGGGGCCGGTGGAAGACTCCGCAACAAAGCGCTCCAGGTGGAGGTCGTGCATCGCGTTGTCCATGTAGGCGGGCGCGGGGTGGCAGGCGGCGCACTGGGCCTTGCCAAAGAAGAGCGCCTCGCCGCGAATCTCCTCTTCGGTGGCCTTGGAATGGTCCAGCCGGCCGGCGGGGTCAAGCTTCGGTGCAGGCGGGAAGTCGAACATGTTCTGCACCTGCGCCATGTGGCTCACCTGGATGCGGTCCAGGATGTTCATGCCCTTCTTGGCGGCGTGGATCTGATCGCCGTTGAAGTAGGCGGTGCGCTGCTCGAATTCGGTGAAGTCCTCCACCGAGCGCAGGCTGCGCTTGGAACCATGGATTTGCTGGTTGTACAGTCCGCGAAGGCTCACTGTGTCGAGCCGGAAGCGGCGCTGCTGGGGCCGGTCATCGGGATTGAGATGGAACTGGCCGGCGGTGTGACCGTTGACATGACAGTCCAGGCAGGTGACGCCCAGGCTCGGCTCGCGGCTCTTGCGGTCATCCGTGGCATTGAACTCCTCCTGAGGGAAAGGCGTGAGCAGCAGGCGCAGGCCGTCGAGCTGCACGGGCGTGAGGATGTCCTTGAACAGGCGGTAGTAGTTGTTGATCGAGACCACCTCGCCTCGCGAGACATCACCCAGCTCCGGGCGGTTTTGAAGGAAGATGGCGGGCGGAAACTCCGGCAGGAAAGCCTCGGGCAGGTCAAAGTCCACATCATAGCGCTCCAGGCGCGAGAACATGGCGATCTGCATCTGCGGGAAGACCTGGCCGCCGGTAGCCTGCTTGGGATGGGGCAGCGAAGGATAAGGGAAGCTCTTGTTTTTCAAGACCTGCTCCGGCGGCATGTCAGCCAGTTGCTCCCAGGTGACGCCGTTCAGCCTGGCCGTGGGGCCTTGCAGCACGGGCTTGCCGCGAGTCATGGTCAGGCTGCCATGGGGGTGCGGAGTGAGGTCATAGCGGCTTTCCAGCAGCTTTCGCTGGTCATTCATGACCCCGGCCTTGGCGGCGATGTCGGCCTTCATGATTTCCTCCAGCGTCGTCATAGGCACCTTGGCGTTCAGCGGGTCGCGGACAAAGTCGAAGCCGTCCACCTTGCCCTCGCCCGGCTGCTTCGCGAACACTTCCGAAGAGGGCGTCGCGGCCGCACCGGCAAAGTCACCGGAAAGATCGTGCGCGGACTTTTTCTGCTCCGGCCGTCCCTTGTCCAGGTTCAGCGGCGATTGGGCGTCCTGGATGGCATCGTGCTGCGGAGGCGGCAGCCCCTTGTCTGCGCCGTAAGCGGTTAAAGTCATGGCAAGAAGAAGGGTGCATGCAGGCAGCTTCAGACGGTCAGAACATTGCTTGAGCGGGCGGCTCGGAGCGGGCATCGAAGGTGGAGTCATAAGATAAGCGGTTAAGTTGGTTATAGGTTGGGGTGCTTTACGTCAGGGGGACCGATGGGGCCGTTGGTTCAGCTGTGGCAAGAGGCGGAAGCGGGCACTACGGGTGCATCACCACCTTCACGCAGCCGTCCTCTTTTTGGTTGAAGATCTTGTAAGCATGCGGCGCTTCGTCGATGCCCAGCTCGTGGGTGATGATGTCATCCAGCCGCACCTCGCGGCGGGTCAGATGCTCGATCAGCTTGTCGATGTGCCTTTGCACCGGGGCCTGGCCGAAGTGCATGTGGATGCCCTTGTCAAATATCTGGCCAAGGGGGAAGTTGTTATAGGCAGTGCCGTAAACACCCAGCACGCTGACCTGGCCGCCGCGGCGCACGGCGCTGATGGCCAGTTGCAAGGCCTTGAAGGTGCCGCCTTCCATGTGCAAAGCACCGGAGACTTTGTCGCCCAGCGTTCGGTCGGCCTCCATGCCCACCGCATCGATGCAGACATCCGCGCCACGACCGTTGGTAAGTGCGCGCACGGCCTCCACAGCATCCACCTTGCTAAGGTCAATGGTTTCGGACTTGGCGCTGTTGCGCGCCATTTCCAGGCGGTAAGGCTGGAGGTCAATGCCGATCACCCGGCCCGCGCCGCGCAGCCAGGCGGACTTCTGCGCCATGAGGCCCACCGGGCCGCAGCCAAACACGGCGACGGTTTCGCCGCCCTTCAAATCAGCCCAGTCGATGCCGGAGTAACCAGTGGGAAAGATGTCGGTGAGGAACAGCACTTCCGTGTCGCTGAAGCCCTCGGGTACAACGCGAGGGCCAAAGTTCGCATAAGGCACGCGAACATACTCCGCCTGGCCGCCGCTGTAACCGCCGTACAGATCAGTGTAGCCGAAGAGGCCGCCGCCCTTCTGGTCCATCATGCCGCCTTCAGGACCATACTTGCCGGGGTTCGAATGCTCGCAGTGGCCGGGCAGGTCATGGTTGCAGAAGAAGCAGCAGCCGCAAGCAATGGGAAACGGCACCACCACACGGTCACCGGCTTTCACGCGGGTGACACCAACTCCCGCTTCCTCCACAACACCCATGAATTCATGGCCCATGACCAGCGGCTTCTTCTGCGGAAAGAGTCCGTTGTAAATGTGCAGGTCTGAGCCGCAGATGGCCGTGCTGGTGACACGGACGATGACGTCTTCACGGTCTTCGATCTTGGGATCTTCCACGTTATCAACGCGCATGTCCCCCGCCTTGTGAAATACAACAGCTTTCATTGTGTCAAGTCATCGACCGAAGCTTGGAGGGTGCGCCTGAAAATGTTTCCTTCAGGCAGGCAGCTTCCATTTACATGGCAACTGATTGTTAGGCATAACGCCGTTTCCTGTCCAGGCACCTGTGAAGAGCGCGTCGCCTGGAGCCTGTCATTTCTTATGCGGCAGAAATGCCTCCACCGCATCGCGAAACGCCCCGCGGATCATGGAAGGGGCGGCGCTGTCGCGGATCAGGGACTTGGAGAAATTGACGGCCTGCTCAAAGGTGATGTGGGGCGGCAGCGGCGGCACCTCGGGGTCGGTGTGGAATTCGATCACCACCGGCCGGTCAGCGGCAAAGGCCTGGTCGAACGCGGCTGCGATTTGATCGGGCTTGTCCACTTCAATTCCGGCGAGGCCGAGCATGCGTGAGTAAGCGGCAAAGGGAAAGGCCGGCACCTCCTGCGAGCCCTTGAACTTGGGGTCGCCTTCCAGGATGCGCTGCTCCCACGTCACCATGTTAAGGTCACGGTTCGCCAGCACGATGATGACCATGCGCGGATCAGCCCACTCGCGCCAGTAGTGGGCGATGGTGATGAGCTCGTTGATGCCGTTCATGAGCATGGCCCCGTCGCCCACGCATGCAATGGCCACGCGGTCAGGGAAGGCAAACTTGGCGGCGATGGTGTAAGGCACGCCCGGGCCCATGGAAGCGAGGTTGCCGGACAGCGAGGCCATCATGCCTTTGCGGATCTTCAGGTCGCGGGCAAACCAGTTGGCCACGGAGCCGGAGTCGGCGGTGATGATGCAGTTGTCCGGCAGGCGGGGTGACAGTTCCCAGAAGACGCGCTGCGGATTGATGGGGTCCGCCTCGTTCATCGCGCGCGCCTCCAGCACCTTCCACCAGTCCGTGATGCCGGCTTCAATGCTCTTGCGCCACTTGCCATCTGGCTTCGTGTGGAGCAACGGCAGCAGCCGGCGCAGGGTTTCCGCGCTGTCGCCCTGGAGGTTGATTTCCATGGGGTAGCGCAGGGACAGCATGCGCGCCTCCAGGTCGATCTGCACGCCGCGCGCGCCGCCTTCCTTGGGAAGGAACTCGCTGTAGGGAAAGCTGGAGCCGATCATGAGCAGGGTGTCGCATTCCTGCATCAGGTCCCAGCTCGGTTTGGTGCCCAGCAGGCCGATGGCTCCCGTGACAAAGGGCAGGTCGTCTGGCAGCACCGCCTTTCCCAGCAGAGCCTTGGCCACGCCTGCGCCCAATACTTCCGCCACGGCGGCAACTTCCGGTGCCGCGTGAAGGGCTCCGGCTCCCACCAGGATGGCGACCTTCCTGCCCGCGTTCAGGACATCGGCGGCACGGCGCAGGTCCTCCTCGCGTGGCACGACGATGGGCGAGGCATAACCCACGCCGCTGTGGGCGGTACCATGCTTGCGCGGCGGCACGGCCACGGCGGGCATCTCCTGCACATCGTTGGGCAGGATCAGGCAGGTGACGGTGCGGCGGGCCTGGGCGATGCGCATGGCGCGGTCCACCAGGTGTCTCACACCTGCGGGCGCGGTGGCCATAGCGAGATAGTCGCTGGCCACATCCTTGAACAACGACAAGAGGTCCACCTCCTGCTGGTACTCGCTGCCCAGGGCGGAGAGCGCCTGCTGGCCCACAATGGCCAGCACCGGCTGGTGGTCCATCCTTGCATCATAGAGGCCGTTGAGAAGATGGATTGCGCCCGGGCCGGAAGTGGCCACGCAGACGCCCACCTGGCCGGTGAACTTCGCATGCGCGCAGGCCATGAAGGCGGCCATTTCCTCATGGCGCACCTGCACGTATTGAATGTCGTCACCGGCTTTGGCGATGGCACCGATCACGCCGTTGATGCCATCCCCCGGGTAACCATAGATGCGCTTCACTCCCCATTCGACCAGGCGCTGAACGATGAAATCTCCGACAGTGGTGCTCATGTGCAGGCGTTCGCGCAATCAACGGCCTGTGCGTGTATGAGCCCAGGCGCTGACGATAGAGAAGGCCGGGCTTCATGCGGTTTGCGATGTGACTCCGTATGGAATCCAACGACCCGCTTTACTACCAGCCCTTCGCCGCAGTGCCCGCCATCGAGAAACTCGGAAAGGAGCTGTTTGTGAACGTGCCGGATCAGGAGCGCAAGCTTTCCATGGTCGCCGGTGCAGCCCTCATCGTGACCAGCTTCGGCCACAAGCCGCTGGCAGGCCTTCTGCAAGCGCTTGCCGGTGGCGCGCTGATCTACCGTGCGATGACTGGCCATTGCGCTTTGTACGAGGCTTTGAATCGCAAGAGCCGAGCCTAGCTATAACCGAAGGAGGGCGTGAACAAGCTGGCAGACAATGGCTGTGTACGGCCTAAAATCCTCAGGCATGGCAATCCGCGCAGGCATCTCAGGCTGGACTTATCCACCCTGGCGGAACGGCACCTTTTATCCCAAGAAACTGCCCCATTCACAGGAACTGGCGCACGCCTCAAGGCAGGTGCGCACGATTGAGATCAACGGCACCTTTTACTCCCTGCAGCGACCGGAAAGCTTTGCGCACTGGTATGAGGCCACACCCGCCGGTTTTGTCTTTTCGGTCAAGGGCGGCCGGTTCATTACGCACATCCGGAGGCTACGAGACGTGGAAGAGCCGCTGGCAAACTTCTTCGCCTCCGGCGTGCTGGCGCTGAAGCAAAAGCTGGGGCCCATCCTGTGGCAGTTGCCGCCCTCCTTCCGATATGACAAGGAGCGGCTGGAAACCTTCTTTGAACTTCTGCCACATACGATCGAGGCCGCCGCCCGCCTCGCCGCCAGGCATGATGCACACTTGAAACACGCCGCACCGGTCTCCAGCGGCAGTTCACGCAGACGCCTGCGTCATGCGTTGGAGGTGCGCCACGACTCCTTCGTCAACGAGGAGTTCATTGCCCTGCTGCGCAAACACCGCGTGGCCCTGGTGGTGGCCGACACCGCAGGCAAGTGGCCCTTCATGGAGGACGTGACCAGCGACTTTGTCTATTTGCGCCTGCATGGTGACAAAAAGCTGTATGCCAGCGGCTACACCCCTGCCGCGCTGAAAAAATGGGCCGCCAAAGTGAAAGCCTGGGCGCGAGGAACGACGCCCGCCGCCAGCAAGCTCATCGCACCCAAAGCAAGGGAGCGGAAAAGTGGCAGGGATGTGTTCGTGTACTTCGACAATGACGTGAAAGTACATGCGCCCTTCGATGCCATGGCGCTGGCGAAAAAGGTGGGCGGTTGAGAGTCAGACCTGCCGGCAGCATTTATTAACGGTGTTGCTGCTACCGGCTCGCAGCCGGCAGCAGGCCCTTTTCAAGATAGGCTGCGGTGCGGCTTCCCGCTGCGCCAATAATCGTTGCGGGAGGCCCCGCCGCAACGATGAGGCCGCCCTCGTCTCCAGCCCCGGGGCCCATGTCGATAACCCAGTCGCTGGTGGCGGCCACGTGCATGTCGTGCTCCACCACGATCACCGTGTTGCCCGCATCCACCAGGCTGCCGAGCTGCACCAGCAGCTTTTGCACATCCGACGGGTGTAGGCCGGTGGTGGGCTCATCCAGCACATAGAGCGTGCTGCCACGGCTCATGCGTTGCAGCTCCGTAGCGAGCTTAATGCGCTGGGCCTCACCGCCGGAAAGTTCGGTCGCGGGCTGGCCGAGACGCAGGTAACCCAGTCCCACCTGCCGGAGCACATCCAGAGAACGCGCCAGCGCCCGGTCATCAGCGAAGAACTCCCAGGCGGCATCAACGGTAAGGCCCAGCACCTCGGCGATGGACTTGCCCTGGTAGCGCACCTCCAGGGTCTGCTTGTTGAAGCGCGCCCCATGGCAGGCAGGGCAGGGAGTGTAAACACCGGGCAGGAACAGCAGTTCGACAAAGACAAATCCCTCGCCCTCGCAGTTCTCGCACCGGCCTTTGGCCACATTGAATGAGAAGCGGCCCGCATCGTAGTGGCGTTGCCGGGCCAAGGGCGTTTCGGCGAACAGCCGCCGCACTTCATCAAACAAGCCGGTGTAGGTGGCAAGGTTCGAGCGCGGGGTCCGGCCAATGGCTTTCTGGTCCACGCGCACCAGCCGCTTCAGGCTCTCCATGCCGCCCGTGATTGCGCCGCCGAGCGTTGCCACCGCGGCCTCTTCAAGCTCATTGCCGGCTTCTTCATCGACAGGCGGCTCATGGCCGAGGTGGCGTGAGACCAGCTCCACCAGCACCTGGCTGACCAGGCTGGATTTGCCCGAGCCGGACACGCCGGTCACGGTGGTGAAGACGCCCAGGGGAAAATCGACGTCCACGTTTTGCAAATTGTTGCGGGTAACTCCGGAGAGCTTCAGCCACCCGCGCGGTTGCCGTGGCTCACGGCGGTGCTTGTCAGGCTCTCCAAAAAGATAGTGGCTGGTCTGGGAGGCGGTGATGTTTTCCAGGCCGGCGAGGGGGCCGCTGTAGAGGATCTCGCCGCCCTTTTCACCAGCCCCCGGGCCCACATCCACGATCCAGTCCGCGCGGCGGATCACCTCCAGCTCGTGCTCCACGACAAAGAGGGAATTGCCTGCCGCCTTTAATTTATCAAGCGCGTCCAGCAAGGCCTCCGTGTCAGCGGGGTGCAGCCCGGCGGAAGGTTCGTCCAGCACATACACCACACCGAAAAGATTGGAGCGCACCTGGGTGGCCAGCCGCAGCCGCTGCAACTCGCCCGGGGAAAGCGTGGGCGTGGTCCGATCCAATGAAAGATAGCCCAGCCCGAGATCCAGCACCACCGCCACCCGCGTGGCAATGTCCTGGGCGATTCGCCGGGTTACTTCCGCCTTCTCGGGATGCTGGGCCTCCAGCTTGGCCCAGCCCCTGGCGCTGCCTTCGGCATAAGGTCGCACGAGTTGTGCAACGGCCTTCAGCGGCAGCGCGGAAAGCGCGGCAATGTCGTGACCGGCAAAGGTCACCGAAAGGGCTTCCTTGCGCAGCCGCCTGCCGCCGCATGAAGGGCAGTCAGCCGCCACGAGGTAACGTGCCACGCGTTTCTTCATGGAGGCGCTCTCGGTCTTGGCAAAGGTTTCCAGCAAGTACCGGCGCGCGCCGGTGAAGGTGCCCATGTAGCTGGGCGTCTCCTTGTTCTTGATGGCCTGCACAATGCGCGGGTGGTCCCAGCCGCAGTACACCGGCACCTCCGGCCGTTCGTCGGTGAAGAGCAGCCAGTCGCGGTCTTTTTTGGGCAGGTCCTTCCAAGGCTTGTCGAGGTCGTAGCCCAGGGTGTTGATGATGTCGCGCAGGTTCTGCCCATGCCAGGCCGGCGGCCAGGCAGCGATCGCACGCTCGCGCAGGGTCAGGGTTTCATCCGGCACCATGGAGCGTTCCGTGGCATCGTACACCCGGCCCAGCCCATGACACTCCGGGCACGCACCTTCAGGAGTGTTAGGCGAGAAGGATTCCGCGTACAACAGCTCCTGGCCTGCGGGGTAATCGCCAGCCCGGGAATACAGCATGCGCAGGAGGTTGGACAGGGTGGTGACGCTGCCCACGGATGAGCGAGTGGATGCCGTACCACGCTGCTGCTGTAGGGCCACGGCGGGGGGCAGCCCTTCGATTTCATCCACCTCCGGCACGCCCATTTGATGAAACAGGCGGCGCGCATACGGTGCGACGGACTCCAGGTACCGACGCTGCGCCTCCGCATACAAGGTGCTGAAGGCGAGGGAGGACTTGCCGGAGCCGGAAACGCCGGTGAAAACAACCATCGCCTGGCGAGGAATCTCCACGTCCACGTTTTTGAGATTATGCTCACGCGCTCCGCGAACACGGACATAACTGTCTTCGACGCCAGCTGGAAAACCGCTGCCAATGTTCCGGACAGTCCGGGGCAGTTCCGTTAAAAGACCGGCTTTACGTGTCGCCGTCATGGCTTCAAAGGTTTTTTAGGCATTGACGGACCTTCCTGGGTACTGTGCCGTCCAAATTGCTGCCGGCCTTCGTGGCACTTCGCTCGTGATAGACAGCCATGCTCATACGCACTTAGTTCGCCCCGTACCTTTATCGCGCGCCTGGAAATGTGGCCCCGGATAGATACCAGGCTAGAGCCCTCAGTTTTTGAAAGGGGTTTTCATTCCCGAACCATACCACGCCTTTGAAGATCTGTTCAAAAAGGATGAACTTTACAAACAGCCGCCCGCAATTTTCATCAACCGGAGGACACTTCCATCTCGCTCAAAATATCGGATCGCCAGGCGCGAAAGCAGATCCCATCCTGAGTTTCCCGGTACCCTCTTTCCAATAGCCACAACAGGAACAATCTGTTTGTAGTTCGTGACCCTCTTCCTACGACGACTTTTCTCGCAGACCTGCTCCTTACCCTCACAATGTGCGACCTCACTTCACGACACAGCCACCAAAGGTCTTTGCGACAAAGCACGGAAGATCAGTGATGCCAGTTCGCCGGAGAGTCCAGACGTGCCCGTGGCCGTGGATCGGCTGAGGCTTTTGATCAATGGTGCCCGGAGAGGAGATAGATGATAAGCAGAACGGGGAGTGGCACTCCGAGCAGCCACAGGAGCGCCCAGCCGGCTTTGCCTTCGTTGCAATACTTCTTGATATTGGTCTTCATAAGGTCTGTTCTATGCGGTTACCCAGGGATCGTTGCAGGTGCTACGCGTGGATGCGCATCTGCGTCAAATGCCAAACAACCCGTTTCAGACTAGCAGTTTCCTTCCCGCCTCGGTTTAGCTCGGGGTGCCGCAACCCGTTTTATGATTCTGCTTTGGCTAAGCCTCGTTAGGCGCGACGATTCATCAGGCAGTTGCCGTCAGCACGGTTTTGGCGGTCCTACAACCATTCCGACCGTGGGAGACGATGCGAAGATGTCATATCGTGATGTTCTTAATCGGGAACATTGCTCCATCAGCTTCTTCTCATGTCTCTTTCCCTCAAACCGGCAAGCCTCAAACGCTATCGCGATCTCCTGGGCCTGTTCTACAAGTATGGCCGGGGTGACCTGGTGAAGGATGCTCCACTCATTGACGACCCTCTCCCTCACGCTCCGCCAGCCCCTTTGCCTCCTGAGGCCAAGGAGCTGGCAAACGACCTGGAGAAACTCGGGCCTACCTATATCAAGTTGGGCCAATTGATCTCCACCCGTGCGGATTTTATCCCTCCCGCATACATGGAGGCGTTGTCCAGGCTACAAGATCATGTTGAGCCTTTTCCCTTTGAGCAGGTGCAGGCCATTGTCGCCGTGGAGATCGGCGCCCGGTTGACCAAGGCCTTCCTCGAATTCGATCCCAAGCCCTTTGCCGCCGCCTCGCTAGGTCAGGTGCATCGCGCGGTTTTGCGCAGCGGCCAAGCGGTTGTGGTCAAAATCCAGCGGCCTGCCGCCCGCGACACCGTGGGTGAAGACCTCGAAGCCATGGCCGAGCTGGCGGAATTTCTCGATGAACATACCGAGACAGGGAAACGCTACCAGCTTGGAGCGATTGTCGAGGCTTTGAGAAAGTCACTCCTGCAAGAACTCGACTACCGCCTGGAGGCAGCCAACCTCAAGCTGATGCGCGAGAGCCTCAAAGGCTTTGACCGTATTTTGGTGCCGGCTCCGATTGATGACTATTCTTCGGGCCGGGTCCTGACCATGGAATACGTCAGCGGGCAGAAAGTCACCAGCTTCAGCCCACTGGTGCGCATGGACATCGACGGTCCCGGTTTGGCCGAGGAAGTCTTCAGGGCCTATCTTCATCAGATTCTCGTGACCGGCGTGTTTCATGCCGATCCGCATCCGGGCAACGTCTTCCTGACGGATGACCGACGCATCGCGCTGTTGGACCTGGGCATGGTTGGGCGTGTGGGTCCGCGCTTCCAAGACCTCATGCTCAAGCTGTTGCTTGCCATCAGCGAAGGCAAGAGCGACCAGGCTGGCGACATCGCGGAGAAAATGGGCGATGTGAGCGATGACTATGACCGGCTGGAATTTCAGCGCCGCATCGCCGCCCTGGTCACCCAGCAGCAGGGCCAGACTCTGAACAATCTTCAGGTGGGTAAGGTGGTGCTGGAAGTGCAGAAAATTGCCGGCGACTGCCGCCTGCGACTGCCTGCGGAACTGACACTGCTTGGCAAGACCCTTCTCAACCTGGACCTGGTGGGCCGCACCCTTGATCCCGATTTTGATCCCAACGAATCTATTCGTCGCAACGCCGCGCGTATCATGCACGAAAAGACCATGCAGAGCTTGTCCCCAAGCAACCTGATGAGCGCGCTTCTGGAGGGCAAGGAATTCCTGGAAAGGCTGCCTTCACGCTTGAATCAACTGCTGGAGCTTGCCGCCAGCAACAAGCTCAAGATGAAGGTCGAGACTTTCAACGAAACGCTGCTGGTCGCTACCTTCCAGAAGATCGCCAACCGCATCACCCTCGGCCTCATCCTTGCCGCCCTGATCCTCGGGGCTTCCATGCTCATGCGCGTGGAAACGGAGTACCGCATTTTCGGCTACCCAGGTATCGCCATGATCCTGTTTTTCCTGGCCATTCTGGGTGCGCTGGCCCTTGTCGTACAGATTCTTCGCAGCGACCGTTCGCCCGATTAGCAGTGAAGTTTTGGTATAGATGGCAAAGGTCCCTTTGGCGCGCCAACAGCCCCTTGAATGTCGCGAGCGCCTCAATGAGCGCCCTCAAATAAAATCAGGTTGAAAAGCGAGTCGGCCTGTGTGCCGACCGAGGCATCGTTGCCATCTCGGCTGCCATCGATCACTCTCGCTGGCACCAAAAGGAACAAACTGCCAGCAGGTGCGACAGTGTGGTTCATTTCTTTCGCCCGCCTGCTTCATTCCATCAGAACAGCCAAGAGTCTGATACGATCGAAATTCATTGGTGCGTCTTGTAGCTTTCGCGACTTGATCCGGAGTCATTTGGGCTTCCAATAGGAAATCTGGCCGCTTGGCATCTCCCATCCGGCGGTGCGGTCACATCGCACCACTTGTACGCCCCCAACCCGAGCGCACAGCCCTTCGGATACTGGGCGGGGATTTTCAACCGACTGCAGATCCTCACGCCGCCATCCATCAAGCAAAAAAGAAGCAGCCGAAGAGTGCAGTGTCATCGCCGAGGCATGAGAACCGGGCCTTGCCACTCGTCCCACAACCATTGCGTCCAGTCGTGCTCATCCCCGCGAACAAGGCAGCATGAACGACTTCGCCGACCCCAGAAACCTCTACCCACGTCCGCCGTACTCGAACAAGCCTCAGCCGATGCCTGGCTTCGAGACGAGCATGGATCCGACAACCGATCATGGCGAAAAGAGCTACGTTGGAACCGGCAAACTTGAAGGGCGTTCAGCATTGATCACCGGGGCAGACAGCGGCATTGGCCGAGCGGTCGCATTGGCATTTGCCCGCGAAGGTGCCGACATCGTGATCTCCTACCTTTCAGAACACGATGATGCGAATGAAACCGCTCGTCATGTCCGGGAGGCAGGCAGAAGGGCTGTCCTCGTTCCTGGCGATCTGCGAACAAGGGAAGGATGTCAGGCCGTTGCGCAAGAAGCCGTGAAGGGGTTGGCAGGTATCGACATCCTCGTCAACAACGCAGCCTTCCAGAGCACTCATGACGAGCTCAGCGACTTTCCCGACGAAGAGTTCGAAAAGACATTCCAGATCAATGTGTTTGCCCTTTTCCGTCTCAGCAAAGCACTCCTGCCACAGATGAGTGCCGGATCGTCAATAATTAACACAGGTTCCATCCAGTCCTTTGATCCGAGCACCAACCTGCTCGCTTATGCCGCAACCAAAGCCGCCATCGTCAGCCTCACCCGGTCTATGGCTGGAATGGCAATGAAGCATGGCGTAAGAGTTAATGCGGTTGCCCCCGGACCGGTATGGACGCCGTTAATCCCTTCGACCATGCCCCGGGAAAAGGTGAAGAACTTTGGAGCCGACACTATTTTTGGGAGAGCTGCCCAACCAGCCGAAGTGGCCCCTGTCTTTGTGTTTTTGGCGAGCGCGGCAGCCAGTTTCGTCACCGGTGAAGTTTATGGAGTTACAGGCGGCCAGACTCCGATCTAAAGCTCTCGCTCGTTTCCAAGATCTGATTCGCTATTCCCTCAACTGTCGCTCTGCTTCCAGCCAATGGCGAAGATGATTTCCGTCATGGCAACCTTCATCCAGGTATTTGAGGTAGGCCACCGTCTCAATGTCTGCTTGTGATGGAGACGTCGTTGGCTTCGAGCTTCCAGTACCTTGACCAGCCCCCGAAGTGACGAAATTTTCAGCCACTGCGATTGTAGGGCTAGTGGCCTTCTCTTGGGTTGATTTTGCCGTCGTCCGTTTCATCAGCTCAATATCGGATCTGCCTAAGGCTTTGGTTGCCTGTTGAAAACGGGAGGGAAACACCCCTGCCAACCAAACCCCGCACTGGCAAAGAATGGACCGAAATTGATGCATGAGAACGTCATCGCTTCGCCCAGGTTCGGTCCGCAAGAATTCATTCACCACCGTCTGCGAATGGGCATTCACAGCCATTTTAGCCTTCGTGGTCGCTGTGGAGTGGGCTGTGGTTCTACCGCTGGTGTACGCCGTTGTTCGATGACTGTTTGATTCGGAAACGCATTCTCTTTGGTTGTTAGGGGCATGGCCAAGAATCGCGAAGAGGTGATGCGAAATCGGCGGAACAACTGGCATGTGAAACTCACTTACCCGGTCTGCGGACTCCGCTCAGGCTGATCTTGCTTCGATTCAGGGCCGAGCGTTTGCTGGTGTCAACACTCATGCAGGAACTTCGTACCAGGCTTCTCAATTGGCGCACGGCTGGCCAGTGTTGGGGATATTTTTCTAAATGGATGACACTAAGATGTCCGAGAAAATAGCCCCTCTTAACGAAGTGGTAGAAGCGTGTGGTGATTTACCCTACATGCCGCCGAAATAAAAAGTGACAAAGAAGTTGCAGAGACCCTTATTTTTATCAAAATTGGGACCGTGAGCACGAATCACACCCAACAAGCGGCTTCCTCTGACCGGGCAACCCTCTTCGCGGTCGGAGCAGAAGTGATTTTAAATGCGCGCAGGGAGAGGCGGTTTGTCGTCGCGGAAGTGCTTTTACCGGACAAATACTCTGGGCCATTCGCCGAAATCCGATACTTGGTTTCAGCTGTGGACCAGGAAAAAGGTCTGGCAAATGTGCCGCAATCGCTTCTGATCCCTGTAGAATCGGACCAGTCTCACAGCGGCAGCAGGTAGTCTGAAGCCGCCCGCCTTGACTTTTTGTCCTCAACCGCCTGCAGGAGAAGCGACTCGACGGCACTTACGGTGAAGGGCTTGCAAAGGTGATGTTTGAATCCCGCCTCCCGGCAACGTTGTACATCCTTCTTCTCACAAAGACCTGTGACAGCAATGGCATAGAGATCTGGCTTGCATGCCAGCAACCTCTGCACAAGCCAGCAGCCATCTCCATCGGGCAGCCAGACATCTGACAATAGAACATCAAACTGATTTTGTTCGAAAACCTGGAGAGCCCCGGCGCATGTGCCGACGGCCCTGACTGAATAGCCCGATCTTGACAGAAAAAGATTTAAAATGCTACGTGTATCGGCATGATCCTCAACGATTATCATGCTCAGTGTTGGCGGCATTGTTTTCGCTCTACGAACCAGCGATTCTGACGGATCAGAAAAAACCACGAACTGTGCCCGCAGGCCCTCGCGAAGCGCGAAAGCGATCAGGCTCAATCATCTTGGACCGCTTTTAAGGTGTCCACACCGCTCAATAGTCTTTGTGAATCTTGACACAATCTTGGGCTTTGCCATTGTAGACGGCGTGGTCTTACGCCGTCGAAGCAAACCCGCGCTCGTCACCCAATATGCTCCGCCGATACCAGCACTTGGTCAGTGAAGGCATGATCGTCCTCCCCCAATGGATCGAGGGCGTTGGCCAGCTTCACATTGGTCTGCCCCCGAAAGCTGGTGAGCAAACTTCCCTGGTTGCAGTGGAGCAATTCCCTCTCGCCGGTGAAGAAGAGTTTGAAAAGTGCTGCCACCTTTTCAGCGCTTCAATGCAGAAGTTGCAGGATTACTTTCCTTCTCAAGAGCAAGATGGTGAGGAAGAATAAAAGTAGCCCGAAATGTTCTCGTAGTCGAAGTTGTAGGGGGGCGAAGCATCATTAATTCTGGCTTTTTTCGTCCCCATTGGGGGCGCTGGGATGGCGCATAAGGGTTTGATCCCGGTGAACGGCGGCCCGTCGGGCACTTGATGGATTGCGCGGTCTATTCGCGGACATTCTCCAGTGTGACCAGGGGATCCTCATCGGTATCCCGGTAGCGATTCTTTTCCACCCGGTCCCAGGCCGCACGGGATGCCAGCCGTGCTTTCTCCCAATCAAGCCTCGAACCTCCCTTCAATGTCTCCCAGCTAGCACGAAGTTCCGGCTCGGCTTCATCGAAGGAAGCGTGCTTGCTAGAACCATATCCCAGGTAGCCAACTCGGTACGCTGGCGCATAGTCGTTGTAGGTGCCAGCAGGATCCACGTAGCCTTCACCGCTGAAACTAGCGGCCCAGTAGGCATCTTCAGCCGTGGGATCAACTTCTTCGGCCACACTTTTGCCAATCAGCCCACCGACCACCGACCCAATACCCGCTCCTACCGCTGCACCTGCTGGCCCTGCAGCCATGCCAATCACGCCCCCGACAATGCCGCCTCCAGATGCTCCAACGCCTACCCCAAGAGGATGAGCGCCAGGAGCCCCCGATAGTGGATCTTCGTTTCTTGTTTTGGTGGTGGTCGTCGTGCTCATGCAAGAAGTTCGCTTCCGGTTTTCCTGTTGGGCGTATCGTTGTCACAGCGGCCTGGCAATCCAGCTACTGGAGCAACTGTGGAGACAATTGAAGGCGATACAAAACAGGTTTTGTTGAGTAAAACCGCTGATCTTTTGGTTCCAGGCGGAACCGCCAAGGTCCGAAGGCATGTTTTCGGCCCGGAGGTATATGCGCGACGTCCTCACACGCGTGCCAACAATGACCAATCATCAGGTCAAAGATGTGCTGCTGAAGCCTGGGCCAAGGCGTGTAAAGATTCTCCGGCACGCTGCGTACCGTGCGCAAAGCCAACCGTCGTCACTCGGTACTGGCCGTGAAGCTTACTTTAAAAGATCTCAGGGAGGCCGGCGACCAATGTTTTTCTCTACCGCGAGAATGCGTTGCCCTATTTCCGGCGACGCCTGTGGCTACGCGCTTAATGCACACCGCCTCCGTGAAGCATGCCTGGAAGCCCCGGTAAGCGGCCTGCAAACGATCACTTTTTTTCCCAATGATCGCGGTTGATGTCCGGTACTTCGGGCAGTTCGGGAATGCCCGTGACGGCTCCGCCTCCCACTGCCAGCAGAGGGCAAGGCAGTGACCACAACCGTACGCCAGGCACGTCCGCATCAGGCAGGAGCATGGAAACAAAAGCCTCAGGCAAGTCTAAATCCTCGGCGGGCACAGGACGGCTCAACACGAGGCAAGCATGATCGCACAGGGCAAAATGTTTTCTGGCAAAGGCGAACGCTGTTTCCACGGCCGACCCTGGCAAAGGCTCCGCCAATTGAAGAAGCAAAGTTGCGAGCGATCGCGCGTCTGTTCCTTCCCCCTCGGTGGCGTAAAGCCGGCTGAAATAGTAACCCTGGGACATATCGGGAGGGATGAGAGTGAGGTGCGCTGCAAAAACAGCACGGCCCGCTCGGGCGCTGATCCTCGTTCGGGCGGGCCGCTCACTTCAAGGCCAAAATGAAAGCAGAGTCGTTTTATGCGGCAGCCGCCACCTCATTGACTTGACTTCGGCTATGGAGGTGAGTTTTTCATCTGCTGCCGACTCTTCATCAAAGGTGCGCTGCAACAGCTCGACCGCTCTGCTTTCTCCCAACCGTTTAGCCATCGTCTTGGTGGTTCGATAGGCGGCGATTTCAGAATGTTCGACGAGCTGTGCTGCTCCAATCAGGCCCGCATCGCGCACCTCCGGGCTACCACCGGCCTTCACATAAAGGCTGCCTTTGCTGACCAGGTCTTTCATCGCGGCGCAGGTTTCGGTGCCGGGATCTTCTGCCAGTGCGCTGAAGATCTCTTCCATGCGGGCCACGGCCACGCGTTTCTTCCAGATGGCTGGCGAAGGCTTATTCAATTCGGAGGAGCTGGTGCCTCTGCCCTCAGACGCAGGCATCCGACAAGCTGCGTTATAGCGCTATAGTCGCGAAGTTCGTTGAGATAAAGGTCCCGGATGGTGGTGAAGGTGGGCGCAAATAGGCTCATAGGATGGTATCGACGGGCCTCAATTTCCGCTGCACACTCCAGGCAGCGGGGTAAGGTAAAGCCCTGAATTAAAGGTCGGGAGCCAGACAAAAACCTCCTCCTTAACAGCTTGCGTCTCAGGCGGGGATGAGTTCCAGGGTCTCGCGCTGTTTCGCCCACGCATCCCGCAAGCTGCTTAGAGACTCTGTGCCATATATCGACGTGGCACCTTCCCGGCGGGTCGCGGAGTCCAGCATTGCGAGGAGGGCATCAACAGCCTCCGGCATTACGTTCCGGTCATCTGGTGGATTCGACTCCAGAGACGGAGCCCAAAAAAGTTCGGCGAGCGGCGACTTGTGTTCCGCAAGGAATCGATGGGTGGAGAAGAGGAGAAAATTGCTCACGACAGGGAGAGGTAGGGCAAATGTTCTTTTATCATCGTTTCTCGCGTAGGAGCTGGATGCATCACTTAAAGCCTAGGTCCGAATCCTCACTGCCATTTTTTTTGTTTTGCCGCCTTCGTCCCGCGGCTTGGCATGCAGGGGCGTATCATTTTCATGTATTCAAAGTCGCCCGCCCTCTTTTTTCTGCTTCTCGTGTCATTATTCGCCGCGTCCCGCCCTGTTTTCGGGAGGGCCATGGAAAGATTGGAACGCTTCGAAAGCGGCGGCAAATCGGTGAGGGTAGAAACCTTTTATCCTGGAGGGGATGAAAATAAGCTACCTTCACTTGTCATCCTGCATGGATCGACCGGGGTGGAATTTGCCGATCGCTTCATTGCCACGATGGCCGAGGCAATCGCTCAGGAGGGTTTCGTGACCCACCTCGTTTACTACTTCGACCGCACCGGTACAACTTTGGCGGACGACGAAACCATGCATCGCTTCGCCTCGGAGTGGATCAACACTATCGACAACGCGGTGGCCTATATTCACCGGCGGCGGGCGGGCGCAAAGATCGGCATTTTCGGCTATTCCCTGGGCGGCTACCTGGCTGCTGCGGAGAGCGTGGGCAACACCACCGTGAGCGCGGGGGTGGTTCTTGCTGGCGGCCTCGACGAGGCTTCCGCTCCGGTCCTTCGTCAGGCGCCTCCTATGCTTATTCTGCACGGAGAGGCGGACAAAAGGGTGCCTGTCAGTGAAGCCAGAAAGCTGGCGGAAACTTTAAAAGAGGCAGGTCGCGAACCAGAAGTCCACCTCTATCCCTCCGAAGGGCACATCATGTCCCTGGGCAGCTACTTCGACGTGATAAGCCGGAGCGCAAAATTCTTTCATGATCACCTGCAAGCCTCCTCGTAGTGCGAACAGGATCGGACGGGAAGCAATCGTCCTCCCGGTACCCTGTATAAGATCACTCGTCGTCAAGACGCACAACTGACCTCCACCTGCATGACGCTTAAATTGCGATAGACTTGTTCCCTGACCAGCACGGGCCACCACCGATAGAGGTAAATGTCCAGTGGGTGCCACATGGCCACCCACCCAATGATAGCCAGTCCTTGCCGTGCGGTTCCGTGCCAGGTGTCGTCCGTGGCGGGAAGGTAATGGACGAGCAGGTCGCAAAGGACCAGGAAAGAATGCCGATCATGAGGGCTACCGGCTGGCGGCATCTTCCGTCCCGTGCTTGGAGGACGTTGACCAGCTTCGGTTGTACTACGTTCAAGAAGCCGGCAAATTTCAGAAGTCAGTTGGCCGTCCCAGCGGGTCTTGAGTGAGTGGCAACATTTTCAAACTCCGCCGAGATGATTTTGCGAGACATCAGCCGAAACAACGCGACATCGGAAAGAGGAACGGAGAACAAGAACTGCTGCACGTGAACAGCCTGCCCGTTTCCGCCGCCACTTGCTTCGCTGAAGCTTTGCAGTTCCCGGCCATCTTTGGCCATCGCTATGGCACCGAACTGCCGTTCGGTGTCCTGGTTCATGTCCACGGAGATGGCCAGAAATGCTTTGTCCTCCAGGTCCTGGCCGATAGCGCTAAACTGGCTGCCGTTACCGAGGGCGATGGTGCCCTGATCGTCGGGCTTGAATTCATGGACCGCTTGCCAGGCACCCAGCGAATATTTGAGCCGCACGGTAATGGTTGGCGGAAGCTCTGCCCCGTGCCCGACGCTGGTCGTGTAAAACAGCCAGCCTAAATGATCAGTCAGCGGATCTGCCGCGCGGGCACTTGAGTCTTCCGCCGCCATGGGTTTCAAGCGATGGCAAGCGGCATCGTACAGCGTCACTTCACGAAAGCACCGGTCTTCGAGCAAGGGGTGTGAAAACCAGAGGTGCAGAAACCTGGGCCTTTTATCTGCTGGCAAACCGCTGAAGTCATAGAAGCCCGGGCGGATCAGCCCCAGCAGGTGCAAATCCTCCGCTGATTCTGCCCTTGATCCATCAGGATGAAAGGCGCCGCCAGGTTTATCTGCCGATTGCGCCGCCCACTCGTCATGCCAGGCAAGAAAGCGAAGTTTAGGCTGAAGGGCTTCGTCGTGAGATGCTTTGGGAGGTACGGCAGGTTGAGGCGCGTGGCTCGCGGCATTGCGTTGCGGTCCGAAGTTGGATGTGCCGCCCTGTGCCTCTTTGGCTGACGGCGCACTGGCATCATCAATCTTCCTGGCGGGGCCTTCCATCTTGGCGGCCGCGATTTGCCATTCGGTGGAATTCACCAGGCCGACGGTGGTTCTGTTGTCGATCTGCAACGACACGCCGCGAAACTCCACCCACTCGTACTTTCGCTTCTGAAGTTGGAACTCCCTGATGCGGGAATAATCCGCCGCAGGGATCGAGGAAATACTGTGATTCAGACCACCAGTGCGTTGCACATTTCCCTGAAGGGGTACGGCCTTGCCATCACCATCTACGTGAACTAGGCGTGTTTCAAAATCCTCCCGCCGCGAGTAATGCAGCGCTAGAACGGTATCCGCGCCGTTGCCTCCGTTCATCTCGGCACCAGCTTCCCAAATTCCATCCTCCTCTGAGGTTTGTACGCCTGCCATGGGTGTCTGCGCGGCGGGTTTGTTGAACTGCAACGCTGTCTGCCATTCACCATCGGCCACTCCCACCTTGATGTTTACGGCCTTTGCACCGGGCGGACAGGCAAGTGCCTGGGTATAGGTCATCGCGGTTTTTTTCCGGTCCTGCCAGTTCCAAACCGAGCCCATGCCGGTAACTCCAGACTCTTGGTCAAAACGTAGCACCGGTTCCGATGGTGATCCGGTATGGGTGGTGATGCGGAAGGCGATTTCCTTGGTGACCTTTCCCGCCGCCGTGTTGCTTCCACCCAGGCTGGGAAACCGTTCACTGGCGGCAAACCCGTCGGCAAACCAGGACTGAAAGCCAGTGGAAGGATGCGGTGCCAGCCCGAGCAACTGTACCGAGCCGTGTCTGACCTGGGCTACGAAGGGTGGCCCGGAATGTTGGATGAGGCTGGCCAGTTTGTACCGGACCTTCACTCCCCGCGAAGGAGCGGGTTCAAGTACCTGAAGAATGCCTGTGCCTCCTTCACGAGTACGGAATCCGAAGGTGCTTCCTGAAAAACTCCAAAGGCCGCCCGGCTTCCGCACTTGCAAGGAGGCCAGCTTCCGGTCCAAAGCCTCCGGTGTCATGGTTTGCCAGTCTTCTGGCTCCAAATTGGCGGCAAAGAGGTCCAAGCCAGTCAGCCCGTGGTTCTCAGAGGCGATGATGTCCGCGCCGCGCTGGCTCATCCAAGGTCCTGCACTCTCTTCATGAGCGATCCACTCGTAGCGGGCCTGACCGCTTTCGGCCTGCAACCGGGGAAGAGGCAGTTCTGTAAGGGTCCCAGTGTCAAGGTCAAGCGCACCGGTGACTTCCCGCTCGGTGACAGGGCCAAAGGATGCCGGAGAAAGCAATTCCAGGTGTCCGTTGCGCGCCGTGCCTTGGCTAAGGTGGAAATGGCCTGTCACAATCAGCCCTGCGATAGCCAGCCAGATCGCCAAATTGAAGCAGCCGCCAATGATCGCCCGTGTTCCGAGAGAATTTCCTCGTGAAAAAATCCCGAAACTGATGGCAAGAAGCGCTGCTGCGGGAATAGAGACGACCAATGGCAGAGGTGGCGTTGGCCAAAGGGCAAAAGTCAGAGCACCCAAAAGGCCGCTCAAGCCCGCGAAAAATATCGCGAAGCCGGCGATGGCCGTTCGTGAAGAACGGTAGGGAGGTGAGGCAATGATCGGCGCGGCTGTCGCCGTTTCCGGGCCACTCATCATGGTCACAAGCTGGGTGCGAAATTCACCGGCCGTTTGGTAGCGGAGTTCTGGTTCGGCCTCCAACGCTCGCAGGACGATTTCGTCGATACGGATGTCCACCCGCACCCGCCTCGACGGCGGTACAATGTCTTCCTTGGGCCGTTCTCCGGTAAGCATCTCGTAAAGCACGACGCCGAGTGAGTAGATGTCGGCGCGGTGATCAGTGGTGACATCGGAGCCATGCTGCTCGGGTGCCGCGTAGTCGGGTGTGCCCAAGGGCATGGTGGCAACCTCAGATTGCGACACGGCTTGCTCATCCTGTGGACCGGTAGAGAGGCTGTGAACGATCTTGGCGATGCCGAAGTCGGCAATCTTCACGCCGCCCGCTTTGTCGATCATGAGGTTTTCCGGCTTGATGTCGCGGTGCACGATTCCGTGATCGTGGGCGCATTGCAGCGCCTCACACACCGGCGGCACGACGCTCAAAGCTTCCTGGGGGGAGAGCTTCTTTGCCTGCATGAGCTGGCGCAAATTCACGCCATCCACGAACTCCATGAGCAGGAAGTAAAAACCGCCCACATGCCCGAAGTCATAGATGCCGACGATGTTCGGATGGTTCAGCGCCGCGAGTGCGTGCGCCTCCTTTTCAAACCACCCGGCGAACTGTGGATCACCTGCACGTTCGGGCGCTAGCAGCTTCAACGCGACAAGGCGGTTCAACGATTTCTGCCGCGCCTTGTAAACGACACCCATCCCGCCGCGGCCCAGGCAGGAGATGATTTCCAACTGCGGAAAATGCGGTGCGAGTTCCTCCGGTGTCAGAATCGGCATTGATGCGACCTGATCCCCAACCTGGGTAGGCTGCATTGCCCCAACCATCAAACAATGAGGGCAGAGGCCGACAACGGCGTCCGCTGGCAGGCGGTCGCCGCATCGGGGGCATTTGGAGCTGGCTGGGGTACGCTGATCCATACCTGACCATGCCGTGGCTGGACAAAAGGGTTACAGCTTTTTCTATTTCCCCAGGGCGGCAAGCAGGGAACGCATCTCGTCCTCGACATCAGCTCCTTCGTTTAACGTGCCTGCGATTTCCTCCTTCACACACTGGCGGAAGCGCTGCCGAAGGCGGTGCACCGTCACCTTCGCGGCGCTTGGACTCAGATCGAGTGCCTTGGCAAGGGCCGCCTGGTCGCCGTAACCTGCTTCGCCTAGCAGCCAGGGGCGCAGGTGCTCAAACAAGGAGGATCTTCCACGGGCTGCGTACTCGGCAGCCAGCACATTCATGGCGCGAGCAAGTACCGTGACAGCCCACTGGCGATCAAAAACGGCCTCCGGCGAGAGCTGAGAGTCGTAGCGTAGGTTCAGCGCGGGTTCGAACTCTTCAGCATCAAGAGAAAGCGGCTTTATCCCCGCACCCCGCTGGAGCCGCATGTCCGCCTCGTGTTGGTGTGAGATGAAGTGCTTTACCGCACCCAGCAGGTAGGAACGAAATCGCCCACGCCCGGGGTCTGCTGCGGCGATTGTGCCACCGGCCAGCATGGCGGCAAAGAACGCGTGGCTCATGTCGCGTGCCGCGTCGGCGTCGCGCAAAGCGCTACGAAGGTAAGCGACGACCGGCTCATAATAGGCCCCGCACAAATCCTCCAGCGCCATTCGGCCGTCATCCGAATCCGCCTTCGCCTGGCACACACGTGTCCACCGGGTTGTGCAGAACGAAGCTGCATTTGGAAGTGGGGAAAACGTCAGGGACATATATGAGAGCAGACACTGTACCTCAGTTGATGACGTTTTGAATGGCAACGGTCACAGCGGTCTGTTCATCGCTTTTGTTCAGGGATCTGCGGTCCCTCTCCACTTCCTTTTCAGATAACGTGATTGAAAATAAGCCAACGCAAGACTCGCAAAGTCATCTTGCGTTTAGGCGGTTGTGTATCAGCCAGGATCAAACCCCAAATACCCTACTAACAGTGTCCGATTACGTCCTGTCGGCGGCGATTTGTGCATCTCGTAGTATTTAAGGGACATCTGTCCCATTCCGAGCTGATGCGCGAGCTCTTTCATCGTGAGGTTCTCCTTGAGTCTTTTTGCCCGGACGAAGTCAGCTAGGCATTCAGGCTTCAGATGGCAATTGGATCGAATCCGCCACCGCCTCGTGTACTTGCCCAAATTGACGCTCAACGTCCGCTGATGAAAAGCCAACAAACGCATCCGGGATGGGGCCATGCATCCCTCCGGGATGCGGTTCCATGGCGCGCCGAGACCGGTGGTGTCGCTCGCAAGTTCGCTCAACCACCGGCTACAGGCTCTCATCCCTCCGGGATGGGGCCATGATCCGCCCCTGGGCCCGGAGGGGTTTAAAACGGCGTTACACCTCTTCAGGCACGACGAAGGGGGCGCGGTACTTGTCTTTCACGAGGGCGTTGGCCTTGTCGTCGTCGATGAAACGCTCGGCTTCGGCGTCGAACTTGAGCGAGGGGCCGAGGGTGACTTTGTCCTTGGTGATGTCCACGTCATTCTTGCCGAGGTGCTCGGCCATGCGGCCGAAGCTTTCTTCGGCGTACTTGTCGGCCTTGATCTTCTCTTTGATTCCCTCGGGGCTTTCTTCGTGGCCGAGGCGGTAGGAGATGTTGGCCATGTGGCAGAGGCCGCTGGAGAGGTGGCCTTCCAGGATGTCGGCGTTGAGGTCGTCCTTGTTGCGGGAGCGGCAGGCGTTGATGAAGTTTTTGAAGTGATCTTCGCTGCCCTTCCAGGTTTTGATTTCGGCGCCGTTGTTGTCGTAGGCGGTGGCGCCGGTGTAGTTGGGCACGACGACGTAGCCGTTTTCGCACTCGACGATGACGCCGACGCTGGCGCCCTTGAGCTTGTCCATGTTCTTGCCCTTGGCGCTGTCGGGCAGGCCGCGGACTTCGAAGATGAGGGGGGCCTTGGCGTAGTCGTGATACACAATCTGGGTGTTGGCCGTCTGGCCGTCGTCGTCGTAGCCCATGCGGCCGCCGGCGCTCCAGACGCGGGGGGAGAGGGTCATTTCGCCGAGGAACCAGCGGGCGATGTCCATCTGATGGATGCCCTGGTTGCCGAGGTCGCCGTTGCCGTAGTTCCACTGCCAGTGCCAGTCGTAGTG